>Ga0272443_10004327_pt1 | contig 15568 bp, 9 predicted proteins | sample SSMAcet12_FD_193581 | JGI IMG/M metagenome (GOLD analysis project Ga0272443, IMG submission 193581) | Marine sediment archaeal communities from Little Sippewissett salt marsh, Falmouth, MA, United States - SSM-Acet-12 | ecosystem: Environmental > Aquatic > Marine > Wetlands > Sediment ...
CGGATACCCTTCGGCCCATGCGCCAGGGCATCAGCAAAGCACCTATCCTAGAACAGCACAGGGTTTCACGCGGTTCCTTGAACATGTGCGATCTCACTGGATCTATGAGCACGACTTCATTGGTGAGATTTCTCAGCACCCAACAAGATCATACGATCGTCTGATGGGCGACTGTGACGATTTCGCACTCATGATTGCCTACTACTCACAGGAGTATTGGGGATATGATTCCTTCGTGCAGATTCTCCATCGAACAGATCTAGACGCCAACCACTGGGTTACTTTCGTCCACTGTTCTAGCCCAGCATTTGACTCGATCACGTCACAGTGTCCAGGCGAATACCCCTATCTTGAGTATGATGATGGTCGACTGTATCTCCCCTTTGATTGGGAGATCTGCCCCGACTGGACTTGGACCTCATACGGCCCCAACAACGCTCGTTGCTATGAATGGTACGAACTACTGAATCAGAGGATCTAGGTTGCTGGATTACGCACTCAAGGCATCATTGCCCGTGCCTCAATCGTTCCACAGTCTGCGAAAGGAGCTTCGATGATCACGCTGAACCGCCAAGCGTTCGGTGCTGCCCACCAAGCGTTCTTGGACCATATGGAGAACAGCCCCGGCAGTGTTCCGTTCCGATCGTTTGACCATCCTTGGCTCGCTAAGGATGAATTGAACTACAAACAGCACGCTCTGCTGGAAGGACGGAAAGCACTTGCACTTCACCAGTGGAGCGATCATGAACCTGGGCAAGGGAAGATTCTTGCCGCGGTGAGGAACGCATGCGCCAAGAACATTGCCGACAATCTCCTCATACACGAGTATGGCGCTGCGAAAGGCGATTCCGCCGCTCCTCTCTATCGCGTTGAAACACACGAGCAGATCCGTGGGATTGAGGAGGCTCTTCTGTCTCTTGCAGGCATAGGCACGGAGCCCGGAATCCCGTTCGGAGTTCGGTTCGACCGGTTCGCGAACTTCCTCCGCAAGAACAAGCTTGGCTGCAAATGGGACTTCATGAGCTACCTTTCGTTCCTGCTCGAACCCGCGCAGTGTTTCCCTGTTCACTCGGGACGCCTTGAGGCACTCATCCGCTTCTATGGCATCAACGAGACAATCCAGGCTCGGATCCGATGGGCAACGTACCAGGTGCTCTTCGACGTCGCGGACGCACTTCGAGAGAACCTCATCGAATACGGGGCCGCCTCGCCGTTGCAGATTCAGTCCTACATGTTCATCGCGGCAACGCTTCTTCGGGATGGATCGGTAAACGAAGCACATCAGGCGATTGCATCCACGCGAGACGAGATGACCAGATGCATACGTCTTGCTGATGAAAGGGAGCGTGTCGGGTTCGCTGGAGAGCAGCACGTACTGGAATCCGAGAAAGCCAAGCTCCGGGATGCGGGCCGAGACGATCTTGCAGGGCGAGTGAAGCACGTCGCCTGCGACGACAGCGCAAGCGGATATGACATTTGCTCGTTCGACCCTTCAGGCAATGAACGCCACATCGAGGTCAAGACCACCCGCCTCGCGCGACAGAATGACCCAGGCATCTTCATCACCGCCAACGAGTACTCCGTTGCAGAGAGGGATCCCGCATGGTGCCTGATCCGGGTCTGGGAGATCGATGCGACACCTACCCACGCGGATCTCGGGAACATCATGCGTGACAAGAAGAACGGTTGGCATTTCGAGGCCGCTTCCTGGAAGGCGGTTCCAGCGACAGACGACTCGTGAAGGTCTGGATCTACCGGGCCGCCCGGCAGTCTGTTGCAGAACCTTGGACAACGTATCCGCTCGACCCACACGAAGCGAGCCCACGGCGCGGAATACGGGCTACGTGTCGATCTGCTCGATGTGCGGCCGCATCGCCGCCTCCAAGCGCATCATGGCGTCGATCATCTCACCCTGGACCTGCGGCCATTTCTCATCCTCATCTCGATACCCCGCAATCCCTATGACCTTTCGGATTCGGCATGCCCGCTTCTTCTCCAGCCGTTGCCATTCCAAGACTTCACCGAATGCGGCTTCAATCTGCATCTTGTTGCTGTACAGCAAATTGAAGATGGATGCGTTCTCTTCGGCTTTGTCCTTTCCGCGATCAATGTACAGCTCAACATGCGCATCATGTTGACGCACCACGTAGTTGTAGGAAAGCCCATACTTGCCAGCGCCCGTGCCAATCCACCCGTGATGCCCAGCGGAGATAGCCGAATGCAGGGTCGTTCGCTGGCGTGCGGTTTCCAGTAACTGCGTCCAGAACTGTCTCCGGATCTTGTAGCGCTCTGCGAACTCGCGCTTCGTGGTGCCACCACCTATGTCTGCAGGTCCAACAATGAGTGTCAGCAGTGGTGCCGGTGGCGAGTCGGCGATGCTGATGGCCTCGACCTTCACAAGATAGAAGTCAGCTGTCGAAGACTCGTTCAGCCAAGCAATGGCTCTTACATGCTCGGCACGCGGTTCTGCAACGATCCAGATTGCCGCGCTCGCTTCGATGGTCGTGAGATACGTAATCAACTTTCCCAGGTGATTGTGGTCGCTGGCTTCGAGTTGATTCTCAATCACGACAGCGCTGCCGGCTTCATCCTCTGCGAGCACGTCGACGCTGAAGGCCCCCGCTGCATGTTCACGTTCCGCACTCGTGAGCGTGATCCCCAGAATCTCGTTGAGGATATCCACGTTCTCTTCCAGCCATCTGGTGAAGTCAAGTGCCTCGTGTTTCCAGACCTCACGTAGTGAAACTCTCTTCAGTCGCTCGACCATTTGGCCTCCTATCCACTCATCGCTGAAGCGAACGGCTACATCTCTTCGTAATCTGCTTCGACGACATCCATTGGCACAGTTTCGCTTGGCGGTCCACTTGGAGAAACCCTAAGTTGCAGGGTGAGCCTTTCCGCTTTGGAGCCAGACACGTACTCAATCAGGAATCGTGCAGCCGGCCATTCGTCTGCAGTCGTTGCAGCAGGGTCCTTCGCGAACAGGAAGAAGTCCTTCAGAGAATGCGGCGGAATCAACGCGAACTGCGACTCACTGCGGAACTTCCTGTCTGCAACTCCGGTGAATGGCATGTCAGGAAGTACCAGTTGCGTTCGCAACACATGAACCGGCACTTCACCCGGGTTGTTGACGCACGCCTTCACTGTGTACCCAAAGTGCTCATCGCTGCTTCCACCGTGACCTGGATAAAACTTCACTCGCTGCTCGTTGATGACCCGCTTGATCGATGCCTTCACGCACAGGAGTTCCGGGCGCTTCTGTTGCGCCTGCCAAGCATTCATGCGCCTCTGCACTTGGGTAAGGCGCTTCGACCAAATCCAGTAGAACAATGCCGTAAGGAGGGTACCACCTGCTGCGAGCCCCGCGAAGAGAAGCCCCCAGTCAAACCCGCCCCCGCTACCGACAACACCGCTGACTGTCTGGATCACTGCAGGGTCCATGACACCTACTCATTCAGAAATTCGTCACGTCGGGCGACGAATCGCTTGGTTTGGTTGTAGAGTGCTTCGACGTCTTCGTAGGAGCGGAAGTAGTAGCGCTCTTGGCTTTGGTAGAACGGTGATTTGCTTGTCTCTGTATCGAATTTCCGGCGGACTCCTTCGGACGCGACAATGAAGAACTGGGTTTGGAAATGCTTGAGTTGATGCATTCGCAGCAGGCCTTTGGTGACATCAGTGCTGTGCTCGATTTCAAAGCAGCATACGGGTGCCTCATCCTCCATCCAGATGACGTCAATCTGCCTGGCTGTGTTGAGGATTCGCTTGCTGGTGAAATCGGGAAGTGCGTCAAGTGTGGCAAGCTCCCCGATGGTTGTGTCGCGATACGCAGGAGACTGATCCGCGCTGTATGTGTCGTATCCCAGCATGTTGCCAAGCTCGACGAGCATGCCTTGGAGCATGGAGTGCGAATAGTCAGCTTTCGCTCGCTTCTCAAGCTTGGCTGTCCCCTTTGGGGGCTTGAACTCGATGATGGTGTAGTAGTCCGCCTCGCTAATTCGCTTGACACCGCCCTGGAAGTGAACGCCGTAGTAGTCTTTGTTGCTGATGAATTCCAGATGCTGAACCATGTCTGAGACAGGCTTGGTTTCTTTCCAGATGTCGATGTCTGTCAGGTCAAGGTCATACTTGGCGGGTTCAATTCCTACGGCTCGGCGCTCTGCATCGCGATCTGAAGTCATTGGCCGGAGTTCGGAAGCCATGGTCGCCGTTCCAATGAAGCGTTGACCGCCCTTACCAGCCTGATAGAAGACGATTTGGCTGCCCTTCATGAGATCTTTGCGATATGGGGTGCGTTGACCGATGCCCCATCCTGCGAGTTTCATCAGCTCATCGTAGATCTGCCGTGCCTGCATGCGGCCGTGCGCCCCTTGGGCATCGTTGACGATGAACACGAAGTAGCGCTGTTCGGTGCTGGGAGCTTTCGAAGGCGCTGTTTCTGTGGCGACTTGCCACTCGGCTAGCCCGAACATCCCGCGGCCTGTCTTGACGAATCGGCTGGGCCGTTTTCCGGGGATCTCGCTCGAGATCTCTGTGTGCAACACAGCGGACATGGTCGCGGCGGGCGTCTTGCCTGTTGTGGTGATCCAGTTCCGGCAGATTGCCTCCTCGGCCAACCATCGGTAGTGACGAGGTTCACCTGATTCAATGAGGAGCTTGTATGCGGCGTCTGCGAAGGTCATGGATTCAAGCATCGAAACCTCCTTCTCATCCTGGCCATTCTTTGCCGAGAACCTCAGGCAGCTGGTTTGCGGGCCCAAAATGCGGTATATGCACACCAAAACGAGGCAAAACATTGCTGTGTGCACGAAACTGCTCAATCACAATTCTCTTCTGCCTTGATTCGTTTCGATATGCCCTGCAGCTTCTCGGCAACCTTGATCGCCTTGCGGATTTCAGGTTCGGTGACCGTGGTCGGATTGAAGTGGCTGAGCGGGTTGAGCACTGTCGATCGTAGCGCCCTGAGCTGGGCCTGCGTATTCAAGGGGATCAGATGTTGCACTGATCCCTTTTGGCGCTTCACATTGCGGATCGCATCAATGAAAACCTCAGCCGCGAGCTTCTCAGGGTTTGAATGAAAGGGGATGAGAACGCGCTTCTTCTTACAGATGGAGCGGAGGGCGAACTCAACGGCGGAGCGGACGTAGTTGGCAGCGGCTGGAAGCTCGTGGCACTCATCAAGGAAGTACCTAGCCCTGTCGAGCAGGTTCTTAAGTGGCAGTTTTGGCTCAGGGAAGTCGGACCCTTTCGGCCCTTTGCCACGTCGAGCGTACAGCTCCAGCGCCTTCCACTCTTTATCACCGAGCTGCAATCGGCACACGTCATACCAAACGCGGTCATGGGTGAGAAGGATGACCTGATAACGACGATCCTTGGCAAATTCCTCTTGGATGATCTCTAGCACAGGGATGCGATGTGCGTAATCCAGGCCAATGAGGATGTCATCCAGGACAAGGAGTCGTACTGGCTCCTCGGGATCGATCGTCCCAGCGATGTACGGAATCGCATCCTGCAGACGTACAGCCGCGAAGAACAAGGCCAGGGCCAGAGCGGTCAGCCGGGCTTCGTTCAGCACGTCAGGATGATTCGATACCCATACACCACCGATGCTCGTGCCTAGCGGCTCCTGGCAGTAGCTGATTGTAGGGTTGAGCTCACCGCCGCCGATGGAACCGTCATTACGGTTGAACGTCAGATGGTCAAATTGCAGATCAATCGAAAGGCCGTGGCCTTCAAAGCGCTGTAGAATTCGCTCTGCCTCCGTCACGATAGGTGGTGCTCCCTCAGTTGCGACAAGATATCCATCAAGCACCTGGTTGAGCATGTTCACCGCATCCTCGATTGGCTTGTAGTGAGTTACTGGGTCAGCTACGCCAAGCTCTGCCTCACGCCCTTTGCCAGTTGCTGCTTCACGGTAGGACTCGGCGTCAGCTTGTACCTTGTTCCATAGAGACGACACGGTTTCGCTGGATGTGCCCGCCGGAAGATTCCCGAAGAGATGCTCAACTGTCGTACGGAAGAAGCGCCGCGGTAGGTCGCCATGGGTACGGTCGCTCAGCATGAGAAGCTTGCGGTGATCGAGAAACGCTGAGCGCGCAGCGGAAGACAAGAGCCAGGAAGGCGTCGGCTTCCCGGAGGCATCGGTCCACGTTACCGTTTCTATTTTCTTCTTCCCGTCCTTCTTCCCCGCGAACTCGACCTGTATGCTTGGCTCCGTAGAAATGAAAAGATTCCTTTGGGCAAGAATTCCCTGATCTGGAAACTCATTAGGGTTGAGGAGATACTCGAGGGCGCGGGCAAGTGATGATTTCGCTGACCCGTTCTCACCGTATACAAGCAGACTCTTGCCAGCGTTATCGAACGGGAAGTCGAGCGTCGACGAGATGCCACGGAACGCCGTGAGAGAAACGTTGGTGATTCTCATGCTTTGCCCTCGATGATGCGGATCGATTCGAGGGTGTGGAGCTTCTGAATGGAGGCACGAAGAGGATGGCTTGGGGCGTAGAGCTCCTCAAACTTTCGGCGAAGGTCTGCGAGTTGGGCTGCGGCGTCGGTCGGACTGGCGCTAATCTCCGGGAGCTTGGTAGCTGCTAGCTGTTCGAAGAACCGCAAACCCGCCGCGTGCAGATCCTCCGGCAGGTACAACTCGTACACCAATGCGTTCAGAATCTGCTCGTAGTAGTCTCGCATCAACGAGTCGCGGGAGCCCGAGCGTTGACTGCAGTTCATACTGACATGTGTTACCAGATCGTGAATTGCTTCTAGTTGGCTGACGGCGGACGCTACTGCCGCAGGAATGGGGATCTGCCTCATGTAGTCGGAGAAGGCTCGGAGATAGCCGCCCCGTATTCGATTTGAGATCTGGCCATAGAACCACTCGACTGCCTTGCTGTTAAGGACGGTTGTGAGGAAGCGAGCCTTGGTCTCATGGGGGATGAAATACGTTGTATTTGTGGCAAAGAAACCTAGGTCATCGAATGCGAAGCTCTGGTGCTCGTAGATATCCGGATAGATGACCTTCGGGCCTAGGAACGAGTCGTAATACCCGCAGCTTCGCAGTTCCCAGAAATACTTGCCTTGGTCGTATCGCTTGACCAATCTGTCTCGAAGAGGCGCGAAGTGGGCATGGAGAGCTGGGTATGTGGACTTGAATAGCTCCTCCGCTTCTTGCTCCTCTCTCCCGGTCCAGGGGTGTCGCTTGTTCTCCGATGACTTGATTAGGATCAGCCATAGATCCTGGTAGTCTACGTGCCAGCGTTTCACATCACGGCCACGGAGGAACGGTTTGAGCATCTCTTCCGATTTGGGGTCTTCAGCGATCAAGCGGTCGCGGGTGGCGCGGTCTACGACAAAGGCTTCGTTTAGCCCTGTTAGGACGCCACGGTAGAAGCGCCGATGCACGAATTCACCAAGCGGGGTGCCTGCGGCGCTTATCTTCCCGAGGAGGTCCTGTTCCTTGTGTCCTATGAAGCGCCACCCTTTGGGAGAGAGGCTGCTTTGGATAACGGGCGACGCCTTTGCCGCGTGAAGGTCAGCGAATTTTGCGATTTCCGTGTTAGAAGTGGTGGGGTCCCAATTCAGTGCACGGAAAACGTGCTTCGGTGCTGGCACCGCTTTGCGGGCAATGATGATGGTGGGATAGGCGATGGCGGTGAAGACGTCAGCGTCGCCGAAATCAATAGCGTGAACCAGTGTGGTTGTTCTTCCCAGATGAGTGCGGAGTTTCTCACCGTATGCGGCGCGGTACCACTTGTTCGATGTGATATATGACAGGATGCCGCCAGGGCGGAGCAGTTGCAGGGCGCGGTCGTAGAAATAGACATAGAGGTCGGCAGTGCCTGCAAAGGTGTCGGGGTAATGAGGTTTGAGATCGTTTTTCTGATCCTTGATCTTCTCCTGACGAACGTAGGGCGGATTACCGATGACGATGTCGAAGCCGGCTTCGCCCTCCCTGGTTCCATGCAGGTAGGCGTCGCCGAACATCCAGGCGGGGTCAAAGAACTGTGCAGAACTGTTCTGATCATAGGGATCCCAGTTGGCCAATAGTCGGGCAACACCCTCGTCGAGGTGCTTCTCCCGTTGAAGGAGCTCGGACAATTCCTTGCGCAGAACAGCATCCCTCTCGCGGCAGCGTCGTTTGGTGTCCGGGTGACGGGCAGCGAAGTGCTCATGCCGTATTTCTTGAAGTCGTGCGCGGTATTCACGGACCTCACTATCGAACAAGCTAGCGACATACCCGTCGGCTGTCTGCTCCGGAATGGGCATGAGTGTATTCGCGGCGACGATCCGGGTTTCGAGATTGGGCAGCGGAAGCACTCCTTGATTTGGCGCTTGTGGATCGATCTTCTGGTCGCAGATGAGGGCGACGAAGACTCGGAGCTTGGCAATCTGAGTCGCGACGGGCTGGATGTCGGAACCGAAGATGGCATTCTCGATGAGAAATAGCTTACGGGTGTAGTCGGGGTCAAAGCGGCCGACATCGAACAGCGATGCAGACTCCTCTTCGCGACGTTTGATATCCTCCAGTGCTTCTCGCTGGAGTTTCGGGTCCATCAGTTGCTGGGCTCTGTCCTTTTCGTCGTCTAGGCGGGCCCGCTGCTGCATCTCCCAACGCTTGTTCTCAGGGTCGAGCTTGCGGAGCAGATCTACGAGCCGGTGTAGCGCTCCCATGGGGAATGCGCCGGAACCGCAGGCCGGATCGAGAATCTTCACACTGTCCAAGGCCTCGACGAGGCAGCTGACTTCCGTGTCGCCGAAGCCGAAATCATGAGCTTCTTCAGCAGCCGCGAAGAGTGCACGCAGACGGATAGCTGGATCGTCGCCCCCTAGGATTGGCTCTAAGTAGGCGATGAGAGCTTCGTCAACCATGAACGCGACGACCTCGCGTGGTGTGTAGAAAGAGCCCGTCTGCTTACGTGCGGTGTCGCGGGTTTCAGGGTTGTAGGAGGCCAGCAAGTTCTCGAAGACCTTGCCCAGGAGCTCGGGGTCGAGGGCAATCTCCTGGTCAAGCGGCGTATTCTCCTCCATGGTGAACTTGTAGCGCGAGAGGATGTGAATGAGGCCGCGAACGTTGGCTCTCTTGGAGCGCGCGGTGCGCTTGCCCTCCTCGCCATAGTCGACTGACAGATCGACAGTTCGATCCGGGCCGAAGAAGAGGTCGTTTGGAACGACGACAGATTCGTTAGGATTGTCAGAAAAGCCGTCCAGTAGAACGTTATCTCGATTCTCGACCTTCTGAAATTTTCGATCGAGACAGTCGAATAGTCCGCCGTTCAGGAAAGGAACGGCTGCCGTCAATCTCACCCACTCGTCAGGATCAGTGAAGTAATCCTCATAGTGCCAAAGGTTGGTAGCTCCCCGATCGGGGTCATAGCGTCTGTTAGGGGTGCGTCTGCGAAAACCGCGGATTGGTTTTCCGTGGTCGTCCTGCGGTGGCTGGTTCAGTGTCGCAAAGAAGAGATTCTGGAGGATCGCCCGGTAGTACGTGGGAGCAATATCTGGGCTATGTATCTCTGGATTGGGATTGAAGTCCTTCAGCAGGACGGATAGACGGTGTTCACGGAATAGGTCGCTTGGGAGTAGCCGCTTGTCCTGGAGGAACCAACAGAAGATCAGGCGGGTGAGCATCCGGATGAGGAAGAGCGAGCGCTCCGGCTCGTTGTTTACCGAGGCAGGAGGCACGAGCTTGCCATCAGCGATCAGATGCATGGCCCAGAAGTACCAATCTGCGATCTCCTGATAGAAGCGGTCATTCAGCGAGTAGGTATCAAGGCGCTTCTGCCAAGCTTGATGAAGAGTCACGAAGCTGTGAATCGGGGAGAATTCGTTGAGGTTGGAGAAGACCAGATCGTTCAGTATCTCTACATGGGCACGAAGCGGGTCGGCGAAGCGAACGTCTTTGATGAGAGTGGCTTTCTCCAAAACATCCCGTTCGCCTTGTCTCTTGTTGAGTCGTCGATGGATGATGGCTAGCGTAATTCTGTCGCCGTGCCGGAAGAGGATGAGCGCGGGCATGGGTAATGGTTTGTTGATAGCACGGGCAACACTCGACAGAAACGATCTAGGATAGGTTCCACGAGGTAGTTCTGCGGCGAAGAATAAGTACGAGTGCATTCGCGCGTTGTCCACAGCATCGATGGAATCGAACAGCTCAGCCTGCGCGCTAAGTTCGGCATCGGTGAGCTGGAAAAGGAAATGAAGAGACTGAAGTCGGCCGAGCGTCTCCTGTGCCCGAGGGGTGAGCCTGCCGTTTGGGTCAAGTTGCTCACAGAACTGCTGCACAGTAGCAATCGGTAGGCGGCGATCTGATTGATAACCAAGGGTAGCGAAGAAGTCTCGCGCTGCGTCTGGAAGTGATCGACTTTCGAACCCGCTCAGGACAGCAACGATATCCTCACGACGATCGGTGGTTGTGGTCATGCCATCACTCGGTTCCCAAGATGACCAGCCAGGTGACGAGATCGAAATTATCGTCATCGGAAGTTGGCGATTCGACCGCCGATGGCAATACCCCTGACCGGCTGGAGAGTAGGGTTGTGGCCGCTCGCCTCTGGAACGTTCGTTCGATTGAGGCAAGGGACCTTCGTAACAATTGGTTGTACTGGCTCATGTCGCGGCCGTCGTCCGTGCTTTGGTCGAACAGATCACAGAGTTCCTCGAAGGCTTTCGGTTCGCCTCCCGCGAGATCCCGGAGAAGCAGCATGGATTGCTTCGGCTGCGCAAAGCTAAACCGGACGGTCCCATCATTGTGGACGTAGACGAGGTAGTAGGGCGCCAGTGGATTCAGCTTCGGCGATCTAGTGCTGCCATCCTTGGTGGGAATGCTCAATGCAGGGCGGTGTCGTAGACAGAAAACCGCACCTGGCTGGACTTGAACAGAACCATCTTGTTTGGGTGGAACCACGGCATACAACCCTTCGCTCGCCTCTTCAAGAGCTTCACGATTTTCCTGGAGATACTGCAGCAAATCGAGCCTGAACTCGTCGAGCGAGAAGTCAGTCAAGGAGACTGAATCATCGAGGTCCTCCAAGTCGAGTACTTCGTCCTTGAGACGTTTCAACTGGCGATTGCGGAACAGCAGATCTTCTTTAATTAGATCCTCAAGCTGACTGGGATCGAGGAGGTTGTCAGTCTGTGTCGCTGCAAGGTCTACCAGCGCCATACGAGCTTCCACACGCTGCTTGAGCCCAAGGTAGTGGTCAAGATCTGCGACAGGCCAGAAGCTGACGAGTTGAACCGAGTTGTTGCGAGACCCAATTCTGTCGATACGACCGAATCGCTGAATGATGCGAACTGGGTTCCAGTGGATGTCGTAGTTGATGAGGAGGTCACAGTCTTGAAGGTTTTGACCCTCGCTGATGCAGTCTGTGGCGACAAGCAGATCGATTTCCTCTTGTTGATTCGCGAAGTGCGCTGTCTGATCGGAGCGGCGCTTAGCGATCGGCGAGAAGTTGGTGAGGATGTCGTCATAATCCGTGCGCCCCAATGAAGCGGCATTGCTGCCATCACCGCAAACAAGACCCGTGTGAATCTTGAGTTCTGAGTGTGCCCAGGGGGCGAGCTGCTTGTAGAGATAATGCGCAGTGTCTGCAAAAGCTGTGAATACGAGAACCTTCCGATTAGTCTTGCCATCCCGATTGGCCGTGGGCTGCTGGGCCTTTTCTTGGATTAGCTTCTTCAATTCAGCTAGTTTCCCATCGCGTCGCGCGCTGACTGTAGCTGTCTTCTCGAGCAAGTATTGAAGTTGGGTGCGGTCAGTGCGGACTGCCTTCAGCCACTCAGGCAGCTTCAGGTGCGCAAGGTGGATACGGCGGCGACCGCCGATCGTGAAATCTTCCTGGTCGAATTCTGGATCTTCTAGCTGGTCAGGAGTCAGATTGACGTAGTCGAGTTCCTGCCGCTCATCTACCTGCTCTTCGAAGGCGGTGATACGCTGCTCAAGCGCGTCGATCTTCGCAATCGTTCGCTGAAGCGTGAGGCGGAACGAATCCACGGAGCTTTCGAGTCGTTTAAGGAAGTTGGTCTTCATCATGGCGATGAGAATGCGCTCGCGTCCTTCCTGCGTAAAACCGCCTAGGATCTTGTCCTCGTAGGCCGTGCGGACATCTGCAGGAAGATCGTCGCGCAAGAAGCTTGTGGGATGGTAGAGGGCAAGGCGCAGATCACCAATTTCAGAGTCGAGCTGCTCAAAGGAGAGATACCGCTGTTCCAAGTCGATGATGGCGTGAATAGCCTTGGGCGCAGGCCTCTTGGGGAAGCCACCGAGTAGTCCGATCTCACCGGCGTAGTAGGCCGCCACCTGGCGCCGCGAACGTGCGATGCTCAGACCATCCAAGAGTTTGAAGAAATCCCCCCCGATGGCTGCAAGCAGGTCGCGTGTCTTGCGCTGCGCGACAGGCCTTTTCGTCCAGTTTGTGAATTGCGCTTGCGCAAGTCGGGAAGTTTCTTTGACCGAAGGAATGTCGAGAATCTCAGAGAACGCGCCGTCCGCCGCATCGTTCCGAGCCACATCTCCGCCAGCGATGAAGGAGAGTTGATTGCGCAGGTCGGCCAGCTGGTTGTTCACTGGGGTCGCGGATATAAGTAGGACCTTAGTCTTCACTCCTGCCGAGATGATGTCTTCCATCAATCGTTGATAGCGGCTCCGGCGCTCCACAGTATCACCAGGGCGCTGCGTAGCAAGCGAGTTGTTGCGGAAGTTGTGGGATTCATCAATGACCACAAGATCGTAGGCCCCCCAGTTGAGCGTGTCCAGATGCAAGCCATTGACCGTGCCGGATGTGCGCGAGAGATCGGTGTGGTGCAATACGTCATAGCGGAACTTGTCAGCCATGAACGGGTTCAACGAGCTGGGGTTGCGATAAATCGTCCAGTTCCGGCTCAACTTCTTCGGGCATAGTACCAGGACACGCTCGTTACGGAGTTCGAAGTATTTGATGACGGCGAGCGCTGTGTAGGTCTTTCCCAAGCCAACACTGTCAGCGAGAACGCAACCGTTGTAGGCGAGAATTTTGTTGATTGCTGCCTTTGCGCCATCTTTCTGGAACGAGAAGAGTGTTTGCCAAACTTGCGTGTCGGGAAGTGCAACACGGCGCAGATTGTCGTCTACGTCACGACTTTCATCTAGGTAGTCCCGGAAGAGATGGAAGAGCGTCAGATAGTAAATGAACTGCGGCGACTGATCCGCGTAAAGCTTGCGGAGGTAGAGCAGCACATCTTCCTTCACGTTCCTGACTAACTTCGCGTCGTTCCAGGTTTCCTCGAACCACTCTTTCAGCTCGGCACGATCACGATTGCTATCGACGATGAGGTTGAGTTCGACGTTATTTCGAGCCTTGCCAACGCCAAGGCCGGCTACCGTGAAGTTTGAGCTACCCAAAATCGCATCCTCCACGCCATTGGTCGCAATGTGATACATCTTGCCGTGGAGTAAGTTCGCCTGCTGAATGGTTCGGATGTCCACCTTGTTCTCGATCCATTCTGCACACTCTCTTGCGATGCGCTTCTGCGCGAGCTTGCAGGACAGCTCAAGGCCATCAGCATCAAGGATGAAAGACTTACCCTGGCCTTTCGCTGGATCCATTCGGCCAACGAACGCGGGCTCGCCAAGAAGGAAATCGAGGTGGTCGATCTGATCAAGCCCTTCCTTCAGCACTTCGTACCCGTAGATCGTGAAGTATGCAGAGACGATCGAGAGCTTCGAGCCCGGCTTGATCTTCTCCTGCAAGAAGTCGGCAATGCTTCCGCGAGTTCGGTTGTCCCGTAAACCCGACCTACTCACTGGCGCTCCCTTCCCAGCAAAGGCATCCGCAGTTGCTCAGCAACTCACCAACCAACACGCACCGCTCGTTGCTGTTTCTCATCGCCCCACTCTAGTCATTATGGTTGCTCGGAACGAGGTATGCGAGATCTTCCCAGATGATGGAGTCGAACTGAGATTCGCTCTCGAAGGCGAAACGCCCCTGACATTGTCGTCACGGGCGTAGTCGAATCTCAATTCGCAGCTTGTCTGTGACACTCTCACAAGCTTGTGTCCTTTCTGCTGCCTGTTTGTCCTATCACCCATGGATCTTACGGAGACGCCAACGCGGTTTCAATGAGGGGATCAGGCTGTAGCCAGTGGCTTGTAGCCTGTGGGGGATCGGTTCATTGGGTTCATTGGGTTCGTAGAGTTTGTGGAGAGACTCAAACAGCTCGCGATGGGAATCCGGTTCCCGTGCGCCCGTTCATCCCTCGGCAGACTTGAACTGGTCGATGATCCAAACGTGGACTTCAAGTAATGCGTCGAGGTTCCCAGCCTGATGGATGTCTGTGAGCTGAATGGAAGGACGCTTGTTGATCGCTTCGGGTGGGAGGGCAATGCCCGGAACTGCATTGAGCTTCCCCAGCAACTGCAACCGTTTCTCTTTGGAAGTGAACGGCTCCCAATTTGCGAAGTACTGGAAGAGGATTTCGAAGGTTCCGCCCGTCCAGATCGTCAGGATCGAGTGCCACCTGTTCTTGGTGTCAAGGATGGGGACGAATGATCCGTTCCGCGCGCCGGTTCCCCACCACTCACGCAAGCCTTTGCCCCGAGCCCATTGCATAACTTCCTGCGCCACCTCAACAACTTCTCTTCCATACGCCGCGCGCAGCGCTTTGAGGAAGCTTTCTTCATTCCAGGAGCTTGCTCTACGTCCCGCTCGCTGGACGTGTTTGCGCTCGCTTGCCCCGATCAGCCGAGGAACAAGCGTGGTCATTCCTCCCCCGGAGAACTGCTTGACTTCCACGGCAAACACATCCGCCGGATCCATCTGCTCATTCAGGAATTCGACGATCCTCCGGAGCTCGCGTGGGATCACGTCGGCAACAAACACAAGGCGCATCCGCCCCGCTTGCAGGTTTGTGCGAACCCGTTCCCAGAACGACGTGGTGTCATCATCGCTGCCGATGAGATGGATGAGTTGGTCTTCAGGATCCAGTCCTCGCTTGCTGCACTCCTGATCGTATTCCTCCATGATGCGATCGATGGGCCAATACAAGACGGCGTTTGCCGCGTACTCCAGGAGTTGCCCGACGACCTCGCGTCGGAGCCGCGTATCCGAGCTTCGCTTCACCTCGACGAGCGTGGGGATGCCTTCTTGGTCGAGAAACAGGTGATCCACAGACCAGCGGCCGCCTTGGAGTTCGTCGCTCGGCAAGCCCATCTCTCGCGAGACAAGAAGCCAGCGGCGCGGAGCATCGGCACTCATTTGGTCACCCGCAAGAAGATTGGGGTATTTCGCCAGAAGCTCCTGCAGCAGATCCTCCGAGTCATAGGGCGTCTCGTTCATCTCAACGAGTTCGTCATCGTCACGGACCAAGTAGATACCACCAGGCACTGCACACCTCCCCTACGATCACAAAGGAACCGCGCGGTCAGAACGATCATACCACAGGGAGCGGATGCCTCTTACGGTGCGGAGAGGCCCGCAATGCAGTGTTTAACTCAGATCCGCATGGTGTTCTGCTCATCCGTGCAATCCCCAACTTGCCGTCGCAGATTGCGATCTCAAGTGCTCGGATTCGGTCTAGGTGAACGTCGGGCACCCCT
>Ga0272443_10004328_pt1 | contig 15565 bp, 9 predicted proteins | sample SSMAcet12_FD_193581 | JGI IMG/M metagenome (GOLD analysis project Ga0272443, IMG submission 193581) | Marine sediment archaeal communities from Little Sippewissett salt marsh, Falmouth, MA, United States - SSM-Acet-12 | ecosystem: Environmental > Aquatic > Marine > Wetlands > Sediment ...
AATTGGCCACCACCACAATCCGTTTGCCTTCCACATCTTCGGGCTGGTAAAACTCGGCAATCCCGGCTACGATTTGGCGCTTCTCACTGCCGATGTCGATCTGCAGTTTCAGCAGGCGGTCGGCTTCTTCGACTTTTTCCGCTTTCTCCACCAACGCCACACAAAGCCGTACTTTTCCGAAATCATCAAAAGTGATGACTCCCTCGGTGGCATCTGTGGCAGAAGTTTCACTGGCCGGGGCTTTTACCAGCGATGGTACACTTTTCGGATCAAGGCGCGGGAAAATCGATTCTTTCAGATTCACTTTGGTACCATAGGGCAGATCAAACCAACGCCGGGCGGCATCTAGATTCAGAGTCGAATCATCGAGTCCGAATACGGTCCTGATTTCCTTCATTTTATCGGGCATGATGGGATACAACAGAATCGAAGCAATACGAATTGACTCCGCCGCCGTATAAAGCAATCCCCCGGCCAGGTCAAGGCGGCCTTCCTTGACCATTTTCCACGGCGCGCCGTTTTCAATAAACCGATTGGTGGCTCGCACCAGATTCAACGTCTCATTGATGGCATCATTGGGTTTCAAATTACGCACCGACTCGAATACTCGGTCAGGCAAATCTTCGGCTATTTCCATCATCTCAGCCTGACCCGGCGTATCGGGATGAGGTTGCGGAATCATACCGTCATGATACTGCATTATCATCTTGGCCACACGCGATACTAAATTGCCCAGATCATTGGCTAGGTCGCTGTTATAACGCTGAACGAATTCGCTTTCCTTGATATCACCATCGACCCCAAACGGATATTGATTCATCAAAAGATAACGGGTGGCATCGGTTCCGTATATACCGACCATAGCGATCGGGTCGATCATATTCCCGGCCGACTTACCCATTTTCTCCCCGTTGACAGTGGAATAACCGTGCAGGAAAAGCTTGTTTGGAAGTCTGAGTCCTGCGGCCATCAGCATCGCGGGCCAGTATATCGTATGGAATTTCAGAATATCCTTGGCCATTAAATGAATAATTTCGCTCTTGTTCCACCAGGTATCGAACTGTTCGGGATCATCGCCGAAGCCTATGGCCGATATATAATTGGGCAAAGCATCAACCCACACATAAGCGATCTGCGATTGATCGAATGGCAGAGGAATTCCCCATTTAACCGATTCCCGCGAAATAGAAAAATCCGGTAAGCCGTGTTTGAGCAACCCCAATACTTCCTTACGCCGTTCCTCCGGCATGATTTTAAGTTCGTTTTTCTCCACCAGATCGGTGATGATGGGAATATATGGCTCCAGTCGGAAAAAATAATTTTTCTCTTTCAACTTCTCCAGCGGCTTTTTATGGATGGGGCACTGCCCGTTTTCGATCTCGCTTTCGGTCATGAACTTTTCACAACCGGTGCAGTACCAGCCCTCATAAGTACCGGAATAAACAGCCTCCCGGCCATCGGGAGTTTTAGCGTCTTTTAATACGTTAAGGAATTTCTGTACCGCTTGGGCATGGCGCTCATCCGTAGTGCGCACGAAATAATCATGTGACAGATTCAACGCTTTCCACGCCTTTTTATAATGCGTCACCACTTCGTCACATAACTCTTGCGGTGTTTTTCCCTGGGCGGCGGCGGCTTCGGCCACCTTGGTACCGTGCTCATCGGTGCCTGTCAGATAAAATGTCTTGCGCCCGGCCAGACGGTTGAAACGCGCGAAAAAATCCCCCGCAATCGAGGTATAAGAATGGCCTACATGAGGTCGGTCATTGACATAATATATGGGAGTCGTCACATAATAATTATCCAGCACCGTTATTTCCTCGCGCTATTTTAATTGGGTTAAAAACTGAAATTTCCTTTCCGACGCCTTACTCGGCGGGAAGATCATTACCTTCATTCCATTTCTTGAAAAACGATTTCTTTTGCCGTTCGCGCCGCTTGATTTCCATCCGGGAAACCTTTTCCATCTCACCGCTGGCATGTTTAACCAGCATATAATCTTCAAAGATATTGACAGCCTCGATAATACCCTCGCCTTTTTCGGTCGTAAAAGGTTCACCCTGGCGGGGAAATTTGCTCAATGCTTCGCAATAATGATCCTTTTCATATGCCAGACAGCACAGCAATCGACCGCAATTGCCCGAAATCTTGGAAGGATTTAACGATAGATTCTGTTCGCGGGCAAACTGGGTCGATATCGGTTCGAAATTATGCAGGAAAGAACAACAGCATTGCGGCAGGCCGCAGATCCCGAATCCGCCCATCCGCCGCGCCGCGTCGCGCACCCCTATCTGGCGCAATTCTATTCTGGTCCGATATACGGCCGCCAGGTCGCGCACCAGGGCGCGAAAATCTACGCGGTTATCGGAAGTGAAATAAAAAGTCAGCTTATTGCGATCATGCTGATATTCACCATCAATCAGCTTCATAGGCAAATCATGCTTGGCAATCAGCTTTTCGCAACGAACCAGCGCATCAGCGGCGTCACGAAGATTAGCTTCTTCCGCCGCCAGATCATTATCAGTGGCCGGGCGCAAAATCGACGGCGGTTTCTCATCCTCGCCCAGGTAACGGTCTTCATCGGGAACGGGCTTTTTGAGCAAACCCAAATCCTCGCCCCGCTCGACCTCGACAATAACCTTGTCTCCCGACGTAAGCGTATGGTAATAGGAATTGTAAAACAGTTTCCGTCGGAAACCTCGAAATTCCACTATATATAAATCGGGCATATTTCCTGTATCTCCTGAAAACCAATTATCATATAAAAGTACGGCCAAGTCAACCTGTAAGAAGCCGCCCTCTTAAAATAGATATACGGCGCAAAACCCACTAAAAAAGGCCGAAACCTTGTCAGGTTTCGGCCCTACTGCTTACCTCCCTCTCTGCTCTATTCGGAACCGTATGGTAATTCACAGTCAAAAAAGATATAGCATACCAAGTAGCTGGCATCGGCAATATTCACTCGCCCATCACCGTTTACATCACTCGCTTCCATAGAAACCGGCGGCGCTCCGCTGTAAAATACATAGTTAATCAAATACGAAGCATCGGCAATATTAACCTCTCCCGTACCATTGGCATCGCCCGTTAAATAATTGCCCATAACTGCCCGGCCAAAAGCCGTAAAATCTTCACCGGTAGTGAATTGGCCCGATACCGCATAACGGATTTCCTCACCGTCAGTCACGTCACTATATGAATTCAAAAATTCCACCAGATCAGTTTCCAGAATCAGCGTATCGCCATTCTCACCGGACATATCATAAGCTACGGTTATATTCGACGGTTCAATCGCACCATTTATCGAAATAGATTCCTGGTCAATATCATCGACGCTGTATCCATCAGGACAAACGACTAAATTTATATTCCCTGTAATGGGATCGGTTGACTGCGCCCAGTAAATATCCAAACTCTCGGGATCGATAAACGGTCCGCCCAGTCTGTATGGCTGATTATCGTAAAAAGCGGCGCTTACCAGCCGCAGAGCATCGGTTTCATTCAGATACCACAGATGATAACCGAAAAGGTAAGTAACGGCATTATCGGTAACTGTCTTAATTCCAATCGGCTCACCATCTGCAAACGACGTCTCCGAGTATTTCGAAACAGCCCTCTGGATTATCTCACCCTTTTCATCAGGCGAATAAATCGACGGTATAATCATTGTCGTTGAATCCCATAAAACAGACAGAGTTGCAGTTTCCCCCAGATGGGATTCATGGCGTACATCAGGCCAGCCGCAAACCTGACTTTCGGCCTCAATAATTCCCAACAAAGTATCCGCAGGGTAGTTTTCACTCCCGAAGTAATACAACATCCCCGTACCCAACGCCTCATCAACGCCAAAATAGTCATAATAATCCGGACCGTCTCCCCCGAAATAGTAATATGAAGGGGCCTGACTGGACAAATTACCGGCGTAATCCCCGCATAGCCCGCAGTGGAATATCCTTCCCCCGGCCTGCAAATACTGAATAAAATCGGTGGACTGCACACAATCATAATTGCCATCATTGAGGGGATAATATTGCCACAAACCACCATCGATTATTACCATCTTAAAGGGCAACAAATCCCGCCACCATTCCGGCTTGCACAAATCGCCGTAAGCCGTAAACGTATCAGCGAAACTGTAAAGTTCAAAATCCAGATCGAGTTCAGTCAAAATCCGGTCATAGAAATCTACAATCGAATCACAGACTACCCGGTCGGCCGTTAAACTGTTATTGCGACAATGAAGCACCACCACATCGCGCGCTAATATTTCACTTTCAAATGCCTGTACAACATTCGAAAAACCTATTTCACAGCCATTGGCGGTTACCGCCGATATTACATAACTGCTTCCATCGGTCGCGAATTCAATGAAGCTGGTATCCACACCGGAAACTGATGCGTAAAGATCAACAGCAAAATAAAAATACCATACGTCATCGACATAAAAACTGTCCACCGGCTCCAGACCGTTTTTATCATTCTCCGTGCTGTAAAAGGCATGATAAATCCCGGCCGCTTGCTCCTGATCGGCGAATTTATAGATATTGTAATGGTCCACCGGGACATCTTCTACAGGATGCCAGTTGAGAGTAATACTCTCGCCGGGAGCAAAATAAATAAAAGTATCAATCACTTCGGGAATACCGATGTACTGCCATGGTTCAATCGGCACTCCGGCTCCCATTTCACCCGCCCCCGAAGCGGTCTTATTGGCTACACTGGCAAAATAAAATTTATCCGGATCAAGACTGTTCAGGTAATGCTGATAAGTCAATCCTGTTTCTGCAGCAACTGTCATATTGGGAAAATCATCATTGCTTAGCCAGGGCGGAATAACTCCCGGATAGGGAAATAATTCATCAGGAATTTCCTCCAGATAAATATTGTATCCGGCAATTTCATCAAATACGAACGGCGCCCATTGAATTTCCGCCGAATCGGGACTAATGCGAAATGCCTGTAAACCCGTGACGGGATTATCCGGATCAAGAAACAATCCCCCCAGGCTGTCAAACACCAGCGAATTATTTATAAGATCCGAAAAATCAAGATTGTCCAGATAAGCCTGCGGGTCATTGTACTGGAAATTATTTTCGAAGTTTTCCGGATCAACATGTATATCGCGCCCGGTAAATGTTGTAAAGATTATCCTAACTGAGGAATCCGGCTCAAGATTAAACGGACCAACCGACATTAGCATACGCGTATCAAAACCATACGCAAAATCAGGATTACATTCACCCGGTAGCAACCACCCCTCCGGAGGATCACCTAGATGAAACTGATCATAATCCCAGCTTTGATGGCTCATAATGCAATACTTGTCCGCATCACTAACCGGCGTACCATAGTTGCTATCCGCAAAGACACAAGGCAATTCACCGTATTCATCGTATTTCTGAGGCCCGAAATCGCAATATTTGTCACTGTTACTAAACCACCAATTAAACGAAGTATCATACTCTGCCATTGAGGTTTGCAGGAATTTGAAAGCAAAAGCCCGGCGTGCGCTGGCATAGTCCCATCCATCACCTGATCTTGAAGGATCACCGTCCCAATCCATGATAAAACCAGTTCCATTATCATACAGACTCCCGGCTACATCATCCGTACAACCGCTACTGTTACTGGAATGATGAACATCTACATCCATATAAAAACCGGCATAGCCGTCATGGATATAATCATCACTGATATTTGTGATAACGATATCGTGAACAACACCCATATTTTCCGGTTCGTTGTTCCAAATATGGGCACTGTGAGTTATTAACAGGCCAAGCGGATTTAAATAACCCTCAGCCTCATTTACAACCGTATCTGTCATTATTGAGTAATAGGCTTCATCACTGACAAAATCAAAATATCTCCCCGTATCCGACGGATAAAATTCATTTGTAACCGAACTCCAACCGTCGGCGGAAATAGTGACCAGGGTGTCGTTGTTTTTAATCGCCCCGATCCAGATCGCCCCGGCAAACAGATATTCCACATTGCTGTCAGCCGGTGAAATGAAATTGGCGCAGTCATGATCACCGCAAACAGGACTACCGATATAGTGAGCCCCGAAAAGCCCCCGATTATTAACTGTCATCCGAACCTGCCCGCTGTTCAATTCAGTCCATGAATTTATACCGGAAACTTCCTGCTCAGAAATGGCTGTCGCGGTACCCCCCTTATCGTCCTCACCCGCATCCCGCCCCCATAAAAAGGCCGATACTGACAACAGCATTATCAATATTAAATGAATTTTGAACCGTGACATGGCTTACCCCTCCCGTTTCAATTCTGCCCGATTAACGGGATTAATCGTTTCGCAATTATGGACGTCCGGGCCGCCTTTCTGTTTAAAACTAAGTTAAAATATAAAATATGCAACCTGTTATTTATTTATCGGCGGGGCATAATCATAGCTCCATAAAAAAACGGCGGATTCCTCCGCCGTTTTTACCGCATACAATTATCCGAAGTCAAAGATATTCTTACGGATAACGGCCGGCCGTGGCCAGCACATAATTCTCCGTATCGAAATACTTATTGGCCACCCGCTTGATATCGGCTGTGCTCAGCTTACCCATCGCCTCCAGCATTTTATCCAGATAATCATAACCCACCCCCAGGTATTCATAAATACCCATATAATGAGCCTGATTAATGCGCGACAAACGTCGCATCAGCGATTGCCCCCAGATACCGTTCCGGGCCGTTTCCAGTTCCTCCTCGGTGACACCTTCGTCTTTTAATCTTGCGATTTCCATCATAATACCGACATGAGCTTCTGAAAAATTGTCCGCTCCGGTTCCCATCACGCAACTGAACCAGCCGAAATCACGATCAAAGCTGGTCCCCGCTCCCACCGAATAAGCCAGACCTTTTTTCTCGCGCAGTTCGGATTGCAGGCGATCCGATAAAATCGATGCCGCCACTTTCAGGGCAACCGCATCGCCGTCTTTAATTCCGGGCAACATATGCCCCAGATAAATATAGATCTGTTCCTTTTCCATCCCGGTATGAGCGCGCTTGATCCCCTGAATTGCCGGACCCGGTTCAATCCTGGGAGTTGGCATCACCATGGGAACCATATCACCGAAGGCTGTCTCAAGCAAAGCCATCATACTGTCGGCATCATAATTGGTCCCCACCGTTATTATCATATTATTGGGGGCATATATATGACTGTGATGCGCGGCCAGATCGGCCGGTGAGATCATCCCCACCGTGCGAGGAGAGCCATTGATATTTTTGGCATAAGCCTGACCCTCAAAAAGAGTGGCATAAAACAAATCGCGGGCCACATCCAGCGGTGAATCGGACTGCCGCCCCAAAACTCCCATCAGAAATCCGCGTACGCTTTCCACATCAGCCGAATCGAAAGCCGGATTTTTGATCATATCGGCAAAAAGCTCCAGACCCTTTTCGGTATATTCATCAATCGTTTCGAACTTCATGAAAGAATACTGCCGCGTGGTATAAAAATCATCGTGTGAAATCCAGGGCATATCACCAACGGTAACGTTGGCTCCGATAGAAGCCAGTTCCTGTGATAATACTTCGCCGGGGCGAGACTTGGTACCGCGGGGAATCACCCGATTGACAAAATCGGTAATACCGGTCTTCCCGGAACCTTCCAGAGCCGAACGGTTTTTCCCGATCACATTGAGAGCAAACACGCGGCTGTCGGAATTGGATTTGACCACCAGCGTCAAACCGTTATCAAGAGCCTTTCGGCGGAAAATATTGGGCGAAACGGTTTCATCGGATACTGACTCTTTCTCGACTGCCGGATAATACACCGTGGCAATATAATTGACCTCGGGCAGACGGCGTTCAACGGCTCGCGTCATAATCGACGGATTAACGCTGGCCACGGCATCGAGATAGGACTCCATAAAATCCCATCCGGTAATAACCAGTCGGGGAGCAATGATAAAACCGTAATAATGCAGTCTCTCTTGCAAATAAATCTCATTGGTTTTTTTGGAAACGATCAAACCGTTCAGTATTTCAGCCGTCGGTTGATATTCCGCGAATCCGCCAAACAGCGTATCGAGGCCGGCCAGGATAATCTCGGCCTTCTCCGGCTGATCGATTTCAAAATCAAATACCAGCCGGGACAGTTCCTCCCGTGTTTCCAGACCGACCGAAAATGTGCGATACAAAGGCTGACCATCAACATCGGCCAACAGATCGGCCAGGGGCGACATTTCCCGGTCGCCCAGATAATCGGCCAGAAGATCAAAGGCATAATAATCGGGGTCCGTATAATGAGGGGCATCAATGGCTACCGTCAGATAGCTGTTCTGGGTATTTCCGGCCTTTTTGAAAACCTGTTTACCGACCGGCGGTTCATATTCAATCACCGGCGGGGAAGCCAATCCTACCGGGGGCACGATCCCGAAAACCGAGCCGAATTTTTCTATCATCTCTTCGCTATCGAAATCCCCGATCACCAGGGCTGTCATATTATTGGGAGCATAGAATTGTTGCCAGTATTCGATAATCCTTTCCCGGGAAATTGAGGCAATGATATTTTTATAACCCAGGACGGGCCGGGCATAGCCGGTTCCGGCCAGCGATTTTGCCTCGAAAAAATAATTAGCCAAAACCGACGGATCATCATTGTTCATCTGGATTTCTTCAATTACTACCTTGCGCTCCTTGGCCAGCTCCTCCTCGGGGAATATCGAATTAAAAAGTTGATCGGCCTGAATTTCCAATCCGATATCGATATAATCCCGCGGCATTAGCACCAGATAAGCGGTAAAATCCTTGCGCGTAAAAGCGTTTATATAGCCGCCATGATCCTCTATTCCACGGCTGATTTCCTCCCGGGAACGGTTGACGGTCCCGTCAAACAGGAGATGCTCAAGGAAATGAGTGATACCACTGTTAAAAGCGTTTTCGTATTTCGCTCCGGCCCGCACAAAGACTATGGATGTAATCATGGGGGAGCTGTGGTTTTCCTTGAAAATGACTTCCATGCCGTTTTCAAATGTAACCCGTTTGGTTTTTCCATGGATATTACCGGCAAATATCAGCAGACAGAGGCAAAATGCCAGGATGGCCGGTATAGCTGTTACTGTCCTCCATTTGTACATTTTTAACTTTCCTGCAGATTTTGGGGACATAGCTGGTCCTCCCCGGTTAAGCCAAATCATATCAGTTATTTAACCTATTCTTACTAAGTCTTAATGTCAAGTCTCAACTATACAAAACAATTGACATACGTCCGAATTATCCTATATTGCGGGACTATTTAGGACCGACAGCCTATTTAAACAGCGAAAAGGAAGAAAACGAAAAAATGAGCAGAACACAAACATGGCGGATTGTCATCACTCTTTTGCTGGTGATTGCCGCCATTTATTATTCCTGGCCTACCATCCGCTTCTGGACACTCCCCCAGGAAGACAAAGACCGCATGGCTGAAACCAATCCGGGCCAATTATTCGATATGAAACAAGAGGCTATCAGATTGGGCCGCGATCTGCAGGGTGGCATGTACGTGGTCCTTCGGGTCCAAATGGAACAGCTCGATGAGGCTTCCCGGAAAGACGCCGTCGAGCGGGCTTTGCAAATCATTCGCAACCGTATTGACCAGTTTGGCGTCAATGAGCCGGTCATTCAGCAACAGGGCAATGACCGCATCGTGGTGGAATTACCCGGCTTTACCGATACGGATCGAGCTCAAAAACTGATCGGTGAAACCGCTCAGTTGCAATTCAAACTTCTGGAATCGGCCGAGAATGCGGAACTCCTGCTTTCCAAAATCGACCAGCATATGAAAGCCAGCGGTATTACCGTGGAAGGCAATATCCTTGGCGATACGCCACTCGAAACCTCTGACAGCGACATGGAATCCTTATCTGGAACTGATTCGAGTGAAGTCGATGTTCTGGCCGATCTGCTGGGTGATGATGCTTCCGAAACAGAAACTATAGCCGATGACTTAACCGCCGAAGAGCTGGACGCCCCTCTTTCCATTTATCTGGAACCTACTCCTGGTATCGCCTATCCGGCTTATATGGTCGAATCGGAATTCGTGCCGAATATCAAAGCTATTTTGGAATTACCTGAAATTTCACAGTTGATTCCCAATGATGTTCAGTTTGCCTGGGGAACCCGCACCGAACTTAACCGCGGACGCTCCATTACGCCCCTCTATTTGTTGAAAAGCCGCGTCCAGATGTCGGGTGAATATCTAACCGACGCCTTACCGCAACTGGATCAATTCGGTAAACCGACTGTAAATTTCCAGCTCACCCGTGAAGGCGGGCGAATTTTCTCGCGGGTAACCGGCCCCAATATCGGTAAACCCCTGGCTATCGTCCTCGACGGTCGCGTGGAATCGGCTCCTAATATTCAGGACCGCATTCGCGACCGGGGCCAGATTACCATGGGTAGCGGAGCCACTTATGAAGAAGCTCGCGACCTTTCCATCGTCCTCAAGGCCGGTGCTTTACCGGCTCCCGTGGAAATCATAGAATCTTCCGTGGTCGGACCTTCGATGGGTGCCGACTCGATTCAGCGCGGATTGACCTCCAGCTGGATCGCGCTGATTCTGGTTTTGATTTTTATCGGCATATATTATCGCCTTTCCGGTGTAATTGCCGATGTAGCCCTGATTTTTAACCTTTTCTTCCTTCTGGCTGCCATGGCCGCCATGCGAGCGACTTTAACCATGCCCGGTATCGCCGGGATCATATTAACCATCGGTATTTCGGTTGACTCCAACGTCCTGATATTCGAACGCATCCGCGAAGAACTCCTGACCGGAAAGACTATTCGCGCCTCAATCGATGCCGGTTACGCTCGCGCCCTTTTGACCATTATCGACAGCCATGTAACGACTCTGATAACCGCCGCCATCCTCTTTATTTTCGGGTCCGGACCGGTAAAGGGATTCGCGGTAACACTTTTCCTTGGTGTCTCGATCTCGCTGTATACCGCACTGGTAATTACCAAAGCGATTTTCGACATTCGCAAGGGTTACAAATCGTTGTCGATTTAAGGTTGTGAGGAGAAAAAGAAATGTTCAGACTTTTAGGTAAAACGAATATAGACTTCATCGGGATGAGAAAGTTCAGCTTTATCCTCTCGACCGTATTGATTCTTCTGGGTCTGGCCGCCTTTGTTGCTATCATGATGGGTAAGGCCGAGATGGGTATCGACTTCACCGGAGGAACCATGATTCAGGGTAGTTTCGCCACTCCCATTGATATTGCCGACCTGCGCCTGTCTCTGGCCGAGGGTGGTTTCCCGGACGCTTCCATTCAACAGCTTTCAACTAAGACCGCCGAAAATACATACCTTATTCGCGTCAAAGAACGGGGTGGCGAAGAAGCTTCAGCCGGTTCGGTGGTGCAAACAGTTGACCAGATTCAGGAATTGATAGCCGCTACCTTTGCCGAAAATACTTTCACTCTCGACAGCCACCATTCCATAGGTCCGGCCGTCGGCGAAACCCTGCGCAATCAAGCCCGCTGGGCTGTGATTCTGGCCGTAATCTGTATTCTCATCTACATCTGGTTCCGTTTTGACTTCAGATTCGGGGTAGCCGCCACAATAGCGACTTTCCATGATGTTTTAACCGTACTGGGGATTTTCTGGCTTCTGGGGATTGAAATCGACCTGCTGGCCATAACTGCTCTTTTAACCCTGGCCGGTTATTCACTTACCGACTCGGTGGTGGTTTTTGACCGCATTCGCGAGAATCTGAAACTTTTCCGTAAAAAAGGCGATTTCGTCAATACCATCAATATCAGCATCAACGAGGTATTGTCGCGCACCATTATCACATCCATAACGGTCCTGCTGGTTATCCTGACTCTGCTGTTATTCGGCGGACAGGTACTGTTTACTTTTGCCCTGGCCCTGACTTTGGGCGTCATCATCGGAACTTACAGTTCCGTCTTCGTGGCCAGTCCGATTGTGGTGGAATGGGAAGCGCACTCGCCCAAACGATTCAAATAACAAACTGATAGAAATGAAAAAGCCTCTCCGTTATCAAACGGAGAGGCTTTTTTTATACCTGTTTGTTTATCAACGGAAAAATCGGTCAAAGTCAATTTCGATCTTTCGTTTGGGCTTCGGCATCTGAATCATCTGGACCCCGGCCAGCTTGAACAGCCTTTTGGAAGCCACGAACTTGGGATCATCAGGATATTTATCGTTGAGATAAATCACCCGGCGGATACCAGCCTGAATAATCATCTTGGCGCATTCATTGCAGGGGAACAAATTGACATACATACGGCAATCGCCCATACGGCCGAAATCGCTGTTCAAGATCGCATTCATCTCGGCATGGCACACATAAGCATACTTGGTTTCCTCGAATTCGCCCTCGCGGCACCAGGGCAATTCATCATCACTGCACCCGGCCGGGAAACCATTATACCCGATACCGACAATGCGGTTTTCTTCGTTTACGATACAGGCTCCCACCTGACTGTTAGGATCTTTACTGCGCAGAGACGACAAAACCGCCAGCGCCATAAAATAATCGTCCCAACTGATATAATCTTCTCTTTTACTTGTTTGATCCACGATTACCCTGCTTTCCATGGCATCCCTTCGGTAAGATATTTTGAGGTCTGATGATTAATTATAATCAATCCTTCCCTCTCTTGTCAATAAAACGGTGCGAACCGCCTCACTTTTTTAATTTAGCGATTGTCCCCGATGCGGTTATCCCATAGATTGGTACTAACAACCAAAAAGAAATACGCAGTCAATGAAGATTTTATTTATCTGTGCCGGAAATTCAATACGTTCGCAGATCGCCGAAGGCTGGGCCCGGCATCTGGGAGGAGATAAAATCGAAGTCGCCTCGGCCGGTATTTCCGCGGGAGGAGTGCACCCTCAGGCCATAGCCATCATGAAAGATGCCGGCCTGGATATATCCGGCCACAAAACCCGGCCGGTTTCGGATTATTTGCTCGACTGGGCTGACCTGATTATAACCGTATGCGACGAGGTCAGGCCCTATTGTATAATATTTCCCAAAGATAAAAAGCACTTGCACTGGTCCATACCGGATCCATTCGCGATGACTCAAATTTCCGAGGACAAAGCCTTCGGAAAAGTGCGGGATATGTTGCAGAGCAAGGTCAGAAATCTTCTGGATGACCTTGATCTGGATTAATCCGTCAAAGGATTAATTTTATTTTTGATTCAGTTCGATTAAAATTCCAGCCGTTGATTTGGGATGTACGAAGGCGATTTTGGCTCCCTCCGCGCCCGTTCGCGGTTGCTCATCGATCATGCGAAACCCGGCCGCTTTCAGCCTCTCTATTTCTGCATCAATGTCCTCTACCTTAAAACATACGTGATGGATACCGGCCCCTTTTTTTTCGATAAAACGGCTGATGGGCGAATCGGGAGCGGTGCCTTCCAGAAATTCCAGACGGGTCCCTTCCATACCGAAGATGGCCGCCCGTACTTTCTGGTCGGCCACCTCCTCAAATCCTTCCGGTTCCTTACCCAGTAATATTTTGAAAGACTCCACCGCTTCTACCAGAGACTTCACGGCAATGCCAATATGATCCACGTTGTCTATCAATCTATTCTTCTCCTTCCTGAATCGTATCCTGCTCGCTCTGCTTTTTTTGCAAAGCCTCGACCGCTTCCCAGTATATTCTCAACTCCTCTTCGAATTCCTGCTGGTTTGCGACCCGGGAAAGCGATGGTTTATACCATTCATCATCAATTTTAACCCAGATGACTTTGGGAGCGGGATTGTAAAGCGAGCCATCACCCAACCGGTATTCCATCTGCATGAAAGCCCAGGCTGTGTCCTCAATAAATTGGAAAGAGTCAATCTGACAGCTTAAAATAGTATCGGGGTTGTAAGTTTTTACCCAGTGGCTGTTGACGAATTCATCAAAAGATTTCTCTTCACGGAAATAAGGCAATTCCAGATCATAAATAACCCTGTAATCCCTGGCCCTGACCCTGGTGAACAGCTCATAAGTTTTATCGGCAATGGTCTGCTCGTCAGGATTGAGCACTTTTTCTCTTTCACAGGACACCAAAACTGCCATGCCGGCGAGTAAAAACGCTACTACTATTATACGGACTGCTTTACTGAGCATGATATTCTCCCCAGACTTTTCTGAAAACATCGGATATTTCACCGATTGAAACATGACGGTCAACCGCCTCCAGAACATACGGAACCAGATTATCGGTCGATGCGGTCGCTTTTTCCAGCTGGGTCAGGCTGTCAGCCGCGGCTTTATTGTCGCGCGAAGCCTTGACCTGATTTAGTCTTTCAACCTGTTGCTTTTCCAACTTTGGATCGACTCGCAGGATATCTTCATGTTCGGCCTCATGGGTCTTATATTTATTAACCCCGACCACAATATCTTCGCCGGATTCGACCCGCTTCTGATATTCATATGCACTTCGGGCGATTTCGTTCTGAAAATACTGACTTTCGATGCATTTTAAGGCTCCCCCGCGGCGGTCGATTTCATCCAACTGCTCCAGGATATGCTTTTCCAATTCATCGGTCAGGTATTCGATCAGGTAAGAACCGGCCAGCGGATCGGCTGAATCGGCCGCGCCCGATTCATAGGCGATAATATGTTGTGTACGTAAAGCTATGTTGGCCGACTTCTGAGTCGGCAAGGCCAGCGCCTCATCATAGGAATTGGTGTGCAGAGACTGCGTTCCTCCCAGAACAGCCGCCAACGCCTGCAGGGTAACCCGGATAATATTGTTTTCCGGCTGCTGAGCGGTCAGCATGGAACCGGCCGTTTGTGTATGAAACCGCAACAACATCGATTTTTTATCTTCAGCCTTAAACCGCTCGCGGACGATATTGGCCCAGATGCGGCGGGCACTGCGGAACTTGGCCGCTTCCTCGAAAAGATTATTATGGGCATTGAAGAAAAACGATAAGCGCGGTGCGAAACTGTCAATTTCCATTCCGACTTTCAGTGCCGCCTCGATATAGGCAATAGCATTGGCAAAAGTGAAAGCGATTTCCTGCACCGCCGTCGCCCCGGCCTCACGGATATGATAGCCCGATATCGAAATTGTATTAAAATGCGGTAAATTATCCTTGGCAAACGAAAATATATCGGTTATCAGCCGCATCGATGGCCGCGGCGGATAGATATAGGTTCCTCGCGCCACGAACTCCTTGAGAATATCGTTTTGAATCGTACCCTTGATATCCCCGGCCGCCACGCCCTGCCTTTTAGCCACCGTGACATACATAGCCAGAAGAATCATAGCCGTGGAATTGATTGTCATCGAAGTTGAGACTTTGCTCAGAGGAATCTTGTCGAATACCACCTCCATATCATCGATGGTATCGATAGCCACCCCGGTTTTACCCACTTCTCCCTGCGCCAGCGCATGATCACTGTCATACCCTATCTGCGTCGGCAGATCAAAAGCTACCGAAAGCCCGGTCTGCCCCGATTCTAAAAGATAACGAAAACGTTCATTGGTTTCTCGGGCCGTTCCGAATCCGGCATATTGCCGCATGGTCCAGAACCGCCCTCGGTACATTTCAGGATAAATTCCCCGCGTATACGGAAATTCGCCCGGC
>Ga0272443_10004330_pt1 | contig 15560 bp, 20 predicted proteins | sample SSMAcet12_FD_193581 | JGI IMG/M metagenome (GOLD analysis project Ga0272443, IMG submission 193581) | Marine sediment archaeal communities from Little Sippewissett salt marsh, Falmouth, MA, United States - SSM-Acet-12 | ecosystem: Environmental > Aquatic > Marine > Wetlands > Sediment ...
AAGTATTTCTCAAAATAAAATAGGCACCATTATTTTTTGCACACTCTTCAATTTTTTGGAATTTAATATCTGCTGTAGAACCCACTTCAATTTCTCCTTTAAGTCTTAATAAAATAATTTTGTCTGATAAATTTTGTTCTTTTAATAAAGAAATGATTTTTTCTGTTGCATTAAGTGCATTTTTTACCTCAAATTCTAAAGATAAAATTTCTTTTATTTTTAATTCTATTTTTTTTAATTGATTTGTTGATTCTGTGTCGACAATATAAAAACTTCCGTGATTTAAATCTTCTAGCTCTTGAAAATTATTTGGAAAAAGTGGGCCAGGATAAACAAAATTTTCGTATTGGAAATCAATGTGCAAATGCCCGAGTGCATAATAATCTGCATTAGGCAATAAATCTGCTTCTATTGCATCGATGGGTAAAGTTCCTTTTGCTTTATCTAACGTTGTATGCATCATAAAAATTTTAAATAATCCTGGGGCCTCATTAAATTTAACTTTTCTTAATTGTTGAACTTCTAGTCCAGATTTTCTTCCAGGATAACCATAAAAAGCAACATTTTTGTAAATAACTGGATTAAGAATTATTTTATCTTCGTATTCCTCATAGTTTTCAACATTTGTGCAAAAACCTGCTTTTTCTAAAACATCTAAAAAAGTTTTTCCAGATACAGAATAATCGTGCGAGCCTGCAATTATAAAACAAGGTATTTTTGCTTCTTTTAGTCGTTTAAACTGTGCAAAAGTTTCTTTTAAAATTTCTATTCCTGGAAAAGCTGTGTCAAACAAATCTCCAGCTATTAATATAAAATCTAATTTTTCTTTTAGGCAAATATCAACTGCTTTGATAAAAGATTTGAAATTCAATTCCTGCATTTCTGGGCTTTTCCATCCTCCCAAGTGTATATCGGCCATGTGCGCAAATCTTGTCATTTTTTTAGTGAAAAGTTTTATAACCCATGGATAATATGTAAATATATAAAATTGATGGTGATAAATGAGATACAATATCCTTTTTGGAGGTGCGGCAGGGCAGGGTCCGAATATTCTTGGAGAGATTTTGAGTAAGGCCCTTAATAAATGTGGTTATTATGTTTTTTATTCTAGGGACTATCAATCACTAATTCGCGGCGGGCATAATTTTAATGTTTTAACTTTTTCAGAAGATCCTATTTACAGCAACGATTCTAAAATGGATGTGGTCATTGCGCTTGATGAAAACACAGAAAAAATTCATAAAAAAGATTTGAAAAAAAATGGAATTTTAATGAATGCTAAAAAAGAAAATATGTATTTTGCTGGAGCTGTGTTTAAGATTTTGGGAATTGATTTTAAAATTCTTGATGACGAACTTAAAATACTTGAAAAAAGATATGAAGAAAATTTAAAAAATTCAAAAGAAGGATATAATGAAGAAAAAAGAAAATTATGCAAATTAGAAAAAAAGAAATTAAAGGGAACTTTTTATAATGGTAGTTTGGGGATTTCTGAGGGTGCAGTAAAATCTGGGTTAGATATTTATTATGCTTATCCTATGACCCCCGCAACCCCAGTTTTAACAGAGCTTGCAGGAAACCAAGTAAAAAATAATTATTTAGTTTTAGAATTGGAAAATGAAATTGCAGTTATTTTGGCTGCAATTGGAAGTTCAATTACTGGGGCTAAAACAATGGTAGGAACTAGTGGTGGAGGTTTTGATTTAATGTCAGAAAGTTTAAGTATGGCAGGAATTGCAGAAATTCCTTTGGTTTTATATTTGGCCCAAAGACCTGGTCCTGCAAGCGGAGTTCCAACATATACGTCTCAAGGAGATTTAAATTTGGCCCGTCATGCAGGACATGGAGAATTTTCTAGAATAGTTTTAGCGCCAGGCGACCCTAAAGAATGCGAAGAATTAACAAGCCAGGCATTTTATTTTTCTCAAAATTTTAAATTACCTGCAATCCTTCTTAGTGATAAACATCTTGCAGAAAGTTTTTACACAATTTACAAAATTCCAAAACTAACAAAATCAAAAAAAATGATAAACTTAAAAAAATTTAATAGTTATGAATGGAATGCTGAAGGAACTTCAACTGAAGATGCAAAAGAAATTAATTTAGGTGTGAAAAGAAGATTAAAAATTATTGAAGATGTTAAAAAAGAATCAGAAAAATTTGAGATGATTAAAAGTTATGGAAAAAAAGGTTCAAAAAATTTGGTTATTTTGTGGGGTTCAACAAAAGGGGCTGTTCTCGACGCTGTAAAAGAGCTTGATTGTGAAGTTTTGCAAATTCTTTATATGGAACCTTTTCCAATAGATGCTGTAAAAAAATTAATTAGTAAAAAAAACATTATCTTAGTTGAAAATAATTCAACTGCTCAATTAGGGCAATTAATTGCAGAAAAAACAGGAATTATTATTGAAGATAAAAATAAAATTTTAAGATATGACGGCAGACCTTTTTTAGCTGATGAATTAAATATTGAGATTAAAAAGAGATTGAAATGAAAAAAATAAAAAAACTTCCACTTGAAACAAAACATAAGCCGACGTGGTGCCCAGGTTGTCCGAATTTTATGATTTTAGCTGGAGTAAAAAAAGCAATTGAGGCAACAGGAAAAAAGCGAGAAGATTTTGCAATGGTTGCGGGAATTGGTTGTCATGCTAAGATTTTTGATTATTTGAATTTGCCTGGATTAAATAGTTTACATGGAAGAGTTCCGCCAGTTTGTTTGGGTTTGAAAATTGGAAATCCAAATTTAAAAGTTTTGGGTTTTTCTGGCGACGGTGATGCTTATGCAGAAGGAATAGAACATACACTTCATGCTGCACGGTATAACTCGAACTGGACTTATATTGTTCACAATAATCAAACTTTTTCTTTGACAACTGGACAGCCGACCCCAGTAACTGAAAAAGGTTTTAAAGACAAGACAACTCCGTTGGGAGTTAACACTGAACCTTTTAATCCAATTAAAATTATGCTTGCAGCTGGCGCGAGTTTTGTTGCGCGGGTTTTTGCAGATGTTGATTCTGTTGCTTGGGTTTTGAAAGAAGCAATTAATCATAAAGGATTTAGTTTTGTGGAAATTTTGCAACCGTGTATAATTTTTCACAAAGAGATGCTTGAATATAAAAAAAATATTTATTCTCTGGAAGAGTCTGGGCATGACAAAACAAACTATGTTGCAGCAATGAGAAAGGCTGAAGAATTTGATTACAACACAATTAATAAAATTCCTGTTGGAATTTTTTATCAAACCAAAAAACCAATTTTCGAAGAACAATTTCCTCAAATCAAAAAACTTGGAAAAGATGATTAGAAAGGTTCAATGCCTACGTTTCATTTAAGAGACCAATCAACCAAAGCAGAATCTATTTCTTCGAGTGTCGCTTTATACAAGCTATCTGCATGTTTAAACATTATTTTTTCTTCATTTGTGGGTTGTTTAGACCGTCCGTATTGATAAGATTTATCATATTTGTCTTTATTTAAGATAACCTGGTCAAATTTAAAACTTTTAATTTCTCTATCTCCATCTCTATCCTGTATATGATAGTTTGTTGAAGTTCTATCTAAACCTATCCACATCTCATAAGAGTTCCATGAATAATTGTTAAAATTATTAAAAAGCCAGTGGTGTTTTACTAATCTAACATCCTTGTCTTTAATTTTTCCTTCAAATATCTCTTTTGTAGTGACTGGTTCATCTGGCCAACCCCTGGATGGGGGATTGTTTGAATTACACCCAGTAATTAAAGGAACTAAAAGAATTAATGCTAGGTTTTTCAGCTTCATTGTAAAAATAAAATGATTTTACAATTTATAATAATTTATATAGTAAAAGTAAATAATCCTTAAATACATCTTTTTAGCATAAACATTATGGATATGCGTAATACTGTAGAAATACTTCTTCCTCACCAATTAGAAGAACGGTTTTATGAGGCAGAAATATATCCTAATGAGCCAGTTTTAATTATGCAGGATCTTACATTTGCTCAAAATTATGGAATTATGTTCAATATGCCTAAAAATAAAAAATCACTTAAATTTATTGAAATAGAAGGGGCTATAAAAAAAAAGGAGTTTCCAACACATTACCTATACTTCTTTTCAAAAAATAGATTAAAAACTTATAAATTTAAAGAGATTAAAAAAGGAACCATTTCAAAACCAATAGAACAAATAGTTTCTATGATTCATCCCTTAAATATTTCTAAAAATATTCATAAAAATGATCCTTTGGTTCTTGCTTGGGGACCAGGAATTTTATATGCTTTAGAAGGAATACCAACAATTCCTACTCTTGAGATGAAAATCTATGAACAAATTATTAATAGCATTTTAAAAAATAAATTATAAAAACGCCCACGCTGTATTAAAAGTAATAGGGCAAGAATTATTTAAAGTAAATAATCCGGTATTAGTTTCTTTTAAGTAAAAAATCAGATGATTTTTTGTTTTGAATTAAATTTAAGATGTTGCAACAGTAACCAATCCACTATCTATTACTTCTCTCAATTCGCTTTGCAATGCGTTAAATTTTTCTGGAGATATTCGTCTTCTTCTCTCTCCAGTGTTTAAAGAACTCCGAGTAATATCTCCTGGAAAACCATTTTGTATTTCGCATCCTGTTCTATAATTAGCATAATGTAAGGCTTGTTTGGCCATCTCTTCAGTATCTCCTCTATCAACAGCACAGGATTCATATTCTGTTCTTTTGCCTCTTTGAAGAGTACAACAAGAAAAAGCAGAAGCTCCAGCAATATTATAAACACAAAACAAGAACATAGGTTCTCCTTGCTTTGTTTCAACAGGAGTTTCTATATATGGATTATTAGACATGCTGAAATATATCTGAAGTTATTTTTAAAGATTATTGTTCTAAATCAAACAATCAGATTATTATTTATTTTCATAATTCTCTTTTATAATTATTCCATGAGGTGGGTAGATTGTTTACTTTATTAAATCCCATAAACATCTCTTAATTCTTGAATTGTTTTCGCGCGTGCAATTTTTTCTCGCATTTTATTTCCTCCAACAATTCTTTTGGTGAACCACATTGCTTGGAATTTGTATTGGCGAAAAGGCAAATTATATTTTTCTGCTGCTTTAAGCCAGTTAAAGTATGTAAAAGGTGTTTTGGTTTTTTCTAAGATTTCTGAAAAAATATTTGGATTTCCGATTGCGGCTCGGCCGATCATTAAAAAATCAAATTCTTTGAAATCTTTATAATTTTTAGAATTAATATTTCCAGAATAAATTACAGGCAAGTGTGTTTTTGATTTTAATTTTTTTGCAAATTCCACATCAGGCTCGCCACTATATCCTTGAGATTGTGTTCGCGGATGAATTGCAATTGCATCACAATATTTGTTTGCAAGTTTTAAAATTTTAAAAGTGTTTTTTGATTTTCTTAATTTAACACAAATTGGTTTGTCTGTTGAACTTTTCATTTTATTTAAAATTTGCTCAATTGTTTTTAAGTCGTGATGAAGAAAAGAACCAAACCCAAGTTTACGCGCTGTTTTAGCGGGGCAACCTAAATTAAAATCAAACAGCGTCGCTGAATCTTGATTTTTTTGAATAAATTCTTTAATTCCTTTTGTGTTAGTGGTAAAAATTTGTATTGCAGGTTTGTCTTCTAAATTTAATTTTTGTTTTGATAGAGGATTTATCATTCCAGTCCAGCACAAAGATGCGCCAGATTTTTTACAAAGATTTCTAAATGCAATGTCGTTTACTTCTGCCATTGGGGCTAAAAAAAATCTGTTTTTAAATTTTAAATTTTTTATTTTCATTTTAATTTCCAAACATAAAGTTCTTCAAAAAAAAGTTTTTCTGAAGCAATTAACTTTTTTTTAAAATTTCTCCAATTAATATTTTTTGTAAGTGAAGAAGTAAGAAGAAGTATTTTGCCGTCGGAGTTTAAATAATTTTTTGCATTTAATAAAAACTTATTAATTAATTCTGATCCATTTTTTCCCCCGGTCGTTGCAAGCTTTGAATTTTTTGGTTCGTCTTTATCTTCAGGCAAATAAGGAGGATTAAAAATAATTAAATCGAATTTTTCAGTTAATTTAGAAAATAAATTTGAATTAATCACTTTGGAATTTGGTAATTTTTTTTTCAAATGTTTTACTGAATTTGAGTTTATATCGACGAGAGTTATATTTTTTTCATCGGCTCCGCAATTAATTGCCGTGCGTGCCAAAATTCCTGAACCTGAACCCATGTCTAAAATTTTTCTAGGTTTTTTTTTCTTAATAAAATCTTTAACAACTTTTTGCAATAAATATGAATCTTGTGCAGGTTCGTAAATTTCGTTCATCTTATTCTAAAATCTTATTGAGAAATTCTACAATTTCTTGTTTAAAGAAAAAAACAGAAATTAAAACTCCTACGAGAACAACTAAAATTACAACCAATAGAATTGTTACAAAATCTATTTTTTTAGAAGATTGGCCGTAAGAAGAAACCATTTGGGCAGATGGCGGGGGTTGAATTGGTATAAATTGTGATTTTTCAAATTCTTTTTTTATTGGTTGTTCAAAAGATTTTTGAGTAACAAAATTTGTTTTTTGTTTTTTTTGAAAAAATTGAAATGGCTTTTTTTGTGGAGGAGGTTGATAAAAAACCTGTGGTTTTGATATTTGTTTTTTTTCAGGGATTTTATTGGTAGGAGTAAATTTTTTTTCAGGAATTGTTTTAATCACTTGGGGTTGATAATTTTCTGATTTAATTTGATTCACAGCCTCATCAATATCTTGCTTTTGATATCCGGCATTATAAAAAGATTGAATTATCTCTTGTAAATTTTTCCCTTTAGAAAGAGCAATTTTTATTCCTCCAACAATATCTCCTCTTACCATTAAAGATTAAGGAATCTTGGATTTAAAAAATGTGGGTTTTAAATTTTTAAAATCTTGCCGTCTGTAGTAAGATGTGCAGTCTCTCCTAATTTATATCCAAATTCTTTAGATAAATCAATCATTGGTGCTTCTTGCTCCAAGGAACCATGGGAGGGAATTATGTTTTTTGGTTTTGTTAATCTTATTATTTCTCTTAAGTCTTCTCGACTACCATGGCCATGCACATGAATATCTGTTTGGATTTTGACTCCTGCTCGTCTTAATTTTGTGTCCATTTTTTCTCTTGCCAAAATATTTACTGGAGTGGGAATAACACTTGAAGAAAAAATTAAATTGTCTCCTTTTCTAAATTTAAAAGGCATTTCACCCTTTGTTATTCTATCAAGCATAGAATTTTGTTCAGCTTGGTGTCCTGTACAAACAATTAAATATTTTCCTCTGTCTTTTTCAACTTTATTTAAAAAAGAAGCAATTTGTTTTTTATATGTAAAAGTTTTTACTTTTTTGCAGAACGGACACGAACCAACTCTTTCAGCACAACGAACATATTTATTTAAACTTCTTCCAAGAAAAACAATTTCTCTTTTTGTTTGCTTTGCGAGTTGAACAATGCTGTTTAATCTCTCTATGTGGGACGAGAAAGTTGAAACAAAAAACGCAGAATTTCTGTCTCTTACTTTTGAAAATGCTTCTTCAAGCATATTTTTTGCGATTCGTTCTCCGCCAGGTTTTTTTTCGGTTTTAGAATAAAGTGCGTCGACAATTAAAACTTTTACTCCTTTTTTTCCTGCCTCTTTCATTTTATTGTAAGTTGGTGGCCTGCCCAATGTAGGATAATCATCAAATTTTAAGTCAAGTGCATAAAAGAAAATTCCTTCTCTTGTGTAAAGCGCGGGAAAGACGCACTGAATTGTTGAATGAGTTGTGTGAATAAAATCTATTTTATATTTTTCTTTTTTACCCTGAATAAAATGTGTTGAATCTGGTTGCACAATTATTTTTTTGTTTGGGAGATTTATTCCTTCATCTTCTAGAATTGCTTCAAAAACTTTCATTGTGAAAGGGGTTGCATAAATTGTTGCGTTTGGATAACGAGATGCTATGTAAGGAACTCCACCGACATGATCTAAATGTGCGTGGCCGATAATTATTGCGCGGACTAATTTTGTCCAACCAAGTTTATCTAAAATTCTGTCGTCAGGAATTGCACCAACTCTTCTTAATCCGGGGATGGTATATTTTTTAAATCCTTCATCCTGTAATTCAACAACTCCTGGGATATAAAGTCCTGCATCAAAAATAAAAACATCTTCTCCGACCTTTACTGCAGTCATGCTCTTCCCAACTTCTTCATATCCTCCAATAGTACAAATTTCCATTTGAAAACAACCTAGCGGTTTTTTTCGATTTTCCCTCTTGGCGCGGAAAAGCGATTTTTTAAATTGCCTCTGAAGAAAATCGTACATTTAATTAATTGATATTTCATTTTCAAACTTATTTCATCTCTTTTATAAATTTATTTAGACAAAAGAGTTTAAGAATGTTTTGAAGAAAATAAAATTAGAAAGGTTTTTATTGAAAAGGTTATTTAATAAAATATGAAAGCGTTGAAACCATCGATGAAAGAAAACAAAAGATATTTGCTTGTTCGCGGAAAAAATTTAAAAGAAAATGTTGATGCAGCGATTTTGGATTTTGTTGGGGTTTTGGGTTATTCCAAAGCTGTGCCAAATATAATAAAGTCTGGAAAAGATTTTGTTATTCTTTCAATAAACCGCGAAGCCATCAACGAAATTCGGGCTTCGTTAGCGGTGTGGCCAGAAAAAATCAGCGTGGAAAAAGTTTCTGGAACTTTGAAGGGTTTGGGGAAGAAAAAGTGATTTTTCATTACAGTAATTTTTAAAAAGATTGAAACTAAGTTAGATTATGGAAAAAAGGATTGAAATTTCAGACAAAGAAAGAAGAAGTTTAGCAAGATTTTTAAAAGAAAAAAATGATAATGTAATAAGAGATGACCTAAGCCAATTGGTAGTATATGTTATTAAAGATATTCCTATCGCAATTGTGGGAAAATTTGGAGGTTCTCTAAGGCAAGGACATAAATATCACTATTCTGCTATTGGAAGAGAAAAAGATATAATAATTTTTGAAGAAGAACTAAAACAATATCATAGAAGAAAATAAGAATTCTTTCGCTTTGTTCTATCTTATTGTGGGCAGATTGTTCACTTAGAATAATTAACAAAAAATCTTAAAATTTTTCATCCGAAAATTTTAAAAACCCCCTATATTTCTAAATAATGAAAGAGAATAAAGAAAAGAAATAAATTATTAAATTCTCTAGTATTACAATGGATATGTCAATGGATATGCAGCATCAGGCAATGGGTTATGATAGAACTGCAACAATGTTTAGTCCTGAAGGACATTTACTTCAGGTTGAATATGCAGAAAAAACAGTCAGACTCGGAAGTTCAAGTATTGGAATGGTTTGCACTGACGGAGTTTTTATTCTTGCTGATAAAAGAGTCGACGACAAATTAATTGTTGCAAAATCTGCGAGCAAAATTTCTGAAATTGACAAAAATATAATTGTAAGTGTTGCAGGAATTGTTTCTGACTCAAGAGTGCTTGTTGAAAAAGGTCAGGTTTTGGCTCAACAAAATAGAATAACTTATGGTTCTGCAGTTGAACCAGAAATAATTGTGAAAGAACTTTCAAATATAAAACAACAATTCACACAGTACGGCGGGGCAAGACCTTTCGGAGTTTCATTATTAATTGCAGGAACAAACAATAAAAAACCAGAACTTTATACAAGCGATGTTACTGGAAATTATTTTAATTATTATGCAAATGCAATTGGTGAAAACGATGTCAAAATAAGGGAAAAATTAAGGGAAAAATATTCTAAAACACTTACATTGAAAAAAGGTGTGAAAGTTGCATTAGAAATATTTAAAGAAATTAAAGGAAAAAATTTTGAAATTGATAAATTTGAATTGGGTTATATTTTATCTGAAGAAGAAAAAGTGAATAGGGTGGAGGGGGAAGAAATTAATAATTTTATAAAATGACAAACACACTAGCGCGAATAAAAAAAACTGGAAAAAATTTTGAAATTGTTGTTGATTTAGATGATGCATTAAAATTTAAGAAAGGTGAAAGTTCTTCAATTGATTATGCGGGTAATAAAATTTTTAGAGATTCAAAAAAAGGCGAAGTTGCATCAGGTTCTGAATTAAAAGAAGCGTTTGGAACAGAAGAAATTAATGAAATTGTTCAAAAAATTGTGAAAGATGGTGAAGTTCAACTAACTCAAGAACATAGGGATGAAGCAAAAGAAAAAAAAGTTAAACAAGTTGTTGATTTTTTAGTAAACAATTCTGTTGATTCGCAGAGCGGTAATCCACATACTCCTGAAAGAATTAAATCTGCAATTAAACAAGCTGGAATTAATATTAAAGATGCTCCGATTGATAAACAAATAAATGAAATTATTGAGGAGTTAAGCAAAATTCTTCCAATAAAAATTGAAACTAAAAAAGTTAAAATTGTTATTCCGGCAATTCACACAGGAAAAGCTTATGGAGTTGTTGGACAATATAAAGAAAATGAAAAATGGTTGGACAACGGCGATTTAGAAATTATTGTTAAAGTTCCGGCAGGAATAATTATGGATTTTTATGACAAATTAAATAATGTAACACACGGCAGTGCTGTTACTGAGGAAATTAGAGAAGAATGACAGACAGAAAAATAGTTATCCCTGGAGAAGTTATTGTAAAAGGAAATGATTTTTTACCGGGCGAAGGAACTGAAAGAAATGGTGAAGAAATTGTTGCACTAAGATATGGTCTTGCAGAAGAATCTAATAAATTAGTAAAAATAATTCCTCTCTCGGGTCCGTATCTTCCACGAAGAGGAAATGTAGTAATAGGCAAAGTTGAAAATATTACTTTTAATGGCTGGGTCCTAGATATTGGGACCGCTGAAACAACTTTTTTATCTTTAACAGAAGTTCCAAGATATGTAAATAAAGACGGACTCGATGAAGTTATGGATTTCGGAGACATGGCTGTTGCAAAAATTTGGACAATAAATAAAAGAGGAATTGATTTGACAATTAAAGGAAGAGGATTAGGAAAAATCGATGAGGGAATAATTGTTAAAATTAATCCAAATAAAGTTCCAAGAATAATTGGAAAAGAAGGAAGCATGATTAAAATGATTAAAGATGAAACTAATTGTAATATAACTGTTGGACAAAATGGTTTAATCTGGATTAAAGGTGACAAAGTTGAAGATGAACTTTTTGCAAAACGCGCAATTAATTTTGTGAGTGACAAATCATTTATTTCAGGTTTAACAGAAGAAGTTCAAAAATGGTTTGAAAAAGAATCTAAAGGAGAAAAAAATAATGGCAGCTAAAACATTTAAACGTAAAGATGGAAGAAAGCCTGAAGAGTTTAGAAAACCGATAAGCGCGAAAGTTGGAATTATTCCAAATGCCGACGGAAGTGCGATGTGGCAATCAGGAAAAACAATTGCAATTGCAGCAGTTTATGGGCCTAAAGAACTTCATCCAAGAAATCAACGAGATCCTGCAGCAGGAATTTTGCGTTGTAATTATAATATGTTAAGTTTTTCTGTTACAGATAGAATCAGGCCAGGACCTAGCAGAAGAAGTACAGAGATAAGTAAAATTATGGAATGGGCTCTTGAACCAGTTTTGTTAATAGACAAATTCCAAAGCATGGTTATTGATGTTCATGTTAATATTATTCAAGCTGATGCAGGAACACGATGTGCAGCAATTAATGCGGCAGCAATGGCTCTTGCTCATGCAGGAATTCCAATGAAAAGTTTAGTTTCAAGCATTGCTGCTGGAAAATTAGATAAAACAGTAGTTTTAGATTTAGATAAATATGAAGATTCAGAATTTGAAGAGGGTGAAGGGTCAACAGACATTCCAATGACATTTACACCAGATGGAAAATTAACCCATATTCAGATTGATGGTAAAATTAGTAAAGAACAATTAAAACAAGCAATTGAACTTGCAAAAAATGCTGCAAAAGAAATTTATGAAGTTCAAAAAAAAGCTTTGAAAGAAGCGAACAAAAAATAAAATGGAAACACCACATATAAATCAAGAAAGAATAAAAAAATTCTTATCAGAAGGTAAACGTTTTGACAAGAGAAAACTTGAAGAATTTAGAGAGCTTGAAATAGAAACTGGAGTTTCAAAAAATGCCGAGGGTTCAGCGAGAGTGCGTTTAGGAAAAACAGAAGTTCTTGTTGGAATTAAAATGAATGTTTCAACACCTTATCCAGATTCTCCAAATAAAGGAAATTTAATGGTTACTGCTGAACTTTTGCCTCTTAGTTCAGATAGATTTGAAAATGGTCCTCCGAAATTTCCTGCAATTGAGCTTGGAAGAGTTCTTGATAGAGTTGTTAGAGAAAGTGGTTTTATCGACGTGGAAAAACTGTGCATAAAAGAAGGAGAAAAAGTTTGGACTGTTTTTATTGATGTTTATTCTATAAATGACGACGGAAACATAATGGATGCTGCAGGTTTTGGAATTATTGCAGCACTTAAAACTGCTAAAATTCCTAAGTATGATGAGAAAGAAGAAAAAGTTCTTTTTGGAGAATTAACTGACAATCCTTTACCTCTTGCAAAACATACTCCAATTTCTCTTACATTTCACAAAATTGGAAAAGATTTTATTGTTGATCCTACAAGAGAAGAAGAAGACATAAGTGAAACAAGAATTACAATTGGAAGTTATGATGGAAATATTTCTTCAATGCAAAAAGGAGAAAAAGCTTCAATCACCCTCGAAGAAATGGACAAAATTCTTGAACTAAATGAAAAAGCTTGGAAAGATCTTTTTAAAAAGCTTGAAAAATTTGTGAAATAATGACACAGGAATTTACAAAATATGAAAGAGCAAGAATTCTTGGAGCAAGAGCTTTGCAAATTGCAATGAATGCACCGTTATTAATAAAAATAAAAATTGAAGATTTAGAAAAAATAAAATACAACTCCTTAAAAATTGCAGAAATTGAACTTGATTCTGGGATTTTACCAATTTCAATTAAAAAACCATTTCCATCAAAAAAAGAAGAACACTTAAAAAGAATAAAAGAAACAAAAATATCTGACGAGAAAATGGAAGAAATGGAAATTAAAGAAGAAGAAGAAATTGTGAAAGAAGGAGATATTATGAAACTATCTAATCCTGACGATGAAGAAGAAGATAATGAAAAAGAAGAAATTGAGTGATTTTGTAATAACTAATTAATAGTTACATTAACAAAAGGTTTATAAATATTAAGATTGGTTAAAAGGTATGGGAAAAAATTTAAGATTTAAATTAGGTATGGTTTGGGGGAGCATTATAGGGGCTATACTTCTTCGCCCTACAAATGTTGAAATGCTTAATTTATATGATAAAAGAGATGTTTATTATGAATATCATCCTCCTGAAGAAACAAAAACTCAAAAAGAGAGAGATATTGATGAAGGATTAGATAAACTTAAAAAAGAAATTCCATTAAGATTTAAAAGATATTGGTAATTTCTATTTTCTACTAAAGAAAAGATTATAAAGAATCTTTGTTTTTCAAAATTATGATAATAAAGAGGGTTTGGGCGAAAGCTATTTTGGATTCTAGAAAAGAAAAAACAATTGAGGTTTTTATTGAGACAAACGTAGGAAAGTTTTCTGCGAGTGCACCTTTAGGAAAATCAAAAGGAAAGTTTGAAGTTAAATCTTATAAAAAAAATTTAGATGAGGATATAAAAACTCTGAAAAAGTTTAAAGATTATTTTTCTAAAGAAGTTATTGAAAATTTTTCTGATTTAAGAAGAATTGAAGATATTGTAGAGGGACATGTTGGAGGAAATACTTTGCTTGCATTAGAATATACAACGCTCAAAGCTCTTGCCAAAGAACAAAAAAAACAAGTCTGGCAAATTATTAATCCTAAAGCAAAAAAAATGCCACGGCTAGTAGGTAACTGTGTCGGTGGAAGCATACACTCACAAACAAAAGAAAAAAAACCAGACTTTCAAGAATTTTTATTAATTCCAAAAACAAAAACAATTAAAGAAGCAGTTGAAAAAAATAAAAAAATTCAAGAAGATGTTGGAAGAAAAATTGCAGAAGCTGATGATAAATTTAATTACAAGAAAAACGACGAGAACGCTTGGATGACAAGTTTAAATGAAAAACAGATTTTAGATATTTTAAAAGAAGAAAAAATTGATATTGGTCTTGACATTGCAGCTTCTAATTTTTACAAGAGAAAAAAATACAATTATGAAAATCCAATGTTGCGAAGAAATGAAGAAGAACAAATTTCTTATGTTTTAAATTTAATAAAAAATTATAATCTTTTTTATGTTGAAGATCCTTTGGGCGAGGAAAATTTTTCTGAGTTTGCAGAACTTCTTGGAAAAACAAAGAATTGTTTAATTGTCGGAGATGATTTAACTGTAACAAATTCTAAACAATTGAAAAAAGCAATTGAAAAAAATTCAATTAATGCAATTATTATAAAACCAAATCAGTGCGGCTCGCTTTTGGAAGTTAAAAAAGTTGTAGAGCTTGCAGATAAAAATAATATTAAGAAAATTTTTTCTCATCGCAGCGGCGAGACAGAAGAATGGATTTTAGCTGATCTTGCGTTTGGATTTGGCGCAGATTTTTTAAAAATTGGAATCAGTGGAAAAGAACGCGACGCGAAAACAAAAAGATTAATTGAAATTGAGAAAAGTTTGGAGTGATTTCATTCAAACAAAATTGAAGTTATCGAGGGTTTTATAAATAATTAGTTCTTAGGAAAGATATGAGAAATAAAAAAACAATTATTTTTGGGGGGATAGTAATAATGATGGTAGTTATTTTATTGATATTTATTTTAGAAAAAAAAGATGCACCAATTCCAGACATTTCCAAAACAATTAGCCCTTCACAAGCATATCAAATTTGCGATTCAGATTCTTGCATAACTGATGAAGTAATAATTGAAGGAAAGATGGGCTTTGGATTAGTAATTTCTGATGGGGAGGGTACAGTATTTACCGGATTTTTGGAAGAAATTAATTTCCTAGAAAAAATAAAACTCATAGAAAAACTTCATTTGGGGGGAGATGGATTTATTAAAGTTAAAGTAAAAGGAAAATTATCCTGCAGAAAGGGTATGTGTACAAATAGTGGTTGTATAGATATTATAACCATAATAACCTCTCCAGAGGAGATAGAATTTATAGAAGAAGATGGTTGCAAACCCATAGGTTACAAAGGGGGCCTCTGGCTTCCGGCGGTTATGAAAAATTGTTTTGATTACTCTGAATTTGATTTGCTTGCATCAGAGGCATACGAAAAGCTAGAAAAATCCGGCAAATTGGAAGAAGGAAATTACGAACCCACAGGGTATTATGATTATGATTTTGATGGAAAATTCTGGAGATTTCAATTATCTGGCGGACCCCCCGGAACTCAATTTGCCCAAGTCTCTTTAGGCGAAGTAACCATAAAATAATTTGTTCCTAAACAGCAATCTTTAAAAATAAACTTTTTCTTTGTCTAATCATGGTTAAAGCAAAAGAAGAACAAATTGATGAAGAACTTTTGAAAAAAGCAGAGGCTGAATCAAAAGAAACTGAAGTTAAAGAAA
>Ga0272443_10004331_pt1 | contig 15560 bp, 11 predicted proteins | sample SSMAcet12_FD_193581 | JGI IMG/M metagenome (GOLD analysis project Ga0272443, IMG submission 193581) | Marine sediment archaeal communities from Little Sippewissett salt marsh, Falmouth, MA, United States - SSM-Acet-12 | ecosystem: Environmental > Aquatic > Marine > Wetlands > Sediment ...
TCCGTTGCGCGGGTCGCCAGAAGAACGATGACCGCCAGCATCAGGATCGTCGGCGTATACCAGGAGGCATACTGGTCGATGAGACGCATCAACGGGATTCGTGTCCGCTCCGCGTCGAGGATGAGCTTCTGAACGTGGCCGAGCGTGGTGTCGGCGCCGGCCTTGGTCACGCGAATGTCCATCGTGCCCGTCAGGTTGATCGTGCCGCCGAAGACCGCGTCGTTGACGGACTTGTCAGCCGGCAGCGATTCGCCCGTAATGCTCGCCTGGTTAACGGTCGATTCACCGGAGATGACGACGCCGTCCGCCGCGACGTTGTCACCGGGCCGTACGCGAATCACGTCGCCCGGCGCGAGCCGGTGCGCCTCGACCTCCTCCTCGCCCCCGTCGCCCCGCAAGCGGTGCGCCCGCGTGGGCGTCAGCTTGATGAGCGAGGTGATCGCCGCCCGGGCACCGAGCGCGGTGCGCGTCTCGATGAGCGTGGCGATGATCATGAAGAATGCGATGACGCCGGCTTCCTTGTATTGGCCGGTGACGATGGCCGCCAGCACCGCCAGCGCGACCAGCTCGTCCATGTGCATCTGGCCTTCCAGAAGGTGCCGGATCGCGTGGAGGATGAGCGGCACGCCCAGAAGCAGGGCCGCAGCCAGGGCGAAACCGTCGGGAATCTCGGGCTGCTCGTACACGTAGCCTGCGATGAACGAGATCACCACGAGCAGCCCGCCCATCAACGTGGCGATCAGCAGCGCGCTGGACCGCCCCGTCTGGGCCTCGATCGATTCTTTCAGATGACCGTGCGCCATGCCGTCTCAACGCTCCGAAAAGGTACCTCGAGTGAAAATCGCAACGCGGCGTGAGGGCTGAAAAGACGCCTCCCGGCGTTTCCCAAGGCGGCCTTGCCGAGTCGAAGCCCCCCCCTTCCGGGGGTTCGGACACCTCAGGCCATTGTAGCCCACAGGGGTGATACGGTCGATCCCGGCCCGCGGTTTGCGGTCCGGCTGAAAATACCCCGTTCCCCTACGGATTTCCGTGGGCGAGCGGGCCTCGAAGCCACACCTACGTACCCGCCCCCGCGCCCCCCGGAAGCTGTGTTTGGGGCCTGAGCCGCTCCATTTCCGCCCGCATCCGGGCAAGTACGTCCTGGGCGGACGGGTCCCGGGCGAGGTTGCGCATCTCGAAGGGGTCGCGCTTCAGGTCGTAGAGCTCCTCGATGTCGTCGATCTCCGGAGACCGGATGTACTTGAACTGTTCGGTTCGGACGGCCTCGATGGTGGGGACACCCGGCAGCCAGTCCTCCTTGAAGTATTTGTAGAAAAAGGACTTACGCCACTCGGCCCGCTCTCCGGCAAACAGCGGCCGCAACGACCGGCCCTGCATGACCGGCGGGACAGCCACGCCGGCCAGTTCCAGCAGCGTCGGGGCCACGTCGATGTTCAGGACCATCTCGGGCACCACCCGGCCCGGGGCCTCGACGCCCGGCCCGCAGGCCAGCAGTGGGACACGGATCGACTCCTCGTAGGCCAGACGCTTGTCGCTGAGGTCGTGGTGCTCGCCCAGGAAGAACCCGTTATCGCCCGCAAAGATCACCACGGTGTTGTCAGCCCATCCCCGGGCGGCCAGCAGGTCGAGCACCGCGCCGACCCCCTCGTCGACGGCCGCCAGCGTCCGGTGCCAGTCAAGCCGCCGCTGGTTGATGACCGAGTGCGGGTCCCAGTCCGCGACGGGCAGGGCGTCGGGGATCCCGCCGGGCGGAGCGGGCCGTTGTAGCCGGCCGCCGCGGAGCACACGCTCGCGCTGCCAGCGCGGTTTGCCGGAAAGGTCGTCGCGGTAGCTGGGCGGCTCGATGAGATCGGAGGGCGCGTAGAGATCCTTGTGCCGTTCGGCCGGTATGAAATCAGCGTGCATCGCCTTGTGGGAGAGATAGAGGCAGAAGGGCTGATCACCCTGCTTTTTGAGGAACTCGAGTGCGTAATCGGTCAGGATATCGGTCATGTAGCCTTTTTTGACGAACACGCGCCCGTTCTCGTTGAGCTCGGGGTCAATGTACTCGCCCTGAAGCTCGAAACTGAGCCAGTAGTCGAACCCTGGCCGGGGATTGCTGTCGGCGGCCATGTGCCATTTGCCGACATAGCCGGTCTGGTAGCCGGCCGCCTGAAGCAGCTGGGGGAACGTCGGCGTCGCCGGGCCGGGCTCAACCTTTTTGCCGTTCCAACGCACCCCGTGGGTGTCGGGGTGCGTGCCGGTCAGGAAGGACGCGCGCGATGGTGAACAGAGCGAGGTTGTCACGAATGCGTTGGCGAAGCGCACGCCGGAGGCCGCGATGCGGTCGATGTTCGGCGTACGCACGAAGGTATGGCCGGCACAGCTCATCACGTCCCAGCGCATGTCATCGACGAGGATGAACACGAAGTTCGGCCGCTCGGTGCGCGTACCCCCGTCCGCGCGGGCGTGCGGGAGGACCGGGCCGACGCCGCCCAGAAGCAGGCCCGCAACAAGGATAACCATACGGACTTTTCGCCTTGGGCCGTATCGCATTTTCAGTTTCCTCCGAAAACCGCTAGGATATCGCCGGTCGATGCGTGCTTTTTACCACAATCGACCAGGGATGCACAGGGAACCTTACGCAACGGCCTTCAAGGGTATTGGGGGACGATCCGCTTCCATCCGGATGATGGTTCTGTAAGCCGAGGAGGTCAGCGATGATCCAACGCATAGGGTATGCCGTGGTCGTGCTTGCCTGGGCCGCTGGCCTGGCGCAGGGGCGCTCGCCGAACATTGTGGTATTTCTGACAGACGACCAGGGACGCGGGGACCTGGGCTGCTACGGCGCCACCGACATCCGTACGCCAAACATCGACGCACTGGCCGATTCGGGCGTGAGGTTCACCGACTATTACGCACCCTCGCCGCTGTGCGCCCCCTCGCGGGCGGCGATGATGACGGGGCGCTACCCCCGGCGGGCCGGCATGTCCCAGTTCCACAACGTCAGCAGCGACCCGTACAGCCCCGGCCTGGACCCCGAAGAAACGACGCTGGCCGACCTCGTCAAACCGCTCGGGTACGCGACGGCCGTCTTCGGCAAGTGGCATCTCGGATCGGCCTGGGAATTCCAGCCGAACAGCCAGGGGTTCGGCGAGTTCTTCGGCTTTCTGGGCAGTTGCATCGATTCGTTCTCGCACATGTATTACGCCTCCGTCCCGTTTTTCCACGACCTGTGGCGCAACCGCGATGAGGTCTTCGAGGGCGGCACCCACATGACGGACCTCATCACGCGTGAGACGGTCCGCTTTATCAGAGAAAACCGCGATCGGCCCTTCCTGGTCTTCGTCGCCTACAACGCGCCGCACTATCCGATGGTCGCCCACGCGCGCTACCTCGAGATGTATCGCGACGTGCCGCGCCGCAGGCGATTCCACATCGCAATGCTGGCCGGCGTGGACGATTCGGTCGGTACGATCATGCAGACGCTGCGCGACGAGGGCCTTACCAACGACACGTTCGTCTTTTTCTCCAGCGACAACGGGGCGGCCAACCGCTCGAACCGCGAGGAGGGCGGCGGCAGCAACTACCCGGGTCGCGAGTACAAGCGAAGCTTGTTCAGCGGCGGCATCAGGGTTCCGGGGATCGTCAGTTGGCCCGGCCAGATCCCGGCCGGCCAAGTGCGCGATCAGCTCGCCTGCGGCATCGACGTGTTCGCCACCGTGGCCGACATCACCGGCGCGCCGCTGCCGCGCTACCGCGTCATCGACGGGCAAAGCTGGATGCCGTTCCTCAAGGACCCCAAGAAATCCGGCCACGAAGCGATGTTCTTCGAGTGGGCCGGTCAGAGGTGTATCCGGTGGGGCAAGTGGCAGCTCGTGGTCAATCCGCTGATCGATCAGTACATCCATCGGCACAACTACGCGACGGCCGAGGGCGGACGCTACATCTTCCTGGTCGATACCGAGGCCGACCCGCACGAACACACCAATCTCGCCCGGCAGCACCCGGAGGTCGTCGAGAAAATGCTCGCCATGTTCGACGCCTGGCGGCTCGAGGTCGGCCAGGACCCGACCGCATCGCCCATGTTCCGCGAGGACGAGTTCCCCGAGGGGGGCACGGACATACCGCCGGCGGCCCGGCGTGCGGCAGGCCTGCCTTAACGGAGGAGAAGGTCGTGCCATTGCTCCGCCACGATGACCTGGAGGGGCACCCGCACAACCGTAAAGACAAAAGAAAGCTCACGCCCAGGCGCAAAGACACGGAAACTTTGCGGCTGGGCGTGAGCTTTTTCTTTTTGCGACTTGGCGCCCTCGCGTGAGGTTTTCTTTTCTTGATGCGCCTCGGCGCCTTATTCCTTTCCGGGCGGGCCTGTGCGGCTGTGCCACTCGGACAAGCGGTCTGAAAGGACGGGCGCGAGACGGTCGGCCAGGCAGGTCGTATAGATGGCCGCCCCCTGCTCGTTCAGATGAAAACCGTCTCGGTAGTGCGAACGGTCGATGCCGGGGGTATCCCGGCAGTCGAAAAAGGTGACACCCCGGGCGTCCAACAACTCGACGAGTTGCGGATCGATCGAATAGGTGCTTTCGGTGGGGATGGCTGCGATGACGAGGTGGACGTGATGTTGTCGAGTCAGGCGAATGAGCCGTTCCAGGCGATGGTACGTCACGTCGATGTGTTCAGCTTCGACAGCCTGCTGCATGGTCCGGCGAAGCACCTGGTTGATCTGGCGGGCAGCCGTGGAATAGTGCGGGATGAGCGCGTGGAGAACACGGCTGTTGACGCGTCGCCGGTTGGCGAAGGCTATGGAATGCTTGGCGATCAGAAACTCGACCCGGTCGCCGAACACGGTGACCTCGTTCCGGAAGACCTCCGGCAAATCGCGGTAGCTGGTCCACCAGCTGGCCAGTCCGTAGATGGAGTAATGGGCGGTGTCGGCCAGCTGGTCCGTGGGACAGTCGATGATCAGTACGTCGGGGATTCGGCCGGCATCGACCGCGTATTTCCTGAAGGCGTAATACCATTCGCCGATCTGCGTGTTGTCGGGGAAGGCGCGGGCGACGGTCAACGGTTCGAGGCCGTGGCGGTGCATCTGTTCCAGGAAGACGTCCGTGCGGATGCCGTCGCGCGTCAGGGAGTTTCCGAGAAACAGCAGGCGCGGGCGCGGCCCTTCCATCATTTCCTGCATGATCGTGGGGATCTGGCGGATGTGGACGATGTCCAGGGACAGTTTCCGGTCCAGTGCGCGCAGCGTGGTCTCGGCAGCCAGGATCACGGCCAGAACGGTAACGACGACCTTCCATTCGTGTCTAGAACCGGAAGTAGATGAAGACATTGGCCACCGGGGGCGGAAAAAAGATCATCATCAGCACGCAATAACTGTAAACCAGGCTGCGCCAGGACCAGTGCACCTTGGTGAGTTTCATCAGATCGTCGGCGCGGTGCAGCCAGATCTCGAAAGCGATGAGCGGTCCGACAAAAAACAGGATCATCCCCAGGCCGGCGACGGCCATCGGGGTGACGCAGAAGTCCGTGACCATAAGCCGGCCCATGTCGAGCGCCTGGGTGATGGTCTCGGCGCGGAAGAGCAGCCAGCTGAAGCAGACGAGGTGGAACATGATGACGATTTTGATCAGGCGCAGAAGCCAGCGGGTCGGGGGCGCATCCCGCCCGCCGCGGAAGGGGCGGTAAGCGCAGAGGATGAGGCCGTGGAACGCACCCCAGGCGAGGAAGGTCCAGTTGGCGCCGTGCCACAGGCCTCCCAGAAGCATGGTCAGCATCAGGTTACGGTACGTGAACAGCGTTCCGCCGCGGTTGCCGCCCAGCGGAATGTAGAGGTAGTCGCGCAACCAGGTGGACAGGCTGATGTGCCAGCGCGACCAGAAATCGGAAGGCGACTCGGCGAAGTACGGCATGCGGAAGTTGTGCATCAGGTCGAAGCCCATCCACCGCGCGACACCCTGGGCGATGTTCGAGTAGCCTGAAAAGTCCCCGTATATCTGGAATGCGAAGGCGTAGACGGCCACGAGGCATTCGGTTCCGGATACCTGCGACATGTCATTGTTGAAGATCGTGTTGACGACGGGGGCCAGGTTGTCGGCGATGACGATCTTCTTGAACAGGCCGAGAACGACGAAGTAGAGCCCGTCGCGAAAGTTGTTTCCACCACGGGGCCGCTCGTGAAGCACCTGCGGCAGGAGGCGCCCTGACCTTTCGATCGGGCCGGCCACCAGCTGCGGAAAGAAGCAGACATAGAGGGCGAAATCCCAGAAGCGATCCGTCGGCGTGGTATGGCCGCGGTAGACGTCGATGGTGTAGCTCATCGTCTGAAAGGTATAGAACGAGATGCCGACCGGAAGGATAACGTTGAGCAGCGGCAGAGGGGCATTCAGACCGATCGAGGTGAACAGTTCATTGAGCTGGAAGATGAAAAAGTCGTAGTATTTGAAGACCCCCAACATCCCCAGGTTGGCCACGACCGACAGGGTCAAAAGCGCTTTGCGCCGGCGGATCGATTCCGTACGCGCGATGCCGAGGGACGCGGTGTAATCGACGAGTGTGGAGATAACGATGAGGGAGAGAAAGCGCCAATCCCACCATCCGTAGAAAACGTAGCTGGCCACCAGCAGCATCCGATTCTGCTGGCGGTGGCGCAAAAGCGCATGGAGCCCCAGGACGACGGCTAAAAACACCCAGAAAACATAGCTGTTAAAAAGCACGGCAGATTCTCACCCGTTCCCTCCGGAGGTGGGCCGAAAGTCGATTCGGTCGCTGGCCCCTCCCGAGACGGCTCCGTCCGCACGGAAGCCTCTTTCAGACCTCCTCGACCTCGGCCGCCTTGGCGGTCACGTGGCTGTCGATCTGGCCTTCGTACTTTTTCGTCAGCTCCTGGATATTCGCCTTGGCCTTGTCCGCTTCGTCTTCGGAGATGCGTTTCTCCTTCAGCTCGGTCTCGACCTTCTTGTTGGCGTTGCGCCGGACGTTGCGGATGGCGATCTTCTGGTTCTCGCCGAGCTTGCGCACCTGCTGGAGCAGTTTCTGGCGGCGCTCCCCGGACAGCGGCGGGATCGGCAGCCGGATCATCTTACCGTCGCTCATCGGCGTGATGCCCAGCTCGCTGGACTGGATCGCACGTTCGATGTCCTTGATGACGCTGGGATCGTAAGGCTTGATGACCAGCAGATTCGCCTCCGGGGCCGAGATCGACGCGACTTCGCGCAGGTCCATCGTCGAACCGTAGGAGGCCACCTCGACGCGAAGCGAATCGACAAGCCCCGGCGACGCGCGCCCGGTGCGGATCGTACGGAACTCCTGCCGCAGGTACGCGACGGCTTTTTCCATGAGCTCTTCGCACTCGAATTCGATCTCATCGGTCGGCATGGTCGCGAACTCCTGGATCTGGGCGAACGGATACGACCCGCCATGTTAGAAAAAAGCAGCACTTCGGGCAACATGGGCACATACAGTGTTCGGGCGGGTCGGCGTTGTCGGGGCGGGTTGGGTCCGGTATCGTGGCGTCCATGAACGATCCGAAGCAACCCATCCCCCCGGCCGGCGCCGCGCCGAGCCCGGCTGAGCGGAACGCGCTGAAACGGCGCGGGCACGCCCTCAAGGCGCAGTGGGTCATGGGGCGGACCGGCCTGTCCGACGCGTTCGTGCGGCAGGTAAGCGAGGCGCTGGGCGTTCATGGGCTCATCAAGGTGCGGATCGCCGCGGACGACGCGACCGCCACCCGAAACCACGCCCGGGCCTTGGCCGACCGCGCCGGCGGGCACGTCATTCAGGTCGTCGGGCGGGTGGTCCTTCTCTACCGTGCGACGGCCGGCAAGCACAACACACGGGAGCCGTCATGAGCGACAAGGGACGTATCTGGCCCGGCGAGGCGACAGCCGGCCGGGATGAGCGGACCGGCGCGCCGGTCTGGCAGATGACCGATCACCCCTCGATCAACCACAACCTCTATTTCCTGACGAGTTCCTTCCTGCCCGACGAGCGCTCGCTCGTTTTCGCGAGTTTCCGAAACGGGTCAGCCAATTTCTACCGGGCCGGCTTCCCGACCGGCCGGATCGTGCAACTGACCGACTCGGAGGGAATCAACAGCTACTCGGCCGTCCTGTCGGCCGATGGCGGTCGGCTGTTTTTCACGCGCGGTTCGTCGATCGTCGTCTGTCGGCTCGACACATTGGCCGAGCAGATCGTCGCCGAACTGGAGGGCGGCACACTCGGTGAAGTCGATCTCTCCTGCGACGAGCGGTGGGCGGCCTCGGCCGTCCGGCTCGACGGGGGCAACGAGATCCTCGTGGCCGCCACCGACGGCAGCGGTGCGTCGATCATCCACCGCGAGGACCGCGTCATCATCCATCCGCAATTCCACCCGAGCGACCCGACCGTCATCGAGTATGCGGCCGACCCGGCGCCGCGGATGTTTCTGATCAACCGCGACGGCACGGGCAACCGCTGCCTCTACGAGAACGACAACGACGAATTCGTCGTGCATGAGACGTGGCTGGCCGACACGGGCGACCTGGTCCTTACCGTCTGGCCGCGGGCACTGAAGCGGCTGCGGCCGGCCGACGGCACGATCACGACGATCGCCGAGTTCAACGCCTGGCACATCTGTCCGAGCCGGGACGGGCGGTTCATCCTCTGCGACACGAACTGCCCGGATATCGGGCTCCAGCGGGTCGACGTGCAAACGGGAAAGCGTCGGACGGTCTGCTACCCGGCCAGCAGCAACGGCGGTTCCCAGTGGCCCAAGGGCCGATACGCGCTCAAAGAGGACTTCGAGGAGGCGGCCCGGGCGAGCGGCCGCAGCGTCGGCCACGAGATGTCATGGATGGAGATGAAGACCGACACGGTCTACGGGCCGCAGTGGACGCATCCGCACCCGGCGCTGTCGGACTCGGGCCGTTACGCGACGTTCGCCAGCGACCGGACAGGCCACCCGCAGGTCTACGTCGTCGGCCTGGAAGACGCATAGTCGGGTGACTTTATGCGGATCGTGCTTGTGCCCAATTCCCCGCTGCGCAAGCCGGGAAGAAATGTAGGCACCTACATGCGCCGCGAGCCGTGCGTGGGTGGTGGAATAAAGTTCAGGGACCGGGGCAGGCGGTGGCGCCTGGCACATGCGGGCCGCTCAGGCAGTTGATGAACAGGATCGTGTCCGTGCGGTCCACGTCGCTGCCGCTGTCCAGCTGGGCCCGGACACAGTTGGGGTCGTTTTGGGGCACATTGAGGCCCGACAGGCACGCCTGGAAACGCCCGAAGTCCTCCATGTCGACATCGCCGTCCCGGTCCATATCGCCCGGCACGTCCGGCGGGCAACCATCGGGGCCGGCCTCGATACCGGGCACTGTGTTGGGGCACACGTCGCAGGCATGTCCGACGCCGTCGTCGTCCGCGTCGAGCTGGTCGGGATTGTGCACATACGGGCAGTTGTCCAGTTCATTGAGGATGGTGTCGGCGTCGATGTCCGGGTCGCAGACATCCGGAATGCCGTCTCCGTCGGTGTCGGGCTTGCAATCGTCAGGGATACCGCTGTTGTCACAGTCGGTGGCTTGCCCGCAGCCGGGCAGGTTGCATGCACCGCCGATCGCGTCGCAGTCGAATTCGCAAGTGTCGAACAGGCCGTTGTCGTTGCAGTCTTCGGTGTATTCGTACGCGCCCATATCGACGATGGGTGGGGTTCCCAAGCCGGTTGCCTCTATGTAGAGGTTATCCGTGAAACGTGCTTTGCCGTCCAGATCCGTCGTAACGCCGGCCGGCACGAGGCTGTTGTCGCCCGCGTCGGTGACCGGCGAGAGGGCTTGAGGATGGTAGAGCGGGTCGCCGGGCGTGAAAATCGGATCGACACCGACGTTGCCCGCGCCGCCAAGGCTGCCCGTCCAGCCTTGAACGCAACTGGAGCTGACGTTGACGGACGGAGTGACACCGGGAGGCGGAGGCGTAAGGGTGTGGATCTGGGCTGCCTCCGTCTGTCCCCGTGAATCTTCATTGCCCCAAAGAATACAGTTGTGAACGTTGACGTATGCGTCCGGCGTGGTATCGCTGGCATCGTTACAAAAACCGCCGCCCCACTGGCTTGCGTCATTGTCGGCGATCGTGCAGTGGGCGTACGTGACGTGGCTGTCCGAGTTGACCGCGGCCCCTCCTCCATACCCTGAAGTATTCCCGCTGATCACGCAGTTCGTGTAGGCGACGTCGGAGACGCGGTTGTAGATGGCTCCGCCATAGAGATCCGAAAAGTTATTCTGGAAGATGCAGTTGATGACCGAGGCGCCCGAGTATTGTACGCGCAGCGCGCCGGCGCGGGGAGTGTAGTTATCGCGGAAAACGCAGTTTTCCAGAGTCAGAAAATAGGCCTCATAAAAAACACCGCCGCCGCCTTCCCCGCCATCGTCCGTGCACGAGTTGTTCGTAAACTCCGAGCCGGTGATGTTCAGATGCCCGGTACCGCCGTACTTGGCCACAGCACCACCCACGAGCGCGGCCGTGTTGTTGTGAAAGGAGCTGTCAACGATGCCGAATTTGTTTTGCTGTTCGTAGAAGTAGATAAAGACGGCACCACCAGAGCGGGCGGCGTTTTCGGTGAACTCGCATCTCAGGACGTTGTCCCTGGCGGAAATATCGCCAGAGTATATGTACAGGGCTCCGCCACCATATGTTGTCACTGTATTCCTGCGGAATATGCAATCCTTTAAGGTAATTTCGTTTGTTCCGTGGACGGCCCCACCCCACCCGTCCGCCCGGTTGTCCTCAAAAGTACAGTTGGTGAAGCCGACCTCAGCACCGCCAGATACCGTGACAGCCCCTCCATAGTAATTCGCCGAGTTTTTCGAGAAAGTGCAATTCTGGATAGTGGCGCTGGCCGATGGATAGATTCTCATCCCTCCACCGCCGCCTCCTCCGTCGCCGCCCGTGATGACAAAACCGTCCAGGATCGTACTCAGCGAAGTATAGAGGCAGGTGACGACATTGTAAGCGTTATCTTCTTTCGAGCCGGTGGTGCCGTCGTTGCCGGCCAAATCGCCGCTCAGCATGCTCGTAACGCTTAACCAGTCACGCTGATCACGCTGGGTTTCCAGGCCCGTGAATCCGCCGTAAACCGCTACGCCGATGACCAGGTGGAACGTGGCCGACCGCGGGTCATCCGCATTGACGCGCTGCGAGGGACTGTAGATCCCACGCGCGACCCAGATCTCATCACCACTGACCGCCTGATCGAGTGCGTTTTGCAGGTCCGTAAACGCGTCGGCCCAGCTTGTACCCGTACCAGCCCCCGTAGCTGTATCGTTGACGTACCACACGGTGCCGGCCTTTGCGACACCGGCCAGGACAGGGAAAAGAGCGATCACAATTCGGGCGGCTGTCATCTCAAACCGAAACATGGCCGACTCCTGAGATTATGCGCGCCAAGGCTCAACACACCTTTCGCTGGAACTTTTGCCTGCTATAACCTACCACGGTCAGCCTGCAGATGCAATGTTTTTTCGGAATTGTTGAACCCTGAAAGTGACTTTTTAGCGGCAGGGCTGGCACATGTAGGCTAGCCAGGGTGATAGGGTATCATCACTCTGGCACGGTATCCCCCTGTCAAGCAGGTTCCGCCAGCCGCCCCTGCAATGTTATACGACTGTTCAGCGGGGTCGCCATCGCGTTCGCCCTGTCTGTTCAGGCGATATGATCTACGGGCCGCAGTGGACGCATCCGCACCCGGCGCTGTCGGACTCGGACCGCTACGCGACGTTCGCCAGCGACCGGACAGGCCACCCCCAGGTCTACGTCGTCGGCCTGGAAGACGCGTAGTCGATAAACTGCCGCCGATGGATGAGGTCCACGATGAACCCGAGGCGCATCGCCCTGCTTTCCATGCTGAGATTCATCCTGCCGTGAACGGCAGCGTCTTTCGTGCATTCAGCAGCAGCCTACTGCATCCGGCTTATGGCGACCTCGGCGGCGTTGACCAGGGGATAGGTGATGGGTGAGGCTGTCAGGGCCGGGTGCGTGCCCATCTGGAACATGGCGATGTCCTCAGCCGTCATCCGCTTCTGAACGCAGGCAGCGATGGTGTTGATCAACTCCCCCACCGAAAGACTGCCCCGGACCTGTCCGCCCAGCAGCACCTGGGAGTGCTTTTCGAACACGAGCTTCACCTTGACGGGGGCCGCACCCGGCATGCCGCCTGGATGGCGGTTCGGCGTCTCCACCGTGCCGGCAACCACCTCGTAGCCGCGGTCCTTGGCCATCGACTCGGTCAGGCCGGCCGTGCCCATCGCCAAGTCGCCGACGGCGGTCGACCAGACGCCCAAGGTACCATCGCTTTCCCGACGCAGGCCATAGACGTTAGCCCCAGCGATACGGGCCTCGAGCTGTGCGATGGACGCAAGCTTCAGCGGCGAGGGCCCGCCGCCGAAGAAGGATATTTTTTCCGCGCAATCGCCGCAGGCGAAGATGGCGGGATCGGAGGTCTGCATCGTGCGGTCCACAGCCACCCCCCCGGTAAGTCCCAGCCGCAAGCCAGCCTCTTTGGCCAGTGCGACGTTGGCCCTGGCTCCGATACCGAGGATGACAAGATCGGCCGGGATACGGCTCCCGTCCTTGAGCTGGACGGCGGTGACATGCCCATCATCGCCGATGATCCGCTCAACCATCGCGGAGGTGCGGACGGTGACGCCGCGGGAGCGGAGAAGCCCCTCCATCTCCGTGCAGAACTCGGTATCGTAGGACAGGCTGAGACAATGGGCAGCCAGCTCCAGGACCGTCACGTCCTTGCTGTCGACCTTGTTGATCTCGTCGGCGAATTCGATACCGATGAACCCACCACCGATGATGACAACGCTATCAGCCTGTTTCAGTCGCTGCTGAAGCTGCGCGAGATACTCCACGTCCTTGAAAATCGCAAAGACGCCATCGAGGTCGATGCCGGAAATCGGCGGTTGCGTCGGCACAGAGCCTGTCGCCAGGATCAGCCGTTCGTATTCCACCTCATCGTCGCCGGTCAACAGGCGATGCCTTTCCCGATCGATCCGGTTAACTTCGTCCATCACCACTTGAATCTTGTTCGACTCGAGAATGGAGTCCGGGATGACGTTCTTTTCCGGGCTGCCCAGCGTTCCATAGATGTAGGGGATGCCGCAGGGGATGGGAACCTGCTTCTCCTTGCGAACCAGAAGGACACTCTTGTCGGGGTGGTGTCTGCGGGCCGTGATGGCGGCTGTGATTCCAGCAGCGCTGCCGCCGAGTACAACGATATCTGCCTTGGTCATCGTGTCTCCTTCAATCGTCGGTGCTTTCCGGTTGTTGCCTGCCGCTGTAGAACAACTTGCCGCCGGCGATGTGCTTTTCCAGCAATCCGCTGGCGTCCAGTTCATCGATGTATTTGATGGCCTCGTTCCGGTGCATCCCCAAACCGTCGGCGACATCGTCCAAGGAACAAGGCCGCCGCTGGATCATCTCCAGTACGCTCTCACGACCGGCCTTGAAATCACTCTGGGCGTGAACGCCACGATAGTCGGCGATCACTTCTGCCGGCGGATCGAACCGGGCCGCCAGCTCGCTCATGCGCCTCGGGTCCACCATGACCGCATAATCCTCGGCCGTGGGGCGCGTGGCCGTATTGAGTTGCACCTTACAAGGCTTGATCCGCCGTACGCACTCGACGAGCTTATTTACCTCGCTGTCGATGGCGGTATGACCTGCCAGAAGGAAAATCTCCAGCCAGTATTCGCCTTGGAACTCCTGCCGAAAGGCGATCAATCCTTCCAGCATCCGGTCGAAACCGATGCGCTCGTCCGGCCGATTGACCGCCTGGAACATCCGCTCGTGCCCCGCATCGAGCGAGGGGACCACGAGATGGGCATCCTTAAGCTGCCGGCGGACCTGCTTCTGCCACAACAGCGAGCCGTTCGTGAGCACGGCGATCGGGACCTTCGTCATCGAGCGAATGCCGGCGATCAGTTCATCCAGCCGTGAATACAGGGTCGGCTCGCCCGATCCGCTCAGCGTGATGTAGTCCGGTCGGCTGGCTAACTTGCTTTTCAGTTCCGTCAACACATCCTGCAAGGGGACCCATTCGCGTCGCTCGATGGTTTTGTGGGTCGTCCGGCCAAGCTGGCAGTAAATGCAGTCGTAGCTGCACGTCTTGAACGGAACCAGGTCCACTCCGAGGGAACGCCCCAGACGCCGCGACGGCACGGGCCCGAATATGTGTCTCATGACGCTACCTTATCCATCTTGCCCGTCACACGATCTGGCATCGCACGGTGCGTCCCGTCCACAGCAGGGCTTGTCGCGCCCGCAACTCGTCCGGGCATTGGAATAGTCCGTGGCGTAAAAACCGGACCCCTTGAAGATGACGGCTGCACCCGCTCCGATCAGACGGCGGACAACGCCACCGCATTGCGGACACGTACGCAAGGGAGCGTCCGACATCTTCTGGAAGTGCTCGAAACGATGGTTGCAGGCGTCGCAAAGATACTCATACGTTGGCATGATCATCGTACCTCAATGTTCCCAGGCATCCTGGCGAACGGGTTGATTTCCCCAAGCAAGCAGCATCCAGATATTCTGTTTTTCCACGAAAAAAGTGATCCTGCCGTCAACCATTCAATGGAATCCCCTGCGCCACGCATGCCAGCGCCTGTTTGATATCCTTGATAAGTTTCTCCGCCGGCTCGATACCGATCGAAAGTCGCACGGTGTTCCTGCGAACGCCGAAGATCGTTCGCCGTTCCGGTGGGAGATAAAGCATCGTCGTCAGGTAGGGGATGCAAATCAGCGACTCGGTCGCCCCGAGGCTGACCGCATGATAAATAATCTTCAGGGCCGCGACGAATCGCTTGGCGTCCTCCTCCTCTTCGCCGACGTCGAAGGCGAGCATCCCACCGAAACCGCGTTGCATCTGGCGGACGGCCACCGCATGGCCGGGATGGCTCGGGAGCCCCGGATACGAGAGCCGGGATATCTTCGGGCTGTCCGCGAGGAATTCAGCCACCTTCTGTGCGCCCTGGGCCGCCGCCTCGGCCCGCAGCTCAAACGTCTTGAGCCCCCGATCCAGGAGAAAGGCCGAGTAAGCGTCCAGCGTCGTACCGATGGCCTGCCGGGTGAACCAGAGCTCGTTGTAGTGCTCCTTGGTACCGGCGATCGCACCGGCCATCAGGTCATTGTGCCCGCCCAGGGCTTTCGTGGCACTGTGCACCACGAGGTCCGCGCCCAGCGTCAGCGGCTTCTGGTGATATGGGGTGGCGAAGGTGTTGTCGACGACGACCATGGCCCCGACGGTGTCCGCCGCCGCGCGGACCGCGGCAATGTCGATGATCTTGCAGAGCGGATTGCTCGGCGTTTCCAGAAAAATCATCCGCGTATTCGGACGAACGTGTTCGCCGATGGAGCCGGCTTCATCCGCGCACAGCCAGGTGATTTCGACGCCCAGGCGCTCGAGGATCAAAGATACCTTGTAGTTCGCGCCGTAGGTGTCATGAAAGATGATCAGGTGGTCACCCGACTTGAGATACGTCAGGTAGACCATCGTGCAGGCAGCCATCCCCGACGTGCAGACGACGCAGTCCTCAGCCCCCTCGAGC
>Ga0272443_10004332_pt1 | contig 15554 bp, 17 predicted proteins | sample SSMAcet12_FD_193581 | JGI IMG/M metagenome (GOLD analysis project Ga0272443, IMG submission 193581) | Marine sediment archaeal communities from Little Sippewissett salt marsh, Falmouth, MA, United States - SSM-Acet-12 | ecosystem: Environmental > Aquatic > Marine > Wetlands > Sediment ...
GCCGATAATGTTCTCGATGGCGTTATTGGTCTGTGCCTCGATTCTTTTCTTCTCAGCTTCAGCGTTTGCAGTTATCTTGACTGCTCTTTCTTTGGCTTTCTCGATGATCTCGTTATGCTGCTGGACGGTCTTGTCTATTAGCGTATTCTCCATCTGTTCTTCACTCATTGTGGTACGACCTCCTTCAGCACGTGATCCACTGCCTCCTTGATCTTCTCATCAGAGGTTCCCATGATTTCCTTGACCCGGTTCTCGTAGTCCTTGGTTACCTTCTTGGCTTCCTTCTTGGCATCTGCTTCTGCGTCCACCAAGAACTCATCCAACCCAGTCCTACGCTGAGCCCTGAGACGCTTCTTCTCAGTCTCAGCCCTGACCTCTGCAAGAGACTCCTCAGCCTCTTTTTGGGCCTTGGAAACGATCTCGTTCGCCTCAGCTTGGGCTTTCTCGATTAATGCGATAAGCCGTTCGCTTAGGCCTAGGATGTTTTTCATTTCCATTTTAATTATAACTCCAGTTTAGTCCCTATTGCTAGTGAGACCACTGCCTGTAGCTCCTCCATCCTCATCCCTGTCTCCATGGTGAGTCCGGGTATAAGCGCGAAAAGAGGCGTAATTTCGCCTCTTCTCATCACTTCATCTCTAATTGGTCGCGTAGCCTCAGTGTACCGCTCAGGCACGATGATAATCTTGGGATTATCAGCCATTGCGCGGTCTAGAGTGGCAACCACTGTCTCTTCATCGTTTGCTTCGTAGCCTCGTGCACCGATTAGCTGGAAGCATGTCACGAATGATGAGGGACCTATGACAGCTATGCTCATTTCAATGGGGTTGAGGTTGAGTTTCTTTTAAAAGACTTACGACTAGACCCTGTTTTGGTATATACTATGACTGGGTTTTCCAGTTATTCCCCGGGTTATATATCACTTATTCTCCGTTACTCATACACTTTTTTGTATAGATCAAGATCGAAAAGAAGCTGTTCTGGGGCTGATTTTAATAAATTATTGGTGTTTGCGGCTGCGCCGCTTTACCCCCCTCCCCCCCCCCCCGGTTAGCGGCTATTCTTAGGTTACTGTGTGGTCGTATTCGTCGTTGCGTGTTGTGTGGGGGATAATCTTGAGGTTTTGTTTCTCGACGCGGTAGCCTCTGATTCCATCATAGTCGATCTGGTTTTCCTCTAGTAGTTTCTTTGTCTGTTCCTCTTTACCAGCGGGTACGTAGAGGAAGAGTTTCTTGTATTCCCGTCCATAGGGGGCTACGTTGCTTAGTGCCTTCCATCGGGGTAGGCTTTTCTCTGAGATAGCTGATTTTTGTTCGACTATGCCTATTTCTCTGATGCTTCCATCAGGGTTTGTAATCACGATGTTTGGGTAGAGGGTGCCAACTTCTGTGCTGATGGCGTATCGTTTCACTTCATCGTTTACTATGGTTTTTTGTCCCTCTGGCCAAGTATCTTGGTCTACGAAGGGGAAACGTGTTGATGCGATGATTCGTGCTATCCTGTTGATTAGTGTCTCTGGTTCTAGCAAAATGATCAATAGATAAGGGGAGTGGGGTGTTAAATGGTTAAGCCTTGTATTCGCGTTTTAGGACGCTGTACATGTTAAGGTCTATGAAGTCGCCGTACTCATACTCGTAGTCCCTGAATGTACCTTCATAATGGAAGCCATGTTTCTCTGCTACTCTCTTGGAGGCATTGTTTCTAGGGTCGATTAGGGCTTGTATTCTGTTTAGGTTCATCTTGTTGAACCCATAGTCTAGTGCTGCCTTGATGGCTTCAGTCATGATTCCCTTGCCCCAGTATTGTTTACCAAGGATGTAACCAATCTCGGCTCTACTGTGCTTCTTCTCCCAGTCATAGAAGCCTACGTCACCGATGCAGGTGTCCCTGTCTTTGAGAGTGATTATCCATCTGAGTCCAATCTCTTCCCTGTGGAGCTTGGTTAGCCAGTCAAGATGTTTCTTGCTTTTATCCAATGAGTCATAGGGTTTGACACCATAGTATCGCATTACATCTGGGTCTGTGTGAATATCAAACATAGGCTGCATGTCTTTCTCCATTGGTCCCCGGAGCACAAGCCGCGGGGTAATGAGCTTGGGAAATGACTTCATACAATTTATCCAGTTATCCCGCTTTTAACTGGATATGATTATTTAATAATCGCCTCACCTTTGCACCTTATATGAAAAAGGCAGACATCCTCCAACTTGCGGCATCAATACTGATGCTTGTTGCATTACTCTACGGCAGACCCGTCAACTACCCTGATAATGTAAATAATCAGCATGGATTCCCATTGGTTTGGGGTACTCATCAACTAGTTACAATCGCAGGACCAGTTGACTATTGGATGGTAAGTCTAACCAGCTTAGCATTAGACCTCATGGTCTGGATTGCATTGATACTTGTGATTCCGCTAATCGTAAATTACACTGATTCTTAGAAAGTAAAATAAAAAAAGGGATTGCGAGAGGTTCCCCCCTGCGCATTATCGGTTAGTCGAAGTATGACATTATTCCGTTTATAGCTGTCATGAGGGTGGCTACGTCGTCATCTCCTGCATCGATAACGAATCCGCCATTCTTCATATGCTGATAGAATGCAGCTAGTCCGCTAGCGTCATCCTCGTTTATTAGCTCAGCTCTATGGCATCCACCACAAGATCTTGCGGCAGGACCAGTAACAACCTCTGGAACGTCTCCAATCGCTCTGCCCTCGACTGAGTCAGATGAAGATAGAAGACCTGGCAGCGACTTTGTCTGATCAGGCACCTCATATGTACCCTCGTAGTGACACGCTTCACAATCTTTCAATGTGAAGGTGGGTATAGTATGCTCTATGTGCATCTCGTACTCGGTAGCAGCAACTTCGTCTGTGAAATCGATGTCTCCGGGATCGAATGCTTGGAATGCATGGATCGCGTGGACATAGGAGTCGATTTGTCTCGACTGCATCTCTAGGTGAGAACCACCTGAGAGCCCAACGTGACACATCCGGCAAACTACAATACTTCCACCATAGTCTGGAGAGTGGAAGGTTGTTCCAAGTGCCTCGTGGCACTCATTACAGCTTTCAACGTCTGTGATTGGTTCATAGTAGTCGTCATCGAAGTCGTTGCTGGCAACGTCAAAGGTTCGTGAAACTGCATTGATAGCAACTTCCTCACCATCTGCATTGTCTACCATGGATAATACGGCGATTTCTATTCTCCGTATAGTGTCGTCATTAAGCATGCTTGACCATTCGGATAGGTCATGAGTGACTGCCCATGAACCTGCACCATCCGTAACGGTTGTGAAGTATTCATGCTCGGTACCCACTTCGTAAGCGCCCTTAGGTAGGTCGCCGTCGGAGCGGGAGATAACACCGTTTCCACTACTGTCGTAGCGGTCATGTCCATTGACAATGAAGTCTTTTGTGTCGTAGCCGTAGAGGCCTATCATTACTTCTGGAACAATATCTGCAGAATCAACTGAACCAGCACTACCGGTAGCGCTGAACTCTATGCTCAGTGTGTTACCTGATAAGGAGGCGTCATCGATTGTAACAACGATCTCATCAGCGTACTTTACACCTTCAGAAGCATAGACTATTGGGTCGTATCCTTTGTGGATGTCCGCAAAGTCGCCCATTGCACTTCCGTCAGCATGGCAGCTTGTACAGTCTGCTGTATCCAGATCAAGTGAACCGTGGATACTCGCTGGTAGAATAGTGTTCAGAGCAAGGTCTGCTGTTCCATATTCTTCAGAGCCAGTCACTGGGTGACAGGTCTTACATGTCTCTACAGTGAAGAATTCTTCAGTTAAGATCATGTCGAGTTTGCCTTCGTGACAGGTTATACAGTTAGCCATCGACTGTGGATAGGGGAACTCCATCGCGTGTGTGATGTGTGTATCACCCATGACAGTAGCCATGTATGCATACTGTTCTTGTTCCGCAGGAGTTAACTCGTCTCCGGCGTGAAGTTCTGCATATCGTTCTGGGTCCTCTAGGATTACAAGCCAGTCATTATGACCACCTTCTAGTGTATCATAGTGGCAAGCCTTACAGGATGCGAAATCCGGCAAGTCTTCAACTGCGGCTTGCCTGTAGCCATGTTTGCCATAAGGCTCACCGTGGCATTTTACACAACCGTCAACATTTGCAGCTGACTCGTATGTGCCTACATCACCGTATGCAATTCCTGCGCTAGAAACATCAGCGTATAATCTTACACGTCCACCTGTATTGGCGTCAAGTTCTTCAACAGCGATATAACCATAAGCGATTCCATCAGAACTCGCAATATTATAGTCAACGCCAGTAGCAGTTGCCTGATACTGTCCATTTCCTAATGCAACGATATCACCAAATGAGGCAGAATTATCGAACATGCGAGTTGCACTGTCATATGTGACTGTGTAGAACCTCTTCTGATCTAGACCCGGCAAACCATCCTCATCAATGTAAGGTTCACCGTCTTTTGTGATGGTGAACTTCATTGTCGCGGTGGAGCCGCTTGTTGTGACACTTGTAATATCTAATACAAGTGTAGTCTCATCAACATACTTGTCATAGACCGCTTGGTGTTCTTCACCAGCCTCACTGTGACAAGTCACACATGACTCTGGTTCTGCTGAAACTGTAACTACTCCAGCTTCACCTGCTGGACCAGCTGGTCCAGCGGGGCCTGTGGGGCCAGCAGGTCCAGCAGGACCTTCGGGTCCAACTGGGCCTGTTGCCTTGTAGTATGATAAACCGATTCCGACTGTTGCTAGTATAAGAGCTATAACAGCTAGGTACATTGTTTGTTTTTCATTAATCATGTTTACCTATGCAATGGTTTTACCCATAATATTTAACGTTTTATTCGATTTGTATTCTTAGGCTGCCCTAAATGTACAAAAATGTTACTTTTTTGAGCGTTATTATTACGTTTTATACATAATATAATTGGTAAACTAACAGTTTTGACATATTTTGTCAAATTTAGTAAAATAATTGAGTAAATTAGTAATAAAAGAGGTGTAAATTAGTGGTGGAAGAGGTGTTCGATGAACACTTCTATGGGGTCTGTGACAAGCTTCGGCCAGATACCGAATATTATCGCCAATGCACCCAATGCAATCAAGGGTAAAGCCATCTCCATTGGGACAGCCTTCACATCCTCAAGCTTCTTGGGTAACTTGCCATAGAATATCTTCCAGACAGCCCTGAACTCATAAGCCAGCGTCAGCAGTGTCGCCAAGCTTCCAGCCAGTATAGCAACTATTAGCTCGGTTGTTCCACTGTTGAAGCCCCTTACCATTGCGCCGCTGAGCAGTATGAACTTGCTCTTGAAACCGACCGCTGGTGGGACACCTCCGATGGTTAGGAAACCTGCGAGTGATGCCAGTATTACTATTGGCAGTCTCTCGGCTAGTCCACCCATCTCTGTCATGTCTCGGCTATCTGTCCTGTAGAGCAAGGCTCCTGATACTAGGAAAAGTAAGCCGATGGCTAAGCCGTGGCTGATGCTGTAGCTGATTGAGCCCAGTACACCGAATGCAACATAGGTGAATACACCAAGGACACAATAGTTCATCTGGCTCATACTCAGGTATGCGACCAGTTTCTTTGTATCCTTCTGCGCAAGCGCCATCACACCCGCGTATAGGATCGTTACCAATGCCCACACCATGAATATGTGGCTCACTGGCTCCAGTACGCCTTGGAAGTATGGCAGCAGCCTCGCCATGCTGTATGTGCTCAGCATTACTGAGGTGGCTCCCAGAACCGCGCTTAGGGGTGCTGGTGATTCGCTGTATGTTACTGGCATCCATCCGTGGAAACCGAATGCGCCGATCTTGAAGAGCAAGCCGATTGTTATGGCTAAGCCCACCCAGAAGGCGTTGGGGTAGTCCACGATGTGCACTAGGTCAGCGATCTCAAAGCTTCCTACGCTCCAGAATGCTCCGATTATGCCTAGCATGAATACGCCTCCACCGATGTGGGTGTAGATGAAGTAGGTCATGCTGTTTCGTTTGCGGTCACCGTATCCGTATAGGAATACGAGTAGCCAGCTGAAGATTAGCATCATCTCGAAGAACATGAAGAACTGCAGCGTGTTTGTGGCAAGCATGCATCCTCCTACGCTTGCTCCGTATAGTAGGAACAACGCATAGTATCGTGCGTATGCCTCGTTGCTCTCCTCCATGTCATCCATCTTGAGACGTCTCTCCATGTATGGCATGCTGAACATTGTTGCGCCCGCGAAGACGAAGATGTATGTGAACAGCATTGGTACGCTGAGACCGTCTGCCAGTAAACCAAATGTTAGGTTTATTGGAGCCGGAGCCCATGCGTATTCTTCAATTATTGTGTCATGCATTACCTCTGGGAAGCTTAGTCCCAGAACCACGGTCACCCCTAGGAATACTAGGAAGACCAACCAGCTCACTTTCTTACCCATACTCTTTCCGAGCAGGTAGACGACTGGTGCTGCTACGAACATTGCCAAGATTAGTGTTAGTAGATTTGTTATCATTTCATTCACCTCATCCTATCAGTCCTGCGACTGCCTCCATTAGTGGATCAATTATTGGTCTCGGGTAGATACCCAGTACCACCGAGAACGCTATCAGGAGAACCATCGCCAACAACATCATTGTAGGCGCCTCCTCGACATCCGCCAAATGCTCTGGCAGCGGACCGAAGAAGACTCTCCTCATAGTCCAAGTGGTATAACCTACTGTAAGCGCCGTAGATATCAGCGCCACTAAGGCTACATAGAAATCGGCTGAGAGAATCTCAACGCCGGGACCAAACGCACCCAAGAATATCATCATCTTTGATGGATATCCAATGGTTGGTGGAATACCGGCTAGGTTCAGTGCACCTATGAAGAACACAGTAGCTGTTACCGGCATCCTTGCCGCTAATCCTCCGAGTTCCCTGATGTCCCTGATGCCTGTTCTATAGATTATTGCTCCCATACAGAGGAAGAGCGCTGCCTTACCGAAGCCGTGGCTAATGTAGTGTAGCATCGAGCCTGTGACTCCCAGAGTTGTACAGCTTACTACGCCGATGAACATGTAGCCCATCTGGCTCATGCTGCTGTAGGCGAGTAGACGCTTGATGTCTGTCTCGGACATGACCATGAGTCCGCCGTAGATCATTGTCACCAAGCCCCAAGCCAGTGTCAACATATAGTAGCTCTGTAGTGTTCCCGTGATGGGGATCAGCATCCTCGCGATTGAATAGGCGGCTAAGCCGCTCATCGCTGGGCTCAGCAAGGCGCTGATTGATGTTGGAGCGTTTGCGTATGCAGCTGGCTGCCAGAGGTGTAATCCGAACATCGCCAGTTTTACTCCAAAGCCTAGAAGCATGAGTATCACTACCATGCCTGCGTAGGGTGAGCCTGTTAGCAGCGCTAGGTCGCTCAGCTCGAATGAGCCTGTGAGTGCATAGGCTGCTAGTGCTCCTGTTACGAATAGTACCGCGCCGACGATTGACCAGAGTAGGTAGCTTAGGGCTATCTTCTCCTTCTCCCCTGATCCATATGCGTTGATTAGCAGGTAGCTGGGGATGATCATAAGTTCGAAGAAGAAGTAGAACTCGAACAAGCTTGTGCTCAGTACTACACCCAGCATACCTCCGACGTATCCGAGGTACACCGCGTAGAATGTGGCGTATGCCTTGTTGTTCTCTCCTCCGTACTGCTTGAGTATGTTCTGCGCCATCTCCAAGTTGCTGAATAGCAGCATGATGACGGATAGCAGTGCAATCAGTAACGCGATTGGGTTACTCAAGCCGTCAGCGTATAAGCCGAAGTCAATGCCGGGGAGCCACTCGATGTAATCTCCAACCGGTGTATCGGCTATGTTCATTTGGAGGCTTCCAAGATAGACTGTGCTGTAAAGTAATGGCAGTAATGCTATCCAGCTCGTGTTCTTACCCATGCTTCTACCAAGTAGGTAGACGACGGGCATCGCGATGAAGGGTAGTAGTACTGCTAGCCAAAGTTGCAGATTCATTATAGTAGACCTCCTGCGTAAAGCATTGCTAGAATTACTAGCAGTAACATGGCTGCCATGTATAGCAGGTTCATGTTGAGAAGACCTGTCTGGGTCTTCTTTGCTCGGTTATACAAACCGATTACTGCGGATGGAACATCTGTGTTCAAGCCGCCGAATATTACGCCCTCTTCAATTGAGGCGTATAATGTGTTGCAGACGCTCTGTGTGATGCCTGCGACACCGTCGTTGAGCCAGATTAGTATGTTTGACTCGAAGACGTTGTGTATGACGTTGCTCATTAAAACGAGCCCGTCTACGAATATCAAGTAGTATATCTTGTTCATGTACCACCTGTTCCAAAGGAAACTGTGTATATTCATCCTCATGGGACTGGCTTGTACCCACTCCCAAGAGTCGATCTTCTTAGCCCAGAAGAACATGTAGCCCAAGTATCCACCCAGTGCTAACGCGACTGCGCTTAACCCGGCTCCAACTAGCTTTGTTGAGCCCTCAATGTGTGGTACATGCAGGTGCTCCGCTATCTCATGGGGTAGTAGATGCTCAACTGTGATGTGCATCTGATGTTCGATGAATATCTCAGGGTTCAGACCTTCACTGACTAGTCCAGCTGTTGCTAACAAGCCCATTATAGTGAATAGTCCTACGAGAATCGCGATTGGCATCCACATCGTGGCTGGTGCCTCGTGTGGTGCGTGTCCGTGGTGATTCATATCCTTGATGAAGTCACTCTCGTCTCCCCTGAAGGTGTTAGAGATGTATCTGATGCTGTAGGTCAGTGTCATAGCTGCGCTGATTACGCCAACAACCAGTAGCACATAGGCTAGTGGCGTTCCCGCAACCAGTGCTGCTAGGAATACTGAGTCCTTGCTCCAGAAGCCGCTGAAGATGGGTATACCGCTCAGGCTCAAGGTGGCAACCACCATGAGCTTGTATGTGGTTGGCATGTATTTTCCCAGTCCACCCATGTTCTTGGTGTAGATTGTGTGCACAGCGTGAATTACTGAACCAGCGCTCAGGAACAACGCAGCCTTGAACAAAGCATGACTCGCTAAGTGATAGATACCTGCGGTTAAGCCGGGGATATAGGCGTCCTGTGTGAAACCGCTAAGTCCAAGACCCAGCATCATGTAGCCGATCTGGCTGACCGTGGAGTAAGCCAGAATCTTCTTTAGCTCAATGGCAACGAGTGCCTGACTCGCCGCTAGGAAACACGTGAATGCTCCAACCAAAGCGATGGCTATGAAGTATACCTGCGCGCCTTGTATTCCCAGCGCCCATGTTCCAATATAGAAGATGGGGCTTAGACGAGCCACAAGATAGACTCCTGCCTTGACCATTGTTGCGGCGTGGATAAGCGCTGAAACGCTTGTTGGCCCAGCCATGGCCTCGGGTAGCCATTCATGGAATGGGAACTGCGCGGACTTGCCTATTGGGCCTCCTAGAATCAGGACACCTGTTAAGGCTACCAATCCAGGTACCTTACCCATCTCTGCGAGCCAGATTGGCGCGGTCTCGATGAGCTCTGCGTAACTGAAAGTTCCCGCGAAGTAGTAGACGATAAAGACTCCTGCGATGAGGAAGACGTCCCCGATTCCAGTGACCACGAAGGCCTTCATGCCTGCGTGGCTTGGAGGATACATCTCGGTTGGTGGCGGTCCACCTAGCCATCTGTCTTTTGCGTCTCTGTAGTAGTAGCCGATTAATCCGTAGCTGCATACTCCGACGCCCTCCCACCCGATTAGGGTCATTATGAGGTTGTCTGAGAGTACCAACAATAGCATGCTTCCGATGAAGTATAGGAACAGGAACCAGTATCTTGTGAGGCACTTGTCCCCATGCATGTAGCTGGTGCTGTAGACCACTATCAGGAAGCTGATTAGCGCTACCACGTTTATTATGATGACACTCAGCGGGTCAACCAAGACACCAAAGGTCAAGGGGTTACCGCTAGGTAGTGTCATCCATGTGAATAACTCAATGCCACCCGCTGTATGCCCTGCAAACAGATCGAGTCCCATTGAAGCCGCAGCGACTACTGCTGAGCCCGCGAAGGCTACTGCACCATAGTCTCTGAGCTTGTCGTTGATTTTTCCTAAGATGGGCATCATTAGTGCCCCGATTATTGGCAGCAGCCACACTAGGAAGGGTGCTGGATGTGCCATGATTGTTTCTATTACGCTCATTATAGTATCGCTCCTATGTAGTCGCTAAGTTCCTCAATGAGGGCGTTGCTGGCTAGTGTTGCGTAGCTCGTCACTGATTCGGGGAATATTCCGAAGACGAGAATAACTAGTGCCATCAATAGGGTCACCGTTATCATTAGTGGTGGAGCTTCCTTTGCTTCAACTGCGTTCTCCGGTGCGTCACCCATTAACGCCATTATGACTCTGGCATAGTATGCGACGCTCAGAGTGCTGTTCAGGATTCCAAAGACGGCGAGTAAGACGTATCCTACGCCGATTGCTGAGCTGAAGAGCACGAACTTGCTGATGAAGCCGCTTGTGCCGGGTACGCCTGCTAGACCGAGGAATGAGATCAGTATGCTGAAGGTTGTGAATGGCATCTTTCTGCCTACTCCCCTAAGCTCATTGATGTCTCGTGTCCCAGTCATATGATCGATGCTTCCCACGGCAAGGAATGCGGTTCCCTTCATGAACGCGTGGTTGAATACGTGCAGGAATGTCCCCATCAAGCCATAGGCTAGTCCAGTGGATAAGCCGATTAGCATGTAACCCATCTGGGCGATGCTACTGTAGGCTAACATCCGTTTCAGGTCATCCTGTCGTAGCGCCAACAGGTTTCCCAGCGTCATTGTTGCGAACGCTAGGATCGCCATTGGGAGCTGGAATAGCGCCGGTTCGTAGAGTATGAATAGAACTCTGATCATTGCGTAGAGTCCTGTCTCGATGACTATTCCAGACAGTAGCGCGCTTATTGGGCTTGGTGCCTCTGGGTGCGCGTCTGGTAGCCATGTGTGCATAGGCACGATGGCGGACTTTACGCCGAATCCGACGATTAGTGTCGAGAATATTATGATGGTCCATGGGGTTAATGCTGCTCCACGGATTGTGTTAGCTAGAACCGCAAAGTTCAGGCTTCCAGCCATTCCGTAGATGAAAGCCATACCGAATAGAAGTATGACGCTTCCAACGCTGCCCATGATCATGTACTTGAAGCCTGCCTCGATTGGTCCAGGTCTGTCCTTTCTGAAGCTAACCAAGCTGTAGCTCGCGATGCCCATCATCTCCCAGAAGATGAACAATGTGAACAAGTCACCTGCAAAAGCTACTCCGGTCATGCCCACAGTGATTGCGCTCAACAAAGCATAGTACTCTGTGAGTCGTGTATCATGGTCCATGTATGAGAAGCTGTAGACCGTTACGAGGAAGCTCGTTATCACCGCGGTTGCGGCGAAGTATAGGCTCATCATATCGATCTCAAGGCATGCTCCGAGTGGCGGATTACCGCCGATATTGATTACTAGGATTTCACCTGCATTGATGCCCATATTGTAGAGCATCCACATGCTCACGACACCCCAGAGACTTAGCAAAATCGCTACACCGTCTCTAAGCTTTGGTGTCTTCATCTTGTCTGCTAAGAGACCGATGACACCCATAATCATGGGTGCGAACATGTAGTAGAGTGCTGTCGGTATCACCATTTCAGCCTCCGTAGTTCCCGCGCATCAGTGGTCTCAAACTGCTTGTACGCGTTAACTATCAACGCTAAGCCGACCGCAACGACACAACCACCGGCAACTATGCTCATAAATACAAAGCTCTGACCCAATGGGTCTACATAGCCTGCGGCTGCTCGTTGAGCCGCGAAGTATATGAACGTAAAGTTCGCCGCGTTTAGTATCATCTCGATGCCGAGGAGAATCCGTATCATGTTACTCTTGCTGATGCAATAAATTCCAATTGAGAATAATGCGAAAGCTGTTCCCAGCCATATTGTTGGATCCATTATTGCTTCATCTCCTCCCTTAATAGTGCTAGACAGCAGATCGCTGTTGTGAATAGAACGAGGGTCTGGAAAGTAAGGTCCATACCTCTAAAGTCCCATAGGAACCCGCTCATCGCGCTTCCTATCTCCGCGCCCGGTTGTGTTGGTATCATTTCACTGTGTGCCATTGTTGTATATGGGAAAGGCTCACTGAGTACGACCATCATCAATGCTGCGAAGAGAAGAACCGCCACGGCGACTCCAGCCGCTTTACCGACAGTAGATTCACTCATTTTGGTCACCTCTCACAAACATGATTACGGAGACGAAGAGAACGACTATTGCCCCACCATAGATGAGCATCTGGAACAACCCCACGTATGGGGCATACATTGTCCAGTACAGTCCGCCGAGACAGACACACATACCACCCAAACTCAGGGCCGCATAGAGTGTCTTTTTCATACCGGCGGTCATCAATGCGAAGGCAAGAGTCGAGGCGATAAGTACATATTGAACTATTTCTGACGCCAATGCAACTCCCCTAATCTTGAATCGCTTACCTATCTCCGTACTCACTATAAAAATTTCGCTCCTAAATACGGCATATTTTAAACCTTTAGGGAAAAAATAATGTTATTTTTAGGCAGTAAAAATATCAAGTATTTACAATAAATGCTAGTGGAAATACCAAACTATGGTATATTACCAAATTACCGGTATCCTCTGTAAATCTTTTTAAGTGCTGACTTTACGCTATGTTGAGGTACAAGGTTTGCTGGTAGGTCTATCAGGATTTACTATTATTATGGGCCTAGCATTAATTGTCGCGCTGTTTATTCTGGGAGTGGGTAGAGAAGTTTCGCCCAAGAGCCCAGATACAGTAGGCAAGCTAGCCCCATATGCATGTGGAGAACCTGTGCCAGCTACTAAGGTTAGGATGAATGTAGAGAACTTCTTCATCTATGCTGTATATTTCATGATATTCGACGTAATGGGTTTCGTACTCGCTACAACAGTATCACAGCCAGTGAACTTACTCCTACCCTTGTTCTATGCTGGTGCCGGCATAATCTCCATTGCTATTCTAATATTCAGCTGGAGGGAGCATTAAATGAGCTTAGTCACATGGGCCAGAACAAGGTCTCCATGGTTGATCCACTTTAACGCTGGTGCATGTAACGCATGCGACATTGAGGTCGTAGCCGCGTTGACTCCTAGGTTCGATGTAGAGCGTTTCGGAGCACTGCTAAAAGGAACACCAAGACACGCAGATGTCATGGTAGTTTCGGGCAGCGTCCCACGCAAGATCAGAAAAAGACTACAAAGAATCTATGAACAGATGCCAGCGCCAAAGTTCGTGGTTGCCGTAGGAAGCTGTGCAATAAGCGGAGGAGTATTCCAGGAATGCTACAACACCATGGATGGAGTTGACAAGTTCATTCCGGTAAATGCATATATCCCAGGATGCCCGCCGAAGCCTGAAGCTATACTTGACGGCGTAGTGAAGCTCTTGATGAGCGCAGGATACTAGGGGGAATTAAATGAGCTTAGAAGAACAACAAGAATTTCTAGACAGCCTAGGTGAACTCGGTGTAACCGAGGCAAGGTTACAGAGACTTAACGCTGCATATGCGAGAACTACTCGGGAGAATCTTCTCAAAGTCGTGGAGCACTTGAAGAACGAGGGCTTTGTTCATATCACCACAATCACAGCTGTTGACATGATCGACAACTACGATATTGTCTACCATCTACGGAACTATGGATACGCGCTTAACCTAAAAGTCGCGGTTCCAAAAGATGATCCGAAAATACCCAGCATAACGGGAGTATTACCAGGAGCAACCCTGTACGAGAGAGAAGTAAACGATCTGATGGGCGTATTCCCAGAGGGACACCCTAACCCAGCTAGACTAATACTAGACTATGACTGGCCAGAAGGGTTACACCCACTGAGAAAAGAGAACTCCATCCAGTCTCTCCGTGAAAAAGCAGACAAAGCAATAGAGGAAATGGAAGATGAGTGATAGACAGTTTGTAATCCCAATTGGTCCACAGCACCCAGCACTAAAGGAGCCTGAGAGCTTCTACTTCACTGTTGACGGCGAGACAGTCATTGACGTCGAGCCAAGAATTGGTTACAACCACCGTGGCATAGAGAAAGCCATGGAGGTACGTAACTATACACAGAACCTATACATCACAGAAAGGGTCTGCGGAATTTGCAGTAACGCCCACCAGACAGCCTACACAGGCTCAGTCGAGGAAGCTGGCGGAATAGAGATACCAGAGCGTGCAAAATACATCAGAGTTTTCGTGCAGGAGCTTGAAAGACTTCACAGTCACCTACTGTGGCTGGGAGTAGCAGCACACGAGATCGGGTTTGACACACTGTTCTACTATGTCTGGAGAGACAGAGAGATTGTGATGAACCTTCTCGAAGAAATCAGCGGCAACCGCTGTAACTACGCTATGCCCACCATCGGCGGCGTCAGAAGAGACTTGAACAAGGATAACTTCCCAAGATGGCACAAACTAGTTGACACCATATACGAGAGAACCGAGTACTACATCAAAATAGCATCAACAGAACAAACCATACTAGACAGAGCCATTGGCGTAGGATACCTAGGCAAGAGCGACATGATAAAGCTCAGCGGCGCAGGACCCAACGCAAGATGCAGCGGAGTCCCCTGTGACATCAGGAAGACCACTCCATACCTAGTTTACGACCAACTCGACTTCGAGCACATAGTCGTAGACAACGGTGACGTACTTGGCCAAGTCCTAGTAAGAGCCCTAGAGGTATTGGAGAGCTGCAAGATACTCAAACAAGTAATGGACACCATCCCAGAAGGAGAAATCAAGACAAAGTTCGGTCCACTCAACAAAGTCGCAGAGGGAGAAGCCGCCTACCTAGTAGAAGCACAGAGAGGAGAGCTAATCCATTACACTATAAGTGATGGTAAAAACATGCCTTTCAGACACAAGATCAGGGCACCCACAATGGCAAACCTACCAAGTCTCGTTGAGAGACTCAAAGGAGGATACATCGCGGACATACCCATTGTCTTGGCTGGAATCGACCCATGCTTCAGCTGTACTGACAGAATGGTCTTCTACGATGAAGGCAAAGACAAGTCATGGAGTTGGGACGAGACCCAGCTTCGTAAATACCGAAAGGAGTGGTTTGAAAAGTGAACCCAATCTTAACAGCTATCCAGGTGCTATTGTTCCCTGGTCTCTCTTTCATATTAAGCTACACACTTTACGCGGAGTGGCTTAGCAGAAAAACAGTGGCACGTCTCCAGAACAGGACAGGTCCACTGCACACAGGCTGGCAGGGAATCCTTCAGCCTATCGCGGATTATATCAAATTACTGGTGAAAGAAGACATCACCCCAGCAGCAGCGGAGGCAACGGTCTTCAACATTGTACCAGTCTTCATATTCGCCATCCCATTAGCAGCTACATTCTTGATTCCAATACAGAGTATAACAACACTTTGGGGATACGAGCCTGTAGCAGCCTTTGAGGGCGACTTGATCATGGTTCTATTCCTCATGAGCCTAACCGTACTTGCGGTCTTCTTGGCGGGATGGAGTA
>Ga0272443_10004333_pt1 | contig 15553 bp, 14 predicted proteins | sample SSMAcet12_FD_193581 | JGI IMG/M metagenome (GOLD analysis project Ga0272443, IMG submission 193581) | Marine sediment archaeal communities from Little Sippewissett salt marsh, Falmouth, MA, United States - SSM-Acet-12 | ecosystem: Environmental > Aquatic > Marine > Wetlands > Sediment ...
CATGTCCGCGATCCGGTCTTCCAGCGCGGTCTCCACCTCCAGCAGCTTCGTTTTCTGCACATAGAGTTCTGCCTGGGTGCTTTCCAGGCGCCGCCGCCGGTTGGAAAGCTGCTCCCAGAGCGCCTCGTCAGACGCCATAATCCTTTCCAGGACCGATTTGCGGTGGACCAATTCCCCCAAAGAATCGGCCGAGGCCAGAAGATTGATGCTTCCGAGCCACTGAATCTTGTAATAGGCTTCCAACCGGCCGGCGGCGGCGACTTCAAGCCGTGAGATCTCCTCCTTAAGAGACTTGACCTGACGCTGGTTTTCGTCGATTTTTTGCGTCAGCGTTTCGCGTTCCCGGCCAAGCCGCATGCTTTGGCTTCGCGCCTGGTGCAGGGCCCGGTCGACTTCATCGAGTCGGCCGATCACTGCCGTTTCCCGCCGGCTGGCTTCGGCCAGAGCGGCTTCGCTTTTTTCGATCTCCTCGGCGATGGCTACGGCTTTTTCCCGCACCTGACCCGGTGCTGCCGCCGAGCGTTCCTGCTCGCCTTCCGGCAGGACATGGACGTATCGCGGCAGGTGCCGGACATATCCGGTGTGGCCGTCGAAGCCGATGTGCAGCCAGCCGTCCATGTAGCCGAGCACCCGGACCCGGGTGCCCCTGCCCAGTACGGCGACGGGCTTCTGATCGACCCCCGGATTGGGCCGCACATTGAGTCGATCGGTGACGACCACAGCAGCGTTTTCTGCCCAAGCCGGTGGGGAATACAGCAGCGCGCAGACAGCAGCCGCCAGCGTTGCGATCAGCAGCCCCTTTCGACTCTTTGCCCAAAGCCGTCCGGCTCGATTGGTTTCCGGGCGTCTTTTTCGATTTTTCCCATCCATGAAAAATGTCGTATGCTCTTTTTATACCGGCTCCGACAGCGGGGTTTGGCCAAGGAACTGTCGGAGGGATAGATAGCAGCCCAGCCATCCCACGAGCATGCTGCCGGTCAGCACCAGGGCGACCGAGGACAGCGGCAGAAACTGCAGCTTCAGCAGGGCGCCGGCCAGGCTCTGATCCAGGCTTGTCGAGGCAAACAAAAAGGCCGTCAGCAGCACCCCCATGCCGAGGGTCCCGCCGGCCGCGCCGAGGATCAGCCCTTCGATATAAAACGGGGCCTTGATGAAGCCGTCTGTGGCACCCACCAGCCGCATGATCTCCACCTCCTGGCGGCGGGAGTATAGAACAAGGCGCACCGTATTGGCGACGATAAACACCGAGGCGGCAAAAAACAAGGCTCCCAGTGCGTAGCCGCCGAGTCGGAAAAGCCCGACAATGGAGCTGATCCTTCCGAGCCATTGCTGACCGTATTCTACTTCTGCGACTTCCGGAAGCGCTTCTAAGCCGTTTGCCAGGACCTCCATGGCAGCTTCGCTCTGGGACTCGGGAATCATGCGGATTTCAAAGGCATCCGGCAGCGGGTTCTCTTTCAGATTTTCCAGCAGGGAGGGTTGGCGCTTCATGGATTTTTTGAGCCGCTTCAGGCCCTCCTGCCGGGAGATGAAGGCGGCATGATCCACGCCGTACATGCCCGAGATCTGCCGCAAAAGATCCTCGATTTTTTCCTGCGGCACTTGGTCATGCAGGTAGACCATGATTCGGGCCCCCTGCTTCCAGGGGTTGATCAGCTCGGCCGTGTTGATGAAGAAAAGGACAAAGGCACTGACAATGAGTACCGACAAGGCGATAGTGATCACCGTCAGGGTGTTGACGAACCGGTTTTCAATGATGTCCTGAAAGGCTCTACGGCAAAAGCGCATCATCGGTAGTTGAGTCCCGCCGAGGTGATTTCCTTCAAATGTCCCTGATGAAGATGCACGACCCGGCCTCCTGTTTTTTTGATCAGACTGCGGTCATGGGTAGCCAGCAGCACCGTTCCGCCCCGAATATGGAAATCCTTGAGCAGATCGACGATGACTGCGGCCGAATCCTCGTCCAGGCTTCCGGTGGGTTCGTCTGCCAGGATGATCTTCGGGTCACCGGCCACCGCCCGGGCCACGGCAACCCGCTGCTGCTCGCCGCCTGAAAGGCTGGGCGGCAGCGCCTCGGCCTTGTCCTCCATGCCCACGGTGCGAAGGACGCTGCGGACCTTTTTCTGGATCAGTCGGGATTTTTTCCCCGTCGCCTCCAGGACCAGCGACACGTTTTCGAACACCGTTTTGGTCGGGATCAGCTTGTAATCCTGGAATACGATGCCGAATTTTCGCCGCAAAAAGGGGATCCGCTTGGCGGCGATCCGCGAAAGGTTCATACCGTCCACCAGGATTTGCCCTTCGGATGCACGCTCTCCGAGGTACAGAAGCCTGAGCAGGGTGGTTTTGCCCGCGCCGCTCGGGCCGGTGACAAAGTAAAAGGCGTTTTTGGGAATATCCAGGGAGATGTCCACCAACGCGTGCTTGGGGCCATAGCGCTTGTGCACGTGAAAGAGACGGATCAGAGCCTCGGGTGCACCGTTGGCTGTCATGGCCTCTTTTCCAGCCCCATGGCTCGATACAAGGAGGCTTTGGAGATTTTAAAATCGTACAGTGCGTTGTAGTAGTTGGTCAGGGTCCGGGATAGCAGTGTCTGGGCGTCGAGCACGTCAGTTGTGGTGGCCATCTGCTCAGTGTAGCGCTGCTCGGTGATCCGGAAGTTCTCTTTTGCCTGCTCAACGGCCTTTTCCACGGCCCGGATGTTGCTTTCCGAATCCTGGGTTCGAAGATAGGCTTCCTTGACCTCCAGCTCGATGGCGTCTTCGATCTGGGAGCGCCGGTGCCGCGACTGGGACAGCCGGCTCAACTTTTCCCGGACCGATGAGGTTGTCTTTCCCCACTTGAAAAGCTCCCAGGTGGCCATCGCCGAGATATCCCATCCGTCAGGATCGTCGATGAAGCCGATAGGCTCTCCGGAGCCGACCGCGAATCCCGTCTCGTTCCGGAAATAGGTCCCCTCCAGGGTGATGGTGGGAAAGTGGCTGCTTCGGGTGAGTTCGACTTCCCGGGCGGCGATTTCGACCTGCAGGTCGCGGATGGCCAGCTCCTTGCGCTCCTTTTTCGCCGTTTCCAAACAGGTCTCCAGGTTGAGTTCGAGGGTCGAATAGTCCTGAATGTCCACCAGGGTGAGTGGTGCGTTGATGGGCCTTCTGAGCAGTTTGTTGAAGTTGGTCTGTGATATCTTCAACCTGTTTTCAGCCACGATCCGATCCTGGCGCGCATTGGCCAGCTCCACCTCGGCCTTCAGAAGGTCGTTGTAGGGAATCATGCCGACCTGGTAGAAATCCCGGGCGACCTTGTGGTTGGCGCTGAGCTGCTCCACGGCCTGTTCTGCGACAGCGGTGATTTTTTCGGCCTTGAGGATGGAAAAATAGGCGTTTTTTGCTTCGAAGACGATGTCCCGTTGGGCGGTTTGCTGCCGGTGTCGGGCCAGGTCCGATTCGAGTTCGGCGATCTTGTACTGATTCGTGATCGCCAGTCCGGTAAACAGCGGCTGGCTGATCTTGGCTGCAACGGAATTCTCGTCCTGGGGCCGGGTCAGCGCCCCCAGGGAGCGTCGCTCCTGATCGTGGTAGGTGTATTCGTAGCTGGCCGAGAAGGTGGGAAAGAATTCGGTCTGGCGGGCCATTCGCGTATATTCCGCGGCTTGGACTTCCTCCCAGGCGATTTTCAATTCCAGATTTTCTTTCAAAGCGGTTTGGATGGTCTGTGCAAGAGAGAATATCTCTGCCGCCGCCGACGTGGTGGAGCCGAGAAGAAACAACATCGCCAAAAGGGCGGCAGCCGCTGGTCCTCGGTATTGCCGAGCCATCGTTCTAATGGGCGTTGGCTCCTTCGTATCCACGTGGAAGCCTCCGGAATCCAATTGACCATGTGAGTTTTAGTTGTTATGCAGAGGGCGAGTTCAAGGAGTGCCGTCTCCGGTTTTCCTTGCTCAGGGCCTCCACTGAATTCCCGTAACCCCAGGCTTCTTCCAGTTCGGTGGAGGCTTTTTTATCCGATAACCGGTACAAAATCAACCGCCAGAGAAAAATGAAAGAAGAATTGGTTCAACTGCTCTGCAGAAAATCCTTCCAGTACAGCACAGAGCCGGTGTTCAAACTGGTCTCCGGACGGATGAGCTCCTTTTACGTCAATTGCAAGCCGACGACCCTGAGCCCGAGGGGGATGTTTCTGGTCGGTCACCTGGTTTTCGAGGCCATCGCCGATGCCGGTGTCCAGGGCGTGGGGGGGTTGACCTTCGGTGCAGACCCGATCGCCATTGCGACCGCCTTTGCCTCGGAGCTTCGGGGACGGCCGATTCAAGCCTTTTCCATCCGCAAGGAGAAAAAGGACCACGGTATCTCCCAATGGATAGAGGGGGACCTGTCGGCGGGGGCGAAAGTGGCCGTCATCGACGATGTGGCCACCACCGGAGGCTCCACGATGTTGGCTATCGAGCGGGCGCGCCAAGAGGGGCTGGATGTGGTCAAGGCGGTGATCCTGGTCGATCGGCAGGAGGGGGGCGTGGAGAATATCCGCCGGCAGTTGAAAGACGTCTCGGTGATCGTCACCCGGGATGAGTTGGTTTCCGAGTGGAAGAAGTCGAATGGTTGATTGGTTGAATGGTCAAGTGGGCAAAAAAAAATCGAAATGTCCGTGAACAGCTTTTTCCCATTTAACCAATCAACGAATCGACCAATCAACCCTCCGGAATATACGTGGCGCAGGCGTCTTCCGACTCCCAGGCGGTGACCCGGCGCACCCGAATTCCGGTTTCCCGCAGCTTTTCCGCCAGGGTGTCGGCCACGAAAACGGCGATATTCTCCGATGATGGGTTTCCGTCCCTGAACATGTCAAGATCGTTCAAGTATTTGTGGTCCAACTGCGACATGATCCCGGCCACATGGGCCTTGAGTTCTCCGAAATCGATCAGCACACCGGCTTCGTTGAGTTCATTCCCGGCGACGACGACCTCTACCTTCCAGTTGTGGCCGTGCATGTTTTCACATTTCTCTGCGACCATTTTCAGTTGATGGGCCGCGGCAAAATGCGTCGTCACCTTCAGTTCGAACATGGCGGTTTCCCCTCTTTTCCACACATATTTACGCTTGTGTCTGCTTGGCGGCCTGGCGGCCGTCTCCTTTGAACAGGCCTTTGATCCTGGAGGAAATTTTTTTCGATTCGAGGCGGCCGAAATCCCGGAGCAGGGCCTCCTGTTTCTTGGTGAGCCGGGTGGGGGTTTCAATGATCACCTGCACGATTTGATTTCCGCGCTTGCCGTTTCTCAGGGAGGGAATCCCTTCGCCCTGGAACCGGAACACATCCCCGAACTGGGTTCCTTTCGGGATTTCCAGGGATTTTTCACCGTCGAGGGTAGGCACCTTGATTGTGTCACCCAGGGCGGCCTGAACAAAGCTGATCGGCACCCGGCAGATGACGTCGGTGTTTTCCCTGCGGAAAAAATCGTGCTCGGCCACGTCGATGAAGACGTAAAGATCGCCGGCAGGGCCGCCGTAGGGACCCGGCTCTCCTTCCCCGGGCAGGCGCAGGCGGCTTCCGCTGTCGACGCCGGCCGGAATTTTGACCGAGACCTTTTTTCTGACCTTGTGTTTTCCGGCGCCGCCGCATTCTTCACAAGGAGACGAAATCTGCTGGCCCGTGCCCTGGCAACGGGGGCAGGCGGTGCGGACGGTAAAAAAGCCCTGGCTGCGGGAAACCTGTCCGGTCCCCCGGCATGCGCTGCAAGGTTCGGGCTGGGTACCCGGGGCGCATCCGCTGCCCTGGCACCCTTGACAGGCCTCCAGTTTTGTCAGCTCGATTTCGGTCTCGGTGCCGAAGGCGGCCTCCATGAAGTCGAGGCGAAGATCGTAGCGAAGGTCTGTCCCCCGCTGCACGCGGGCGCCCGAGCGGCGACTGCTCCGGAATCCAAAAAAATCCTCGAAAATGTCTCCGAAACTCGAGAAGATATCTTCGAATCCGCCGAAGCCGGAGAACCCGGTTCCTTCCAGGCCCTGGTGGCCGAATTGATCATAAATCTTGCGCTTTTCTCCATCCCGGAGAACCTCGTAGGCCTCTGCGGCTTCCTTGAATTTGTCCTCGGCGTCCTTGTTGCCGGGGTTTCTGTCCGGATGGTATTGAAGTGCCAGTTTTCGGTAGGCGGACTTGATTTCGGTGCTGGACGCATGTCGTTCAACGCCCAGCACCTCGTAATAATCACGTTTCGATGTCATGAATGCCCCTGGTTTCGGATCTGTTGTCTTGCATGGCGGCTTATGCTAACAGATGAATAATGCTTCAATTTAATACAATATGCCGTGCTGTCAACGAAACGCCCGGAAGCATCCCTACAGTAAGGTCGGCTTCGGAATCAATGCCTAATGCGGGAGCGCGGCCGGCAAAAGCGCACAGGCGGGAGGTTCGGATCGATGAGTGAAATCAATCTGGATGATGGAACCGTTCTCGTGGAAAACCAATGGTTGACCGCCGGGGAAGTCAAACAGCAGATCGAGGAAAAAATGGCATCGGGCGACATGAAGTTCGCCGCTTTGGCCAAAGCCCTGGAAGAGCTCAACATGGCCATGGAAGGCGCCCGGACCCTGGAAGTTGAAACGGTGGTCACCAAGACACAGTATGAAACGCTCAGGTCCCTGGTCGATGGCGACGAACGAGCCTGCGTCAAGGCGGCAATCGCCGCATTTATCGGGAAGGGATCGGAAGTGCCCGGAACCGTGCGGCAGAAAAAGGCGTTCATCCGCTGCGCGAAGTGCCGAACCCGCATCGAACTGCCCCAGTGGGAGCGCCCCACCGAGATCCGATGCCCGGTGTGCAACGCCGTTGGACGGCTAAAGAGACGTACCTGAAGCCATAGAGCGCTTGGTGGAACAACATTCCGATTCTTTTTGCAAGGAGGCGGCAGCGATGTTTCAGATATCCAGCCAGGAGTTTTATGAAGACGGGCAGGTCATCTACGAAGAAAACAGCCACGGAGACTGGGTGTATGTCATCGAGTTCGGGCAGGTGGAGCTGTCCAGGAGCATCGACGGTCAACGGATCGTGCTCGACACGCTTCAACCCGGGGATGTGTTCGGTGAGATCGCCTATCTGACCCAGGAGCGCCGGGCGACCACCGCCAGAGCATTGGGCAAGACCGAACTCGGGATCATCGACCGGACATTTCTCGACGAGGAGTTCAACAAGCTTACAGGAAGATTCCGGACGTTGCTCAGGGGCATGGCCGCAAAGTTTCAGAAGACGACCGAAATGCTCGCCCAGGAAAAGGTCCGCCGAAGAGAGCCAAGGGCGCCGCTGTCGTTTTCTCTGGCGTTTCGGGATCACAAAAGCCTGGTCAAGGCCACCAGCCTCGACATCAGCGGATTGGGGGTGTTCATCAAAACCGCCAAACCGCTGGGCGAAGGGACCCACTTTAGCTTGAAGCTCCAACTGCCCGGTGAAACCGAGCCCCTTCGGATCGGATGCGAAGTCGCGTGGCGCAGGGTCCATACCAACGATCCGGAAAAATCTCCGCCCGGCATGGGCGTCAAGTTCATCCAGCTCAACAGCAGCGACCGCCAAAAGCTGGAGGAGGCCATTGCCGCCGGCAAGGGAAAATAGCTGCTAAGCTATTGAGCTGCTGAGCCGAACAAGCCGCTGAGCTGCTAAGCCGGAAAATCAGGAAAGAGAAAGGCAAAGGTCTTTATTTTTTGCTTAGCGGCTTATCAGCTTAACAGCTGAGCAGTTTGGCTGAGGCGCTTCGCGTCTCAGCCGACGAACGGCCGCCGCAGCACGGTGTCTTTCTGCCACCGCTGATCGTCCCGCTCCGGGTACTGGATGTTGAAATGAAGGCCCCGGCTTTCCTTTCGGTGCATGGCGCAGGTGATGATCAGCTCGGCTACCACCGCGATGTTCCGCAGTTCGATGAGGTCTGCCGAAATCCTAAAATCCCAGTAATATTGGCGAATTTCGTTTTTTATGATTTCAATTCGGCGGTGAGCGCGATCCAGGCGCTTGTCGGACCGGACGATCCCCACGTAGTTCCACATGAACCGACGAATTTCGTCCCAGTTGTGTGCGACCATGATCGCCTCGTCGCTGTCGGTGGTGCCCACATCGTCCCAGGTCGGCACCCGAGGGCGCGTCTGACCGCGCATCTCGTCCAGCTCCTGGAGCGAATTCCGCGATGCCTTTTCCGCATAGACCAGGGCTTCCAGAAGAGAGTTGCTTGCCAGCCGGTTGGCCCCATGAAGGCCGGTGCAGGCGGTTTCTCCGACGGCATACAGATGGCGGATATCGGTCCGGCCGACCATGTCCGTGACTACCCCCCCGCACATATAGTGGGCGGCCGGAACCACGGGGATCGGCTCTGCGGTCATGTCGATGCCCAGCGTGAGGCACTTTGCATAAATTCCGGGAAATCGATTTCGGATAAAATCCGGAGGCCGGTGGGAGATGTCCAGAAACACCGAGTCTTCGCCGCTTCGCTTCAATTCGGTGTCGATGGCCCTGGCGACCACGTCCCGGCATGCCAGATCCTTGAGCGGGTCGTACTTTTCCATGAAGGCCTGGCCAGACGCGTTGACGAGCACCCCTCCCTCACCGCGTACCGCCTCTGAAATAAGAAAGTTCTTGGCTTCGGGATGATACAGGCAGGTCGGGTGAAACTGGACGAATTCGAGATTGGCGACGGCGGCGCCGGCCCGGTATCCCATGGCGATGCCGTCTCCGGTGGCGATATCCGGATTGCTGGTGAACAGGTAGACTTTGCCGGCACCGCCGGTGGCCAGCAGGGTGATTCGCGCGGCAAAGGTCTTTACCGCCTTCATTTTCCGGTCGTACACATAGGCGCCGCAGCATTGCTCCTCGTGTGTGGTGATGACCTGGCCGCGTTTCATCCGGTTCGATTCGATGATCAGATCCACGGCGATATGATCCTCGAACAGGGAGATGCGGTCGTTTTTCTTGATCATCTCCACCAGCACCCGTTCGACCTCGGCGCCGGTCATGTCCTTGGCGTGAAGGATCCTGTTGCGCGAGTGGCCGCCTTCCCTGCCCAGGTCGAACACCGGCGGCCCTTGCTTTTCTATGCGATCGGATTCGATATTGAAGTGGACACCGAGTTCCACGAGTTCCCGGATTCGGTCCGGCCCCTCTTGCACCACCATTTCCACCACGTCGCGGTTGCACAACCCATCGCCGGCCTTCAGAGTGTCTTCGATATGCAGATCGAAGGAATCCAGCCCGCCGAAGACGGCGGCGATTCCGCCCTGGGCTAAGTTGGTGTTGCTCTCCATGGCTTCTTTTTTTGTGACCAGGGCGACGGTCCCCTGCTGGGCCACTTTCAGGGCGAAAGACAGGCCTGCGATACCGCTGCCGATAATCAGAAAATCCGACTCAAAGTCCATGGTATTCCAGCGTTGATGGACGCCGGGCCGCAATCGACCCCGGCGGGGTTATAAAAGAGAGGATCGCCGACGTTGTTTCTTGGCGCTGAAACCGATCAGAAAACCGAGCACCAGCACGCCGGCGCCGCCTAAAAACCATCGAATGTTTTTATTTAACTGGAGCTGGGAAACTTGCTCTTCCAGTTTGTTTACCCGCTCGGTTTTTTCCTGAAGCTGGCTGGCGGCTTGTTCGTATCGCTTCTTCAGGGAGAAGAAATCGGACGATTCGGATTTGAGGGCGGCAAAATCTTTCCCGACAGCTTCCAGTTTTTTGCTGACCGTCTCAAGCTGGTTTTCGAGCGCCTGGTTTTCGGAAACCAGGCGGCTGTTTTCTTCTTCCAGACTCGCTGCCTGGGTCTTGAGCACTTCATAGGCATCACGGATCCTTTCCAGGGACAGGCGCGCCGGCGGGCCGATGGAGATAAACCGGGAAAGAACATAGCCTTCTTTGCCGTCGGGAAGAACAACACGGCTCCATTCGTCCCCGGCTTCGGTCACAGTCACCGGCTGGCCTGAGCGAAGCATGGACATGATTTTGTGGTCGATCCCCGGGCCGGTCCTGAGGGTCACTTCAAAGACGTCGGTGATAAATGCAGATTCGGCGTAACATACGGCTGCCGCGGCCCAAAGGGCAAACACGGCGATGGCGCATCGGATCCATTTCATGGTCGGCATAGGCTCCTTGGCCCTCGTTGCAACAGGAAGTTTTCAGCCTTTCCGGGGGATCAGGTGAAGCTTATGAGAAAACCGGCATCCCCGAAGGAATGCAGCCCCGGCAAAGACCCGTTTGGATTGAAAATTGCCGCCCTCTGTGATATTTTGAGTCAATCTTTCTCGGGTTGTCAATTATTTTCTTTTTTCTCCCCGCCGCGTTTGAAAGGGGAAAATCGATGGTGCAAAGAAAACAGCGATGATTGCCTACGATCTGCAGTGCAGTCGCGGCCATGTTTTTGAGGGGTGGTTCGACGACTTGAAATCCTTTGAGAGTCAACGCAAAAAGGGGCTCGTTTCCTGCCCGGTCTGCAACGATGCCTCCGTATCTCGGATTCCCTCGACCTTTGCGATCCGCAGTACGGAAGAACTGCCCACGGGAAAAACCGGCGCCGAATATCTGGACAAGGAAAGACTTCAGGGTCAGATCGTCGATTTCGTCCGGAAGAACTTCGACGACGTGGGCACCGAATTCGCCAAGGAAGCCTTGAAGATGCATTACGGGGTCCAGGAACCGCGCAACATTCGCGGAACCAGTACCCAGCAGGAAGAAGAGACGCTTCGAAAGGAAGGAATCGAGTTTTTCAAGATTCCGATGCCGGCACCACCGGAGACGGACGCTTGATCAACCATTCGACCAATCAACTTCTTTTATTGCCGCCAGCCGGCCGGCCAGGCCGGTCATTCGCTGGACTGAACGATCGTTGGCCACGGCCAGATCCAACGCCCGGCGACTTCCTACCAGGGCCACCAGCGTTCTTGCCCGGGTGACGGCAGTGTATATGAGATTGCGCTGAAGCATCGGACGATGCTGGCGGGTCAGGGGAACCACCACGGCCGGATACTCCGATCCCTGTGATTTGTGGACCGTCACGGCATAGGCCAGCCCGATCCTGTCAACCTCCGAAAAGCGGTAGTCGACCTCCCGCCCGTCGTAGACCACCTGAAAGTTTCTCGCTGCAGGATCGATGAGGGAGACGATGCCGATTTCGCCGTTGAAGACCTCCTTTTCGTAGTCGTTTTTCAGGTGCATCACCTTGTCGCCGGTCTTCAACATCAGTCCGCCGAGCACGAGGCCCTCCGCATCTGGATTCAGGATTTTCTGCAGGCGCTGATTCAAATAGATGGTCCCCAGCAGCCCCTTGTGCATGGGGCAGACGACTTGAATTTCCCGGACCGGATCGAAGCCGAATCGTTCCGGAATGATGTGCCGGCACAATTCGGCCACCATCGCCTCGGCCGCCTCCTGTCCGTCGGTTTCCAGAAAGCAAAACGGGGCCTCCGGCGACGGCCCGGCGGCCGGCAAAAATTCCGGAGAGACCCCGCGGCGGATCCGGTGTGCGTTGCGCACGATGGGGCTCTCCTTTTCCTGGCGAAAGACTTCTGTCAGATGGAAGACTGGAACTTTGCCCGATTCGATCATGTCCGCCAGCACGTTGCCGGGCCCCACGGCCGGAAGCTGAAAGATGTCTCCCACGAACACCACGCGGCTGCTTGCCGGCAGGGCATCCAGGAGACGGTTCATCAGAAGCGTGTCGATCATGGAAGCTTCATCGACGATCACGGCATCGGCCTGCAGGGGGCGGTCCCGGTTCCGTCCGAAAACCTCCTCGGCCGGCCGATATTCGAGCAGCTTATGAAGGGTCGAGGCCGGCCGGCGAACCACGTCGGCCATTCGGCGGGAGGCGCGCCCGGTGGGGGCGGCAAGCAAGGTTTGTTTGCCGAAAGACTCTAAAACCGCGGCCAGGGATCGGATGAGGGTCGTCTTGCCGGTACCCGGCCCGCCGGCGATGATTCCGACCCGCCTTTCCAGGATCGAGGAGATGATCCGGCGCTGCTACACCGAAGGGCAAATGGCATGCCGCCGGACGACGGCCTCTGCGATCGGATCTGCGGCCACCGCCTGCAGATCCGAGGGTGTGGACAGCAGGGCCCAAAGCCGCCGCGCGATGCCGACTTCAGCATCGAAGTAGGACCGCAGAAACATCGTCGAGCCGGGGCGGCTATCCGCATTTTGTACCTTCACCACCTCACCGTCGTCGCAGAGCTTCTCCAGACCCTGGCGGGCCTCTTCTTCGGAGATGGAGAAGCGGTCCCGGCATCGGGACAGCACCGCGTCGGTAGCATCGCACACGTGGCCCTGGTCCGCCCTTAGGTGCAGCAAGTGACGTATGCAGGCGGCGGCCCGTTCGACAGGATCAACGAAAAGATCGAATCGGCGGATCACGGCGTCTGCCAGGGAAAAGCCGATACCGGGAAGATCCTCCGCCAGCCGCAGAGGGTCTCCGGTCATCATTTCGATCGATTCCGTGCCGTACCGGCGAAAAATCCGGGCCCCGTATGCGGTGGATACGCCGATTTCGGCCAAAAAATCCATCAGCCGGCGCAGGCCGCATCTGTCAATCCAGTTTTGATGGATCGCCGCGGCACGCGCGGCGCCGATGCCCTCGATTTCCTGGAGCCGTTCCGGGGCGGTTTCGATCGTTTCCAACGTCCGTCTGCCGAACGCGGCGGTAAGGCGTTCCGCCATGCGGGGGCCGACGCCGGGAACCGCGCCGGAAGCCAGGTATCGGCGCATTTCGCTTTCTGTGATCGGCGCTGCCTCCCGGATCCCTTCTGCGGCAAACTGCTGGCCGTAGCGCGGATGGGAGCGCCACCTGCCTTCGATGCGCAGGGCTTCTCCCGGGGCCGGGCCGGGCAGGTGGCCGGTGACCGAGATTCGGGATCCGGTCTCCCGAACCCGGAAAACGACCACCGTGTAGTGAGAGTCGGGTTCGTAGTAGAGAATCTTTTCGATCGTTCCTTCGACAGTGATCATCGGTTTGTCAGAACCACTTCGACAGAATCCAGTGGGAGGCGGAGTCGAGGTTGTCGGCGACATGGTCCGGCCGGACGCCGGAAGCGGCCAATTCCTTTTCGGCGGCGACTCCCTTTCCGGTTTTGACCAACACGGCCATTTCGCATCCGGCCCGCCGGGCCGCAAGGATATCTCTGGCGCTGTCGCCGATCATGGCCGATCGGGAAAGGTCGACGCCGTGGATTCTACGGGCGTTTTCAAACATCCCCGGGCGGGGCTTTCGACAGGTGCAGTCTTCATCCGGACGGTGGGGGCAGTACAAGATCGCCTCGATGCGCCCTCCGGTCTCTTCCACGGCCGCTGTCATGCGCCGGTGCATCTGCTCGAGGACCGGCAGGGGAATCAGCCCCCGATTGACTCCGGACTGGTTGGAAACCACAAAAACCCGGACCCCGCTGCGGGTCAGGGCCGCAATGGCCGACCGGCTGCCGGGGATGAAATGAAACTCGTCCCAATTCTTGATGTAATCGGGTGAATCCTCGTTGATGACCCCGTCGCGGTCGAGAAAAACGGAGTGTTTCGGGAGAAGGTTCAAGGGGAAGGGTTCCGAGGTTCCAGGGTTCAAAGGTTCAGGGTTCAGGGTTCAAAGTTCCAAATTCAAGGCGTCAAAATTCAATCTTTGAAACTATTTCTGGCTGTCCCAGGCGGCGAAGCCGCCTCATATAAATGCGCGGTAAAATCGCTTTTTGATTTTACCGCGCATTTATTCGGCTACGATAAAGACTTCGGAAAAGCCCTCTGCGATCAGGATCCGCTCGTATTCCTCGGCCTGATCAAGGGACGTACAGCGCCCCACTCGGACCCGGTAAAATGTCTCAACGCCGGTGTCGTAGGCCTGGACGTGGGCATGCTTGTATTTTCTGGCCAGTTTGTCCCGGAGCCGGATCGCGTTTTCCCGAACCTTGAAGGCGCCGACCTGGAAGGTGAAGTCTCCCCGTGTGAAATCGACCGCCGCCGGCTGAGCGCCGCCCGGCGCCGCCAGCGCGACGATCTCCACCGGTGCGGTGCCTGGGCCCACCACGCCCAGCCGGCTGGCGGCAGTATAGGAAAGATCGATGATTCTGCCTTTCACAAACGGGCCCCGGTCGTTGATCCGGACGTCGATGGACCGCCCGTTTTGCAGGTTTCGGACCCGAACCCACGTTCCCAAGGGAAGGGTTTTATGGGCTGCTGTGAGGGCATACATGTTGTAGACTTCGCCGCTGGAGGTCTTTCGGCCGTGAAAGTCTTTTCCATACCATGACGCCAGTCCGCGATGGGAAAATCCGTGGGCGTGGGGCAGGGGATGGTACCAGTTTTTCCCGACCCGATACGGCTTGGAACCGATTTTCGGCGCTGCCGGGGCCTTTGCGTCCTTACCCGGCTGTCCCGAAGACGGGCCGGGGGCAGCGCCCGCACAACCGAGCAAGACTGAAACGGCAACGGTCGCGGCCAGCCGCGCCAGCGGCAGGCCGGTGTGCCATTCGGATCGCTTCTTCATTTTTCCAGGGCCAGCTTGAGAACGTCCATCATCTTGTCCACGAAATGGAAGGTCACCTCCTTTTGGACTTTCTCAGAGGTTTCTTCCAGGTCCTTTTCATTCTGCTGCGGCAGGATGATGGTTTTGATGCCGGCCCGGTGCGCCGCCAGCACCTTTTCCTTGATGCCGCCCACGGGCAGCACCTGCCCCCGCAAGGTGATTTCGCCGGTCATGGCCAGGTTTTTGTGGATCCGTTTTGCGGTCAGAAGGGAGGCCAGGGCCGTAAGCATGGTGACGCCCGCCGAAGGGCCGTCTTTGGGAATGGCCCCGGCGGGTATGTGAATGTGGATGTCTTTGTCTTCGAAAAAGTCTTCGGGGATGCCAAGATCCTTTGCATGGGTGCGGATGAAGCTCAGCGCAGCGGTGGCCGACTCTTTCATGACATCCCCCAGCTGACCGGTGAGCACGAGGTTCTTCTTTCCCTTCATGGCGGTGGCTTCGATAAAGAGAAGTTCTCCGCCAATGGGGGTCCAGGCCAGTCCGGTGGCCACCCCCGGGGTTTGAATCCTGGACTTGCTCTCCCCCGTGAAACGGACCGGGCCGAGATGCCGGGACAGATCAGCCACCCTGATCGAGGCGCGCTGAATGTCGCCGGTGGCGATGCCGCTGGCCACCCCGCGGCAGACGTTTGCGATCTCCCGCTCCAGGTTCCGGAGCCCGGCCTCCCGGGTGTATCCGGAGATCATCTGACGAACCGCTCCTTTGGTAAACGAAATCTGTTTGGCCGAAAGGCCGTTTTCCTCCCGCTGCCTGGGAATCAGGTAGCGCTGGGCGATCTTGATCTTTTCATCCTCGGTATAGCCGAGCAGGCGCAGAACCTCCATCCGGTCCAGGAGGGCCGGCGGAATCGTATCGAGGATGTTGGCGGTGGTGATGAACATGACCTTCGACAGGTCGAAGGCGACATCGATGTAATGGTCCTGAAAGGAATGGTTCTGCTCCGGGTCGAGCACCTCGAGCAGCGCCGACGACGGATCGCCCCGAAAGTCGCTGCCGACCTTGTCGATTTCATCGAGCATGAACACCGGGTTGTTCGATTCAGCCCGG
>Ga0272443_10004334_pt1 | contig 15550 bp, 17 predicted proteins | sample SSMAcet12_FD_193581 | JGI IMG/M metagenome (GOLD analysis project Ga0272443, IMG submission 193581) | Marine sediment archaeal communities from Little Sippewissett salt marsh, Falmouth, MA, United States - SSM-Acet-12 | ecosystem: Environmental > Aquatic > Marine > Wetlands > Sediment ...
CAGCGGCGAAGGAAGTGCCGGACATACCCCCCACATCCAGTGCCTTGACACCTGCCTTTTTCAATAACAGGGCATCCCGTCCTGAGAGTCCCGCTCCGGTCTCTTTCCCGATAATATCGACCTCTGCAGAGACGGTTCTCAATCTATCCAGGAAACCCCTGACCCCCGTATCACCTTCGGGCTGCACAACCTCCTGTAGGTAGTTTAGATGAATGCATACAGCATCCGCGTCGATCATCCTGACGGCCGATTTGAACTCATCGATGCCGTACACAGAACATCCCGTCCTTTTTGTGTCGCACATCTGAGGGGCACCGAGGTTGCCCATTACAAAAGGTATGTCGAACTCGTTCACCACCTTGTAGGAGCCTGCATGTTCGGGGGATTCCAGCCCCGCCCTCTGAGAGCCCACACCCATTCCTATGCCGAACTCCTCTGCGGCCCTCGCAAGGCACCTATTGATCTCACCCGCCCTCTTACTCCCCCCGGTCATCGAGGATATCACGATCGGCGCCTGTAACCTCCTGCCGAGAAGTTCACAACTGAGATCCACCTCTTCCAGGTCAACCTTCGGAACGGCACTATGCCAAAGGAAGACATCATCCCAATGGTTCCTGTGAGCCTGTACGTCCTCATTGAGGCATATCTGTATGTGGTCCTCCTTTCTCCTCTCGGTGCTCAATGCGGGTCCCCCCTGTTGTTTTTTTGGCATATGCCAAGGGAGCAGCGCCCATCACCCTCGAAGCCCTTGAAAAGGGTTCCGGGCCGATCTCCTCTCAAAAAGGCTCTAAGACCGTCGGTATCCATCCCTCCGAACAGAGATGTGTCGATACCGAGGGAGGCTATCCTGTGAGCGGCTTTCAATTTGTTGATGATACCACCGCTTGCGTCGGTTTTGCTGGTCAGCTGCACCCTCTCCCACTTCCCGAGGTTCCTGTGGAACTCATCGGGGCCTATCGAGTCCAGCTTTCTGCTCTTCTTTGTTCCGTAGGATGTGTGGAATCCGTCCTCGGACATCATCATCCCCGCCCTCTCGATCGGAGGTATCATCCCTTTGGCGCCCAGAAATGCGAGCATTACCATCTGTTCGTCCCCGGATACTACCGACCAGCCCCCGAAAATATCGGGTACCAGGTCCCCCCTTAAAACAGGTACCATGCCTCTCTCCAGAAGGTCCACTATTGCTGTGGGGTCGAACATATCGATCTTCTCTCCATCGGCTCTCATTATGTCAGATGGGGAGACGGAAACGGCAGGTATGCCTTCCTCCCCCATCGTTCTAATTATCATCTCCGAGAGCTGGTCCATTCTCCACTTGACCTCCCAGGCCATCTTCGTTGTCTTCCCACGGACCACTTCCTCCTTCCATCTGAGGACCGTCCTGTGGCCGTGGGTCCCCCCCCCGTGAACCAGCATCAAGCCTCCATCGAGGTACAATCCAAGTTCGGCCGCAGTGGACCTGATGAGTTTTTCCCTTACGGGGTAGTGTCTCTTCACCTCGTTCCATCTGAGCTCCTCAGCCAGATGGTCCGATTTGTAGGTAACCACCGATCCACCCATTTTGAGAAGGATCATCGTGAACTCCAAGGGGGTTCTAAATATAAAACCTTAGAGATGGCCTGGGCGGTGCGATAACCGATTTCTCATTTTATCCCCGCTTCGATCATCATGAGCCCTTCACCGTTTGGTGTTTTCGTACCCTTCAGGTCCAGGGTCGGATATTCCTTCTCGAACTGGGATAGGTCCCGATAAGTTATGGAATGCGGTACGAGCATTATGACCTTCCCCCTCTCGCTCAGGAACCGCCAGGAAGCCCCTAAAAAGGAGATGGCAACGGAAAGCCCCATGGAACCACCGTTCAGGGCAAGTTCAAACCTGGGGTCAGCTGTAGTGGGAATATCGGACAGATAGGGGGGATTGAAGGTGATCAGGTCGAAGTGGGACAGATAGCCCCTTGGTATCCCTGAAAAGAGGTCCGACAGGTGAAAAATGGCCATCTTACCGTTTTTACACAGGTTCTCCCTGGTAAGCCAGAGCGCTTCTGGCTCCCTGTCGCAGGAATGTGTCTCCCATCCCCTGCTTGCCGAGATAAGCGAAAGTAGACCGGTACCGCAGCCCATATCGAGCAGGGAGCCTCCTTCGGGTCCAAGAAGGGGAAGAACTTCATCGATGAGAAGGAGGGTGTCCTCCCTGACCGGATATACCCCGGAGGATTCCCTGTATTCCAGCACCTTACCATCGAGGATATATTCGATCGCCTCACCAACGGAGTGCATTTTCCGCCTCATATCATCATCGATGATAAACCTTAAGGGTTAAAATGCCTCTCGTCTCCCTCGAAGGGCTTTTCTTGTGTGCTAAGTTATTCATGAAGGATCCTTGGGAGAAGACCGAATACGCTCCCAAAAGGTTGAGGGCGTTCGTTGACCTTGTCAGGCCCTTCACGCTGCTCGCCCCTGCCGTAGGTGGTTTTTCGGGGGCCTGCATGGCGATGCTGATACAGAGGAACATGGGGTCTCCTACCCTGTCAACCGCTTTCCCATTCCTTGATTGGCCCGAATTGGAACTCTACAAGATAATATCCGGCATCGCCTCGCTGGTCCTTCTGAACTCAGCCTCGAACGCCCTCAACCAGGTGATGGATAGGGATATCGACAGGGTCAACAAGCCTTACAGGCCCATACCATCGGGTCTGATAAGTCCCAAGGAGGGGATCTGGATAGCGGTCCTGTTGTACGGTCTCGCGCTCTGGAGGGCCACGCTCGTGAACAGGATGTTCGTCCTGTTTGTCTCCGTCCTTATCCTGAATACGATTGCGTATTCGGTATCGCCTTTGAGATTGAAAAAGAGGCTGTGGTTGTCGAATATATCGATAGCACTGCCGAGGGGACTGCTTGGAATAGTGGCTGCGTATTCGATAGTGGGGGATCCCTTCCAACCCGAACCATGGCTGCTCGGTTCCGTCATGGCGGTGTTCCTCGTCGGCTCGACCACCACCAAGGATATCACAGACATAGAGGGAGACAGGGAGTTCGGAATGAGGACCCTGCCGGTTGTATACGGCAAAAGGAACGCAATACTGGTGAGCGTTCCCTTCTTCGTGATCCCATTCGTCATGATGGTGGCTTACTGGTACCTGGACTTCCTTCCCGGGCCCACCCTCTACGTGGCTGTCCTGTTCCTGATGTGGTCCCTGCTCGTTGCTATCCTGCTGATCAAAGAGGGAGACCGGGAGGATGAGCATTTCGAGAACTCCCCCGCATGGAAGCAGATGTACCTCATGCTCATGGGAATGCAGATCGGTTTTCTATCGCTGTTCATACTTTGAAGGGTGACCTTCCGCAAGGGTTAATACCGCGAATAAACTGGGGTATTTCAATAAGGTGGACCGGATGGAGCAGAGCTTATGGCTGGGAAAGAGAGGGGAGAAGGTCATGGAGGTCTCCGCGAGGGCCCTTCGATACGACATCTGCGACAGGTGTCTTGGAAGGCTTTTTGCAAGGAGTGGTTTCGGATTGACCAATCCGGAGAGGGGGAGGTCAATTCGCACGTTCATGGGTATGGCAAGTGAGGTGGAAGACGGTGAGGAGCACCATCTTGACGACCACCTCAGGAGAGTGCTTCCGGTACACGGCTCGCATTCGAACAGCCGTAAGTCTGATCCCGATCCGGATACCGACGGATTCAAAGAACCATTTCCTGTGCAGGCAGGGATAGAGAAGGGCAAGTGCTGGCTGTGTCAAGGGATATTCGATGACATAGAGAAACTGGTGGATGTGGTCACCTCATCGATCGAAGGGCTGGATTTCACAACTTTCCAGGTGGGTACCCGGGTGGATCCCGAAACCACTGCAAGGGAGGCGAAACTGTGGGAAGAGGTAGACCCCTTCTCAGCCGAACCGTTGAAGGAGGAGATGAACAGGGTGGTGGGCAAGGTTCTTGACCGGATGTGGGAAAAGAGGGAGGTGGACAGGAACGACCCCGAGGTGACGTTCATACTGGACCCCCTTTTCAGGAGCGTGGACCTTCAGATAAAACCCATATTCGTGAGGGGAAGATACCGAAAGCTGGAGAGGGGCATCCCCCAGACAAGGTGGGTATGCAGGACCTGCCGGGGAAAGGGATGCAGGCTTTGCGGGGGAAAGGGTAGGATGTACGAGACATCGGTTGAGGAGGAGATCGGGCCCGTGCTTTGCGAAGAGGCGGGCGGTAGCGATTACAAACTGCACGGTATGGGCAGGGAGGATATCGATGTGATGACCCTTGGAAAAGGACGTCCATTCATACTTGAGATAACAAAGCCCAGAAAGAGGACCCTTGACCTTTCCGCGGCTGAGTGGAGAATAAACAGGGAGGGACGGGGCCTTGTGGAAGCGTCGGGGCTGGTTCCAGCAGAACGGGGTGAGATAGAACCTCTCAAATCGGCCAAGGTCAAAAAGAGGTACAGGGCGATAATATCCGTGGAAGGCGGGCTGGATGAAGAAAAACTTAAATATGGGATCTCGCTTCTTGCGCAAAGTCCCATAAAGCAGAGGACCCCCCTGAGGGTAACCCACAGGAGGGCCGATCTTGTAAGGGAAAGGACGGTCCATGAGATCGAGGCCAGATCACTTGGCGAAGAACGTTTCGAGGTAACGGTCCTGACCGACGGTGGACTCTATATCAAGGAACTGTTGCATGGTGACGGCGGTCGGACGGTACCATCGCTCTCATCAGCTCTCGACCTTCCCGTAGTGGTTGAATCACTCGATGTCGTGGACGTGCTGGATGAGACAGAATATGGAAGGTGAGACCGATGGTCAAGAGGTCCAAGGGAACTGTGGTTAACACACGGAGAAAGCTCACGAAGAGCCCCAGGGACAGGGGCATACCTCCGATAACAAGTTATCTCAAGGAGTTCGAGGTGGGCGAAAAGGCGAACATCGTGCTGGAGCCCTCGAGCCAGAAAGGCCGCCCGCATCACCGCTACCACGGCAGGGTCGGAACCGTGGTGGGAAAGAGGGGCAAGTCGTTCGTACTCCGGATCGATCTCGACCACACATCCAGGGAACTCATAGTGAGGCCGGAGCATCTGAGGAAGATAAGGGAGTGATCGATCAGGTCCGACCCCTCGATGCATTTTTCGGGCAATCTGGAAAGTATTTAATACAAAACAGATATATGTCCGAATTGGCCCCTCATTAGGATCGGTTACGTCGGATATTGTAACGAGGTATGAAGATGAAGGAAGCAAAGAGCAACGAGAAGCTGCTTTCACCGGGGGAGGTGAAGGTCATACTTGAGAAGGCCCTCAAGGAACCGACCAGGATATACGACGGACCGGAGACCGACGAGCCGCTCACTGAGGTCGAGGAGATGTCCGAGACCGAGCGCGAGGAGGTGGTCCTGGAGCCCGAAGCCGAGCAGAGCTTCGAGAAGAGGGCCACGATGGAACATGTCACGAACCTGGTCCGGATGGACGAATCCAAGGTCTCTCCCATGGTGGATGAGCTTACCTCCCTGGAGAGGGTCAGTGAGGTGCATGCCTACAAGATCGTGGAGCTCATGCCAAGGGACGAGACGGAACTCAGACCGGTCTTTGCGAAGGAGAGGTTCACCCTGACTCCGGAGGAGATGTCCTCGATAATGGAGACAATAGATAAGTACAGATCCTGAGAGAGCTTTGGAGGGAAATAGATTGGAGGATAACGCCTATATCCTGGACTATCTGCCACAGGGTCATCCCGACAGAAAGACCTTCAAGAGGGAGCCCGTAGCATACGGCCTGGGAGACATGGAGTTCAAACTCCTCGAGCTTACACCTCAGGATAATGCGGGTCTGAACGTGGGAGAGAAGGTATACATCGGGAAGGACCTGGAACAGAGGGATAAGATCCTCCATGTTAAGAGGCGTGTGAACTTCCATGACCTCACCGCCGCAGCCCAGGCGGAGCTCCCCTTCATGATAGAGGAGATAATAAAGATGGAGGAGGAGAGGTTCATCAGGTTCTTCAACGAGGCGCAACCGATCACCACAAGGCTGCATATGTTGGAGCTCCTTCCTGGTCTGGGAAAGAAGACGATGTGGCATATCATCGAGGAGAGGAAAAAGAAACCCTTCGCGAGTTTCGATGATCTCTCCTCAAGGGTTTCCACCCTGCACCACCCCCCGGAGAAACTTCTGGCAAAGAGGATCATCCAGGAGATGGAGGATACATCTCAGAAATATCACCTGTTCATAAAGCGTACGTAAGTAGGACCTTTTGGTCCCCTATATACGATATAAAGGCTCCAGTGGAAATACTCACTGTTAAACACCGTTGTCCAAATCGGGGTTTCTTTAGCAATCCTTAAATAGTAAGCTTTTTATTATGTAAAACTGTCGTACTTACGTACGACCGAGCCGTGGGTACGGGATGCATACGGGGTCCGGGTGGGTTCCTATCTACTGGAACGGACGCCTTTAGGGGTTGGTTCCATGCCTAGATTGTCCACAAAAGTTACAGTGAAACTCGAACCAGACCTCCTCACCAATCTGCAGAGCGTTGCGGAGAGTGGGGGTCAGACGGTTAGCGGATGCGTCAGGGAAGCAGTGATCAGATATCTCAGGGAACAACGGACCGACGGTGGGCCTGGAGTGATAAGATTGACATTGACCAGGTTTGAAAGGGAAGTTGTCGACACCCTCCTTGACAGGGGGGTTGTTGACACACCTCAGGAGCTGTACCACAGGGCACTTGAAACCTACATATCGGAAGGGGTGCTGAGGCCCATAAGGTCCCTCGAGGCTCTGAGAAGGTTAAGGCCCTTGCCGAACCGACCATCCGAGGACCCTGCCCAGCCCGTGAGCAACCCTTTCGATCTCGTGGATGAGGAAGAAAAGGACGGCGTTGACGATAATTAGGGGTGGAGGGCCCGGCATCTTAGGGGTGATCTTGCCGGGCCCCAAAACCACATCATACGGATGCAGCGTCGAGGCAGGAAGGTCTTCCCCCAGGATCCTGTTGGGAAGGTGGTCGGCAGCAGAGCGACGATACGGGATAACGGGATGGAAATGGCTGAAAGGAAAGGTTTCAGGGATGGGCTCGAGAACGAGATCTATATTCCCTACATGCAGGGGAATGTCGGTTCGGTCCTATCGGGTCTTTCTAAAGGATCGAAGAGGAACCTGAGGATCATCGAGAAGGGGATCCGGCTCCTCATGGGTCTCTCGCTAAAGGGTTACGAGGGTAAAAGCGTGGGAACGGTCCTTCTGATAGGTGACCTCGAGAACCTGAGAAGGAACACGAGCCAGCTGGTTGCTAACCCGTTCAAGGGTTATTTCAGGAAGTACAATATAACGGATCCTCAACACCGAAGGACCTTCGAAGCCTACAGCAGGCTTGATGGCGCCATGATGATAGATCACAAGGGTTTCATCAGCTCAGCCGGCAGGGTCATCGATATCAAGGAGGACAGGCAGAGCGGAGTACTTGTGTCGGACCAGGATGTTAGGAGGGGAAGGGGAAAAGGCACGAGGGACAAGGCCGCCCGTTACATAACTTCCGTGACCAAGACCGTCGCAGTGACATTGTCGAGCGACGGGGACATCACCGTATACGAAAGTGGGAAGAGCCTGGGAAAATTGGAGTGGAGGGTCCTCCACCTCTGCTCGGAGGGGCAGTTCCGTCAATTTCTGGATTTCATGGAGAGCGAAAGGAGTGAAAAAGAATAAGTAATCAATATTTTATCTGAACAGGGTATAATCGGCAGTTTATCCCGGCCGAGGGGAGTTCAAGATGGTCAAGAGATGCCCGGAATGCGGAAAAGAGGTATCCGATGAAGAGTCCGAATGTCTTTCCTGCGGGGCATCCATCGCCCATGATGATGATGACTCCACCCAGATGGACGAGGACGATCTGGAAATGCTGAACCGGCTGAAGAGCCGGATCCTTAGCGCCCAGGCGGAGCTTGAAGGCCAGGTAGGGGGAGGCATAGAGGACCTTTCCAAGAGGGTGGGAGGTGTACTGGAATCCGTCGAGAGGATAGAGAACATAGAGAAAATGCAGCCGAGGGAATATGTAACGGGAGATGGGATGGAAGCGGACTTGGGCGAACCCTCTGGTGAGCTCGAATATGGGGAACCAGGGACTGAGATCTCGACCTACCAAGAGCAGGGAACAGAAGTGCTTTCACGAAAAGACATTGAGGTGGAAGGGGAGATCTCTCCCGAGGCCGGTAAGGAGCTGGAAAACAAGGGAGAGGCTGCCGAGGAGGCACGATCCGACGCGGCACAGGAGGAAAGGGGCCCACACATTATCGACGAGGGTGTAATGGTAGGGGACGAGCCGGCAGTGGAACAGGTGGGTGTCTCCTCTGACTCCCCGTATGCCGAGGTGGAGGCTATAGGTCCGCCCTACGAGGATCTGGACATATCCATCTACCCTTCCATCGATATTATGCCTCTGGTGGACAATCTGATAAACCTCACCAGGATCAAGAGGGAAAAGGGAGATATCAGGCGGGCAATGGAACTGCTGGAGATGGCCAATGACCTCGCACCTCATGATGATAGGCTGATCAAGGAGATGGACGCCCTGGAGAAGGTCCTCACCGGCGAGGTGGTTCCGGAACCGGAGGAAAAGAAGACCAAGGTACTGGCGGAGGAGCTCGAGGACACCATATCCCAGCTGGAAAAGAAAGCAGATTCGGCAATCTCCCAGCTACGTAGGCTTCTCAAGACGACCGACATACCGGAGAAGGATCAAAAGGAGTACGTCCTGAAGCTGAATGAGGCAGCTGAAGCCTCATCCGCAAAGATGTTCAGCAAGGCCCACACCATTGCCTGCGAGGCGATAGACGGTTTGAAGGGGAGGATAAAGGAATCGATGGACCTTCATACGCAGGCAAATATCGACAGGGCAAGGGAGCTTGTGGAGGAGCTTGAGGGCGATCCGGGTGATATCGGTCCGGAAGTGATAACCAGGATCAAGGGTCAGTTCGAGGAGGCTGTCAAAGCGTACCTGACAGGGGAGTTCGAGAGGTCGAGCCTTCTCACAAGGGGTGTCATCTCGCAGATACTGGACCTGAGGGACCCCGAGGCAGTGAGATTGAAGGAGCGTATCAAGGAGCTAAGGGGCGAGATATCAAAAAGCACAGACCTCTCACTCTTCAGGAGCGAGCTGGCCGAGATAGATAACGTCCTGAAGATCGCCGAGAACAAGATAGAGGGCAGGGATTATTCGGATGCGAAGAAACTACTCGACAGGATCGGCGGGAACGTTGAGGATGTGAAAAGAAAGGGTGAGCTCTACCTGCGGGCAAAGGAGATGAGGATCAAGGTGAACAACCGCTTTGAACGCCTGACCAGCATAGATGACGAGGTCAAGGCCGAGAAGAACAAGGTGAAATACCTCAATCAGCTCTTCGACAAGGACAGGTTCGAGGACCTGCTGACCCTGGGTGAGGAGCTCGACAGCAGGTTCAAGGAGATAGAGAACAAAAAGAAGATAAGGGATGTGGATGAGGTGATCGAGGGCCTTTCCGAAGTTATGGAAAGGGCATCCCAGCTGGATGGCGCGGTGGAGTACCTCAGCAGGTATGAGAGGTTGAAGGAAAAGGTTGAAAAAGGGGAGATGGCCGGGGTATCCGTCGAGGGAAGGAAACTGCTGGATGAGATCAATCTGAAGTTCAAGACCCAGTTCCTGGAGAGGGCAAAAAAAGTATCGGATCTTACGGTCCGCTCCAGGGTAAGTATGTCCAGATTGAGGACAATGAGGATCGAGACATCCTCCTTCGAGAAAAGGATCCGAAAGGCGAAGAACCTCATGAAGGGTGGCAATTACAAGGAGGGCATTGCAATAATGGAGGAGGCGAACTCCGGGATGGAGAGGATCCTCAAGGAAAAAGAGAGGTACTTCAAGGATTACACCTCCATATACAGGGACTCCCTGGAGGTGGTGATGGACCGCTACAGGGACGATCCGAACATGCACCTCATCAAGGAAAGGAGGGTCCCTATCATGAGGAAGCTGACCGAGATGGGAAGATACAGGAAGGTCATGGAGATGTACCGTGAACTCGAGGGGGTATTTCCCACCGTGCTGCTCACCGATGAAAAGAAGGACCGCCTCGAGGAGGAACTGAACCAGACGCGGTTCGAGATATACTCCAAGAAGGATGAGGGTGAGGACATCGCAGAGCCCCTCGAGATCTACAATGAAGCCCAGAAGAGCTTCGGTGAGGGTAACGTTGTCCTGGCAGAGTATCTGATACAGGTGGGAAGGAGGTATCTGGATACTATGCTGAGGGGGAATGTCGGGAAAAAGGCCAGTGCCTGAAATAAAAAACATTCAGCCTGGTAAAACCATGTGGAAGATCTACGATACTGTTAAGTAGATTTTCAGCCTGACACCATAAGCTGGGATAGGTATGAAGGTTCTGCTGATCCATTCCGACCACATGGAGTACTCCGTCACCAAAGCTATCAAGAAATTGGCGGAGGAGACCGATACAAGGTCGGACAGGATGGAAGAGTGTCTGACCGTATTCTGCACCGTGGAGTCCAAGGACAATGAGTTCCGGGACGGTGTCATAGAGGAGGCAAAAGGGGTTATCGAGCAGACCGCTAACAAGGTGGGCACCTCCAGGGTACTCCTCTATCCGTATGCCCATCTCTCTTCGGACCTTGCCGGTGCGTCGGATGCGGTGCAGGTCCTGCAGGAACTCGAATCGGAACTACTCGGGACGGGGCTGGAGGTGAAAAGATCCCCCTTCGGATGGTACAAATCCTTCGAAATAAGCTGTAAGGGGCACCCCCTCTCGGAGCTTTCCAGGGAGATCAGGCCCTGGATAGGAAAGAAGAAGGGTTCCGAGGAGTCCGAGGCACTCAAGGCGGAGAGGGAACAGAGGTCCGAGTGGTACGTGATGGACATCGATGGCAAGCTCTATCCGGTCATGGAAGAGGATGGGGCGATCGAGGGTTTCGACCTGACCGGTAAAGAAGATCTCGATAGGTTTTTGAAGTACGAGATGTCAAAATCAAGAAAGGTCACCGAGGAACCACCCCATGTGAGGTATATGAGGGCCCTTGAGATAGCCGATTATGAACCTGGTTCCGATCCAGGCAACCTAAGGTTCTATCCCAAGGGTAGACTTATCAAATCCCTTTTAGAGAGATATGTGACCAAGAGGGTAAAGGATTACGGCGGAATGGAGATAGAGTCCCCCATAATGTACGATTTCGAGCACCCCTCCCTGAAGAGCTACCTGAACAGGTTCCCCGCTAGGCAGTACACCATAGAGACCCCCGATAAGAGGGTGTTTCTGAGGTTCGCGGCCTGTTTCGGGCAGTTTTTGATGGCCCATGATGCCACCATGTCCTACAGACAGATGCCTCTTAGGCTGTACGAGCTGACCCGCTATTCTTTCCGGGTGGAGCAGAGGGGGGAACTCTCGGGTTTGAGGAGACTTCGAGCCTTCACCATGCCTGACTGCCATGCCCTCTGCGCCGGGATCGAACAGGCCAAGGAGGAGATGATGGTACGCTTCAACCTTGCAAAGAGCATACTGTCAGAGACCGGTTTCCGAATGCCAGAGGGGCTCCAGATGGCAATACGGGTCACAAAGGACTTCTACGAAGAGAACAGACAGTTCGTTGCGAACATGGTCAGGGAGTACGGGCAACCTGTGGTCGTGGAGATGTGGAAAGAGAGGTTCTTCTACTTCCTGCTGAAGTACGAGTTCAATTTTGTAGATTCGAGCGGAAAGGCATCCGCCCTGACCACGGACCAGATAGATGTGGAGAACGGAAAGAGGTATGACATAACATACACGGACCGCGATGGAAAGACCGACCATCCATACATACTGCATCTGTCCCCGTCCGGGGCAATAGAGAGGAAGATCTATGCCCTTCTTGAAAAAGCCTACCTCGATTCCCGGAGCGGGGCACCACCATCCCTACCGTACTGGCTGTCCCCCACGCAGTTGAGGTTGATACCTGTGTCCGACGAGTTCCTACCGATTTGTGAGGAGATCGTTCGTTCCTTCAGGGACGTCAGGGTCGACATAGACGATACCGACAGGACGGTGGGCAGGAAAATTAGGGATGCGGAGGTGGAGTGGATACCCTACATTGCCGTCATCGGCGAGAAGGAGGCCTCCTCCGGGAGATTGACGGTAAGGAAGAGGGAGAAGGGGAAACCCCAGTCGGAGATGGAGAGAAAAGACCTGCTGGAGGAGCTCAAGGGGAGGCAGGGCGATATGACATTCGATACATTGGGCTTGCCGGTCAGAATATCAATGAGGCCCAAGTTCGTTGGGTAGTCTTCACTTCCGTAACAAATGGTCCGGATGGCTCTCTTTGGATTAAGATAAGGATGATAGGGTAACGACCGGATCAGGGGTCCAAGTAGGGGACTGGACCTCATCATTGCCTCCTCAATGATCGCATCCGATCATAATATTGCAGCATACTATCTACAGTGTATCTTCTAATAACTGTTAGAATGTTACAGAGGGGCGATGAATGAGGGGCAAACTATATATATATCGCAGGTGAAGATATAAACTGGAGGAATAAACTTCGATGAATGGAGACGAAGAAACCGGAAACGAGGGTATAACGCTTCTCGTCAAGACGAGCGGCATAGGAGCCGTCGATTCCGGCATAGCTAGAATACACGAGTCCTATCTTGAAGAGCTGGGCGATAAGGCCCCGAGACAGGTGATAGTGAGGTCGGACGAAAAAGAGACCGTAATAAACCTTGTCGCGGATAGGATGGTAAAGAAGGGAACCATAATCCTCAGGAGCGGGGATATGGAGACGCTGAAGGTGGAGGACGGCCATACGGTCGAGCTTCTACCATACAAGTCCTTCAAGGAAGAGCTAAAGGAGAGCTGGCAGAGGTTCAAGGAAAAGTTCTCCGGAAAGGAGGAGGAAGAGTAAGGGGGTTATGGATATGGGAATCAAAACGAGTCTGAAGGCCACCTATCTGTCACACTCCTTCTCGATGAACAAGAGGATAGACAATGCACTGGTGGAAAAGCTTCCCGACCTTATCGACGAGTACAAGCTGGCGGAGAGGTCGGAGCTGGACGGGACCGATAAGAGGTTCAGATCGCTTGAGGGAAGAATGAAGGACCTGGAGACATGGAAGGGTGAGTTCAGGGAGAGATTGTCCAAGGACAATACCAGGGTCGAGCTGCTCAAGAGGAAATACGGGGTAAAGTGAGGTGATATAAATGACATGGAATTGGCCTACTTTCTGGTACACGATACTGATAATACTCCTGATCGCAGCACTTGTACTGACCATAAGATGGTTGATATATCTCGTGCGCAAGAGAAGGATGGAACCCTCCCACGTTGAGCTCTACTTCGATGAGAACTTCAGGAAGATAATAGACGAATGGGACCTGGTTTCCAGAAGCAGTATGAAGAGTTTCCGCGAGGACATAACAAAGAGGCTGTCCTCCGTGGGAAAGGACATAGATGATCTTGAGAAGAGGAAGAAGAACCTGAACAGAAAACTGACAATGGTCGAAAAGGACATCACGGAGCTGGAGGCCGCGTAAGGAGGGATGAAAGATGGAAGAGATCGAGAACGAGGAAAAGAGAGGCCCGGTACAGCGTTTCCTGGAAAAGTTCAGGAAAAACGAGGACGAAGAAGAACAGATCAGATACAAGAGAAGACTGCTTGACGGGAGGATAGAGCGCTACCTGGACAACAACATGGATGCCTACATAGAGGAGTACGGCATGGTGACAGGCCTTGACCTTGAGTCCATGGAACAGAGATACCAGGGATTGACGGGCAGGATATCTGACATGAACAGTTACATGTTGGATGCTGACGCGGTGATCTCCGGAATGGAGCTGGACCTCAAGGAGATCAAGAAGAATGCCAGGAAGAAGTGAGGTGAAAGACTATGTTACTTGAAAGAATGGAGAAGTTCAAGGTGGTGAACTCGGTCGGTATGGACATAGGGAAGATCAGGGACGTCTATCTGAAGATGGGCGACTGGAAGATCTCTGGTCTCAAGCTGTCACCGGGGCCGTTGAAGAAGAGCCTGATGGTGGATATAAAGGATATCATCGATATCGATGTTGACGCATCCTGCGTCAGGATAAAGGACGACTTCAAGCAGATGGACGTGCCCGAGGGAACAACCACGAACCATTTCCCCTACAGTGAGCTCAGGAAGAGACCTGTCGTCGATAAGAAGGGTGAGAAGGTAGGTAAGATCTACGACCTGGAGATCCCTCTCAAGGAGATGCATACCGAGAAAGTATGGAAGGTCCTGGTGAGGACCGGGTTCAAGGATAGAAGGCTCAGGCTGTCCACCGATGAGGTGGACGGTGTGAAAGATGAGATATCACTTAAGAAAGAGCTGGACGAGTACACCTGAACCTCGCAAGAAGCTGCCTAAAGGTCCGGGCTGTCTATTCCGGGCCTTTTTTTTTCAATTGAGCCAGTCGTATCATTACCAGAAAGGTTGGACCTCATCATTACCAGATCGTCTGGATGTTGGTTGATGGTTCGGGACCCGATGCCTTTGGTCTGGTTCCGTTTTTTATAAAATCATTCATATAATATCAGGGGGATATTGACAGGGATAGGTGACATACCTAGGAGTGTTGTTCCGGTGACGACAAAAGCCGTACTTCTGGTCGATGGGGCCAATATAGAGATCTCCGCAAAGGAGCGGGGTCTGAAGTCCATTAACTATGGAAAACTGACCGAGGTGATCCTGTCGGAACTAAAGAAGGTACTCCACGACGAAGACATCACCCTGATCAGACCTTACTACTACGATTCCTACGATGGAAGCCAGGAGAAGAGGTCCTATCTGGAGAAGCTGGAGAACCTCGGATACGACCTTCAGGGGGTGATCTCCCAGGGACATCCGGAGGCGGGTATACAGCAGCAGAAATGCGTGGATATCAAGATAGCTGTAGATATGGTCCACTTCGCCCATGCCACCCCGGTGGAACTGATCATACTCTGTTCGGGGGACATGGATTTCAAACCAGCTGTGGAGATAGTCAAGTACACGCTCAAGAAGGTAGTGATAGTGAGCTTCAAGCACTCGACATCGGAGGATCTGATGAGGAAGGCGGATTTATTCATCGACCTCACACCCATGATCTCCAGGTTGAAATCGGGCGGCAGGAGAAAGAAGAGGAAATAGGTCTTTTACAGGGACCTGCTTTTTCATCAATGTCATCTGTATTCGTCAAGACTTGCGTCCGGTTTGACCCTGCCGTCCGTCAGCTCTTCCAGCTCCAGGTTCCTTATTCCGGGAAGGGAGGAGCCGGCTATTCCCTGCATTGAGCCGTATATGTTTCCCAGGCTGCTCAGCGCCCTGAGCATCTGCTTTTCCCTCTTGGACCAGATACGGTTCATCGCAGATTTCTCCCTGTCCAGGTCGTTCTTCATGTCCATGAACGCCTCCATTATGCCCTCGAGGTTCTGCCTGAATTCGGGACCAGTCAGGTAACCGTAAAGCATTTCCATCTTACCGCCGACCCCCTCCACGGACCTCCTGAGCCGTGTCATCTCGAAGAGCTGGTTCCTTAGGATGTGGG
>Ga0272443_10004335_pt1 | contig 15550 bp, 18 predicted proteins | sample SSMAcet12_FD_193581 | JGI IMG/M metagenome (GOLD analysis project Ga0272443, IMG submission 193581) | Marine sediment archaeal communities from Little Sippewissett salt marsh, Falmouth, MA, United States - SSM-Acet-12 | ecosystem: Environmental > Aquatic > Marine > Wetlands > Sediment ...
TTGCATGCAAAACCGCAGCTTGCGGATCGTCACCGGTCGGCTAGCATCCTGTGGGTACACCCGGGAGGATCGGATGCGCGCGCCGGTTGCCATACGAGGCAGGAGAGTCTGGTTGATCGTCTCCTTCGTTTCGTTCGTCGTCCTCGGCGGCGCGATCGTCGCCCTCTCGGCCGACGATCCGCCTGGCTACACGGTCGAGGAGGCTCCTGTGGCGATCCGATTCGGCACCCCGTTGCCCGAGATCGCCGCACCCGAGACGTCGGCATTCTACGTCTGGAGCCGCGAAGGCAAGACGCCCCTTGATGGGGCGCCGCTCGACCGACAGCATGGCGAAACGGAGCGGCTCGTCTACAGCACGACGGACGGGCGCACGGCGACGGTGCGGATCGGCCCCGGACCGGAAGGAACGACGCGGATCGAGTTCTCGGTCGAATCGCTGGAGACATTCGAGAAGCTCGGCGCCTCACTCCACGTCGGTGCCTCCGAGGGGTTCTACGGCCTGATGGAGCGCGTGCTTCAGGGAAGCCAGGCGTTCTCGTGGGAGCCGGGAGTAACCGAAGCGCTCAACCTCCGCGGCCAGACAGTCGACCTGTACACCCTCCCGACCGTCTCGATCTACGCGCCGTTCTTCCTCTCGTCGAGCGGGTACGGCGTCTATCTCGAGACCGACTGGCCGGGGATCTACCGGTTCGGCGTCGACGAACAGGGCCGGACGCGCCCGGAGGAGATCACGATCGAGGTCGAGGGGCCGACGCTCTCTCTCCTCCTCCTTCCCGGACCGACGCCGACCGATGTGATCGAGCGGTACGCGCGGATCACCGGCCCGACCCTCCTCCCACCGGAGTTCCTCTTCGGCCCCGGCCGGTGGCGCGACGTCTGCTGGGATCTGCCCACGTTTTACGACGGAACGCCGTACGACGGGCCGTACAACTCGATGCTCGTCGAGGATGTGCTGATGATGGAGGCGCTCGGCATCCCCTGCTCGTGGATCGTCGTCGACCGGCCCTGGGCCGCGGGCGCATTCGGGTATGGCGACATGCGATTCGACAGCTCGCGGTTCCCCGCGTTCGAGTCGATGATCGACTGGCTCGGCGGACGTGGAATCGCGTCGCTCCTCTGGCTTGGGCCGTGGGTGATGGACGGACAGCGGGATACGGCAATCGAACGCGGCTATGACGTGCCGCTGACGATCCCGTACCTGCCGAACGCTGCGCTGATCGACTTCACGAACCCCGAGGCGACGGCATGGTGGAAGGGGGAGCTAACCTCGCTCTTCGCTGCGGGGATCGCCGGGTTCAAGCTCGACCGCGGCGAGGAGAAGCCGCCCGACGGCCAGCTGTTCCGAGGTACGTACCACGACGGAACCGACTACCGCGAGGGCCACAACGCGTATCCCCTCTGGTTCGCACGGGCGGCACACGACGCGGCGACGGAGGCCGGAGTCGACGAGTTCGTGTCGCTCTACCGCGCCGGCTGGCCGGGAATGTCGGAAGTCGCCGTCGCCTGGGGCGGCGATACCGATCCATCGGCGTGGGGACTCCGCTCGGCGATCGTCGCCCTGCAGCGAGCCGCCGTCCTCAACGTGCCGATTTGGGGCTCGGACACCGGCGGCTACAACACCCGCCCACCGAGGGAAGTCCTCGGCCGATGGCTCGCGTTCTCGGCGTTCTGCCCGATCATGGAGGTCGGACCGACCGCGAATCTGGCCCCGTGGTCGTGGCTCCCCGATGAGTCGACCGCCGAACTGACCGAGGCCGGTTACACGTTCGACACCATCTACGACGCGGAGCTGCTGGCGATCTGGGCGTTCTACACGCGAATCCACACCGATCTGATCGACTACACGTATGCACTGGCGGTTCGTGCGCACGAGCAGGGCACGCCGATCGTTCGTCCGATGTTCGTCGCCTATCCGGATCGACCGGAGTACATCGATCTGTGGACGCAGTACATGTACGGCCCGAACGTCCTTGTACGTCCGGTGTGGGAGCCCGGGATCGACGCCGTCGACGTCCACCTGCCGAAAGGAACGTGGATCGACGCATGGACCGGTCGGACGTTCAATGGTCCAATCGTTGTGTCGGTCGATGTGCCACTTCACGTGATCCCGGTGTTCGTGAGCGCGATCGGCCCAGTCGACCTCGGGGATCTTCCGGCCCGCTGGCGGAAGGCGGTTGAGGACGTCGCCGTTCGGCCGGATCTCGCCACCCTTGCCGAGACTGCTCGCTAGTCCGCGAGCGACTTGCGGAAGTGGGTCTTCCGTTTGGCGACCTCGTAGCCGAGCGCCGCGTGCGCCGCCGGACTGAGCGGGTAGCGCGGCGTCGTGTCCGATGCCATCTCGACACAGCCTTGCTCGCGTGCCCAGGCCTCGGCCCGCTCGACGAGTGCGCGACCGATCCCCCGATCGCGCCATGCCGGTTCGACGTACCAGCCCTCGAGATAGCCGACCCGATTCGTCGCGCACCCGATGGCCGCGTCACGGATCGCGACCTCGACCATCCCGCATAGCCGACCGTCGGGGCGCTCCGCGACGAAGACCGGCGTCCGGTCAGGGTGGCTTGCGATGTCGTCCGATTCGGTCTCGACGAAAGCCGTGTCGTAGTGCGGCCAGAGTTCCCGCCGAAGGCGGATCCAGTCCTCCCGGTCCGTCGACTCGAGCAGCCGAACCGCGGCCTGTGGCGGCTCGTCACGGCCGCGGTGTGTCTCCATCCAACGGACGGCGAAATCGATCAGCGGGCGCTGCGGCATCAGGAGCGCCGGGGCATTCCCAATCGTCCCAGATCGAACAAGGCCGGTCTCGCGTGCGAACGCGTCCCCAATGCGGGTGAAGTCGGCGTTGTCGACGTCAACATCGATCATCTCCACCCAGAGACGTTCGCCGTCGATTGCGAGCGGAGCCCCGGTCGGCCGGTCCTCCTTCCCCGGATAGTCCGCCCGGTACTCCGCGAGATGAATCGACGTGTTGCTCATGTGGCCGATACCGAGGAGAAGAACCGACCCGTCGAGATCGTAGATCCGCGCCAGCGGCGACGTCTCTCCGAGGGCATAGTCGAACGCGTGGTTCGCGGTGATCCGCTTCGCGTGCGGGCCGCGGGCCGCGAACGACGTGTGCGGGTGGCCGCTGCGAAGCGTCCCCGGCTGCGTGCGGAACGTCTCGGCAATCGCCCCCATGCTCCGGGTCGGTGTGAGGTCGGGATCGAAGGCGGGCATGGTCGCGCGAATGGTGTCCTTCCATGCCTCGGGTACGGATGGGTGCCGCCAGTCCGCGGGATCGGTGTAATCGGAGGACATCGATGGCATCACGAGCGTGCCGTCCCCGCCCAGCACCTCCTCGAGCGCGAGGAGCACCGCCACCGGGCCGCCGCAGACCCAGCCGAGCGCGCCGAGCGAGGATTGGACCAGCAGCGTCATGCCGGAGGTCACTCCGAGCGCTCGCAGATCCTCGACGAGCCACGAAACGGTGATCGGCTCGTTCGTCCTCTCGACGACGTCGCGCTCAGGCACCCGGTTCGTCCTCTTTCGTAGGCGCAGCCATCGGCCCGTACGCAAGACGCAAACCGCCGATCAGTTCCTTGGCCTCCGTCAGACGATCCGCCGCGACCATGAATCGAACCGGCTCGACCAGCGGCCGCACGGCGGAGAACGCCTCCCCGTGCACGAAGTACAGGATCCCTTCGGAGTCGAGCAGCGACTTGATCAGCGCGATATCGGCCGGATTTGAGGTCTCGATCAGAAGCTCGTAGGTCATCGCTCCTCCCTTGAGTGCGCTTCCGGGTCTTCTCTCACCGCTTCGCCCGGTACCTGAGGATAAGCGATTGGAAGTGAATCCGCGGATCGGAGTCTTCGAGGTCGATCCGTCTGAACGAGACGACGTCGAAGACGGCACCCGTCGCTTCGAGGAGTCCCGCGTCGGTATGGAAGGAGAAGAACCGCTTCGGTTCGCAATCGTCTTCCTCCCAGACCCCCTCGTGCTCATACCCGCCGTAGAGTCCCAGGAAGAAGAGGCCGTCCGGGCGAAGCACTCGCCCCACCTCCCGAAGCCCCCGGGGCAGCTCGGTGTGCGGCAGGTGGAGAAAGGTGTTCAGCGAGTAGACGGCATCGAACGAGTTATCCGGGAATCGGAGATCGCACGCGTCCATCGGGCGGGCATCGAGCCCCTTCTCCCGACAGCGCCGGATCATCTCCGGCGAAAGGTCGATGCAGACGACATCCAGCCCCTCCCGCACGAAGAAGGCGCCATCGCGGCCCGGGCCGGCTCCGATCTCGAGCAGCCGAACGCACCGTTCGCGCCGGAGACGCTCGAGGAACGCCGCTCGCAGATCGCGCTTCCATGCCGCCGGCGTCCGACCGTCCCGCACCGCCGCTTGGCCGTCATACGCGTTCCGGAGCCGGTCCCGCGTCTCGTCGTTCATGAGGCCTACCGGGTCCACTCCCGATACAGCTCCGGCCGCCGATCGGGCAGGAACAGCCGCCTGGCGTGCGATCGCTCGACCTCGTCGAGATCGAGGTTGCAGACCAGGATCTCGTCCGTCCCGGCGCCGGCCTGCGCGACGACCACGCCGGCCGGGTTGCAGGCAAACGACTCTCCGGCGAACGTCAACGTCTCCTCCTCGCCGACGCGGTTGCAGAGCGCGGTGAAGATTCCGTTGTGGAACGACGCGACCCGCAGTTCGGCCTCGAACAGCCCCTCCGGCCACTCGCCGATCGCTCCCGCCTGCGGGACGAAGACGACCTGTGCCCCGCCGAGCGCCAGGGCGCGCAGCACCTCCGGATAGTGGCGATCGTAGCAGATCGCGATGCCGATCGCTCCGAACCGCGTGTCGAAGACCGGCACGCCGAGGTCGCCGGGCGCGTAGTAGCTCTTCTCGTGGAAGCCGGCGTAATCCGGAATGCGGAGCATTCGCTGACGACCGAGAAGGCGTCCGTCGACGTCGATCACCGCAGTCGTGTCGTGCGCCGCATCGCCGGAGCGCTCGTACAGGTTCGGCAACAGGACGACGCCAAGCTCGGCGGCAAGCCGCGAACAGGCCACCGTCGTCGGACCCGGGATGGACTCGGCGAGCACGATCGCACCCGGACCAGCCGGACGCTGCGGGTAGAACGGCTCGAACGCCAGTTCGGCGAAGGCGATGACCTGGGCGCCATCCCGCGCCGCCGCGCGGGCGGCCTCCAATCCGCGCGCGAGGTTCTCCCGCCGGTCCGTCGTGGCATGCTGCTGCACGAGGGCGATGCGCATCGTTCCCACCTCCAGCGAGCGCCTAGCGCGCGTGGGAGGATTGTAGGCCGGGTGTCGGATCTCGTCACGGCCACTCCTGCCCAGTCTCAGACGTCGCCGAGGTAAACGCGGTCGTCCTCGACCCCGGCGAGAATGGCAGCAACCCGTTGCGGGTAGAAGCGGACCTCGCGAAGCGATCCGATCGGGAACCAGCGAAGTCCAGTCTGACCGGCATCGTGGTCCTCGCCCATTTCGACGTCGGTCCCGTCGGCGAGGGAGCATTCGAAGGTGATCTCGACCTGGTGAAACCCCGGATCGATGCGCGAGTCCTCGTGGTTTGCCGAGATGAACTCACGCACCCAGCGGAGGCGGCCGACGGTCACATCGGCGCACGCTTCCTCTTTCACTTCGCGCACGACACATGCGTGCAGCGTCTCGCCGCATCGCTGCCCGCCTCCCGGCAGGACGTACCAAGGCCCATCCTGATCCTGATAGCAGGAGACCAAGACATGGCCCTCCCGTACGATGAGCGCGCGCCCCGAGATCCTCGGCTGTCGCAGAGCCCGCCCCGGGCCGCGACCGATCGCATAGACGCTGCGCAGCGCACCACTGGAACGAACCAGATCCCGCTCCCAGCGCATCCCCATCTTCATCGCGACCCGTTCCGAAGCCGCGTTCTCCGGGTCGACCAGCGAAACCAACCGCGGGAGATCCATCTCCTCGAAGGCGTGTTCTCTCAGCGCGCCGGCGATCTCCGTCGCGTAGCCCTTTCCCCACGCCGAGCGCGCCAGGAAGTAGGCAAGCTCGATTTCGGTCACGCCGTCGATCTCCTTATCGAGCAGGCCGCAGTGGCCGACGATCCGCCCGGTGGCCTTCTCCTCGACCGGCCAGAGGTTGAAGCGCTCTCCGCCCGGATCGGCCAGATCCTCCTCGAGCGCGCTCCGAACGGCGTCGGCCTCACGAGGTCCGCCGGCGAAGCGTGTGACCTCCGGGTCGGTCCAGAGGCCGATCAGCGCGGGAAGGTCATCGGCCCGAAGCTCGCGCAGCCGAAGCCGCTCCGTCTCGAGGTGGTTCACCCCGGTCCCCGTGCCGCCCAGTACCCGATCTCGGGCTCATAGCAGGTCCCATCGAGTTCGTCGACCATCTCGGACATCCGCGCCTGGGCGTCGGACACGGCCTGGTTGTAGATTGCCGGCCCGATCTCCGTCAGAACGAAGTCGAGCAGCGAGCCGGCCTTGAGATCGCCAATCGGCTGTTCGAAGGACTCCTCGACGTATCTCTTGATCGAGGCGATCAGCCGATCCCTTGTCTCCCTGGGAAGCTCGATCGCCATGAGGACTACTCGGTGCGATCGAGGATCTCGATCAGGTGGTAGCCGAACTGCGTCTGGACCGGCCCGTGAATGTCGCCGATCGACTCGTTGAACACGACCTCGTCGAACTCCGGCACCATCTGGCCCTGATCGAACTCGCCGAGATCTCCGCCGGACGAGCCGGACGGACACTCGGAGTGCTCCGCCGCGAGTTGGGCGAAGTCCGCCCCGTTCTCGATCTGCTGCTTCAGCTCCTCGGCTCGCTCCGCCGAATCCACCAAGATGTGCCGCGCCGTCGCCTTTGCCATGGTTCCTCCGTTCCTGTCCCTCTTGTCTTGGGTGTCTATCGATTCATGCTCGGGTAATCGGTGTCTCCGCCGGATCCGACACCACATCCTCGAGTCCCGGCAACCGATACCCTCGGTCCCACACGACGGAATCGCCCTCGATCGTGAACCGAAGGACGTCCGGGTTCATCAGTCGCTCCGCGATCTCACGGCCGTTTTGCTCGTCGAGATGATGGAGGAACAGCCCGATGACGTTCCCGTGCGCGCAGACGCCGATGGTCCGTCCCTCGTTCTCGCGGTGAATCCGATCGAGCTCCGCGACGAACCGCCGTTGAGCCTCCCGTGACGTCTCGCAACCGGGCAGCGCGAAGTCGAGGTTCTCCCACGAGCGACGCCAGACCGACGCGAAGTCGCCGTCAAGATCGATGCCGAGGTATCGCTCACGCAGGTCGCCGCGAATCTCCAGCTCGAGACCGGTCCGTGCGACAAACGGGCCGATCGTCTGCAGGCACCGCGTGAACGGGCTCGAGAAGATGCACTCGATCCCCAACGAGAGAAGCAATCCGGCGAGCGCATCGGCCTGTCTCCGTCCCCGCTCGCTGAGCGGCCAGTCGGAGTGCGCGATTCCTTCCGTCGGATGGCTCTGCGCGTGGCGGACGATATACAGGGTCGTGGCAGCCATGCAGAGAGGGTACCGAAGTTCGCGTCTCGCGTCCGGTACTCAAGCGCGGGAGGTTCGCTCGAGGTCGAGTAGGCGTTTCTTCCGCCACAGCCCGCCCCCGTATCCGGTCAGCCTGCCGTTCTTCCCGATCACACGGTGGCAGGGCACGAGGATCGCGATCCGGTTGTCGCCGTTGGCACGGGCGACGGCACGGACCGCCGACGGACGCCCGATCGCCTCTGCCTGCTCCTGGTACGATCGCGTCTCTCCGTACGGGATCGTTTGGAGACCCTCCCACACGCGTTCCTGAAACGGTGTTCCCGTCAGAACGAGAGGCACGTCGAACGCCCGCCGGTTCCCATCGAAGTACTCGCCGAGCTGCTCGGCGAGCCGTAAGAGGTGATCGCACCACCCCGGGACGGTCTCTGCGTCGAGCCGCGTGCGCAGACGCGCGAGCTGCGTTTCGAGCATCCGCCGATCGGCGAACTCGAGCAGGCAGACGCCTTCGTCCGTCGCACCGCCCACCATCACCCCAAGCGGCGATGGGATCCGCGCGACGAGCACGACCTCACGAACGACGCTCTGACTGGGCGAGAAGCCCATCGTCTTCTTGAACGACTCCGCGAACCCGCTCAGCGAGTCGTAGCCGGAACCGAACGCGACCGGTCCGACGTCCTCGCCCTTGCGGATCCGACCGAACGCATGGCTGAGCCGCAGCGATCGACAGTAGGCATGAAACGTCATCCCGTGGTTCGCCCGGAACCACCGCCGCACACAGCTCGGTTCCAGTCCGCGGTCGAGAAGACCAGCATCGGTGAGTCGCTGCTCGGGCCGAGCATGCACCTCGTCAAGGAGACCCCTTACCCAGTCGGGCACCTCGCCCGACGGCTCCATCGGCCGGCAGATCTTGCACGGTCGGTAGCCATGGAGGAGGGCCTCGCTCGGCGTCGCGAAGAACTCGACGTTCTCCCGCTTCGGCTTGCGCGCGCGACAGGTCGGTCGGCAGAAGACCCCCGTCGTCTTCACGGCCGCCACGAACAACCCATCGAACCGGCTGTCCCGGTCGACAAATGCAGCGTACATCGTGTCGCAGTCCGGTAGGGGCCTGTCACGACACACCGCCGTCACGCTCGATACCTCGGGCTGGATCATGACGCGCTCACTGTAGCTGGCATCGCGCGCGCTCACAACCGGTCGATACACAAGCATTTCGGAGTACCTGGACTTGACGGACGCCTGCGCTACGATGTCGATGGGGAGGTGGAGCGGGTGGTGAAGAGGAGTCGTCACGTCGTCGCGGTCGCATGGCTGTCCGTCCTGGTGTTGCCGCTCTTCATTCGGGCAGCTCCGGAAGCCGCGTTGCCCGACCTGTCCGGTCGCTGGATCACCCTCCAGCGGTTCGTCGCCATCGCCGACTTCCCGTTCCTCGGAGAGGTCGCTCTTCAGACGACGGTCGGCCTCTTCTCGGAGATCTCCCAAGACGGATCGTGGCTGACCCTATCGGACGCATACTGCTTCTCGGACGTCAACGTATCGACCGATCTATTCGTGACCGACATCCCCGATCCTGCAATGCAGGCGATCGAGCCGGAGCCCCGAGCTGCGGAGATCCGGGTCGCTGACGGCCGGGTTCGGATCGTCCAGGGTTGGCAAACCGAGGTCCGGGGCGCGGTACTCGACGACCCGGCAAACGACGCGCTTCCCACCTACCGAAGCGACCCCAGGGTCATCGACATGGATGGCGACGGCCAGGCAGGTTTCACGATTCCGGCCGCGATCGTCGGCCTGTTCGGCGGTGACACATACGTCGTACAGCGGTTCCGCTACCGCCACGAGGGAACGCTCGTCGATCCGGAGACGATCGTCGGCCTCATCGAGTGGACGACCGAGCAGGTCGTCCTCTGGGCGACCGATGCGCTGCTGATGCTGCCGTACCGCCAGAGGATCGACCCTGACCCGACGGTGCACCGGTTCCTGATGCGCCGGATCGACGAAACGTGGACGTGCGACTCGATCCGCGAACGCGTCGCACCGCTTCTCGAGCTCCTCAACGCCTCAGACCTCTCCGAATCGATCTAGCCTCACTTCTGCCGAGTCTTGCTTTCTTCGCCCCATCAAGGATACGTTGGATCGTCACGTCTCGAGGATAGGAGGAAAGCGATGAGGATCGTGGCGGGACTCCTGGCGATCTTCGCCATTGGCGCAGTGGGCTTCATGGGATGGGTGGACGATCGGCCGACGGTGGCCGAGTCCGTCGACGTGGAGCGATACATGGGGCTCTGGTACGCCGTCGCGAGCATCCCAACGACGTTCGAGCGGGCGTGCGCGCAAGGGACGACGGCCGAGTACCACCTGTTGGCCGACGGCCGAATCGAGGTCACAAACACGTGCTACCGGAGGGACGGCACGGCGTTCTCGGCAATCGGACGGGCGTGGGTTCCCGACCCGTCCGAACCGGCGAAGCTGAAGGTCAGCTTCGTCCGTTTCTCCAACCGTTGGTTCTTCCCGGGCGACTACTGGATCCTCGATCTCGCATCCGACTACCGGTACGCCGTCGTCGGCCATCCGCTACGCCGGTACGGATGGATTCTCAGTCGCTCTCCGACCGTACCCGATGACGTGCTCGAAGGGATCTACGAGCGCCTCGAAGTTCAAGGGTACGATCGCGCGCAGTTCATCCCGATCGATCAGTCAATCCACATCGACGGCTAGCGATCGAAGCCGCTGTTCGGCTACAGCGCGATCGCGAGGAGAAGGGTGCTGACGGCGAGGGTGACGGCCCCACCGATCAGGAGCCCCATCGCCACGGGGCGAATCACCGGCACGCGCGCGCCGACCACCGCCTCGAACGAGATCCCGTCCGCCGCATCCTCGTTCATGATCACGAACGAGACCTCACCGGGTTCGAGTTCCCACTCGAGCGTCTGCATCCCGGTTCCGTAGGTCGAGTTGATCCAGAACGGTTGATCGCCCGGCACGCCTGGCGCGTCGGCGGACGCATCAACCCGATACGTGAGGGAGAACTCCTCGGCATCGAGGTCCTCGACGATTGCGTGCGGGACGCCTCCGAGGTAGGACTCCACCGTGTCCGTGTTCGCAACCCCAACGAACAAGCCCTGTTCCGGATCGTCATGGCCGGCACGGATGCGCAGGGTCGCGATCTCCCCGAGTTGAACCGGCAACTCGGGCGCCAAGTGAATCTCCGCCGGCCCGGCGACGACCGCGTACCCATCGACCTCCACGTCGAACGGCACGCTGTTGATATAGCCGTCCTCATCGGCCAGCGTGGACTCCAGCACGATCAGGCTTCCCCCTCCGAACAGAAGAGGCGCCGCGACGATCAACCCCACGACTCCGATCAGGCCCATCAGGATTCTGAACATGTCCGCCCCCTTTCCGTGTACACGTAACCATCGAAGCATAGCGTCTTGCTGGAAGACGGGCTACTCCCGGGAATCCTACCGACTCGTTGCAGCCGGTGGCCTACAGCGATACCGTACCGGTGCGGCGCCCGGCGTGCCGCCGAGGGAGGGCATGACATGAACCTGCTCGAAGGGAAGAGGGGATTGATCTTCGGTGTTGCCAACGATCGAAGTATCGCTTGGCACATCGCCGCAAACGCCGCCGCGCACGGCGCGACGTGCGCATTCGCCTATCTTCCGGGCGAGAAGATGGAGCAGCGCATTCGCCGGACACTGGAGGCGGGTGGCCTCGCGGAGGCCTGGGTCCGTCCGTGCGACGTCTCATCCGACGACGACCTCGATGCGCTGTTCGCGGCACTGGCCGATGACATCGGCCCGATCGACTTCGTCGTGCACTCGGTCGCGTACGCCGAACGCGAGTACCTCAAGGCAGGAACGTTTACCGATACGCCGCGCGATGTGTTCGCCCAGGCGCTCGACATCAGTGCGTACACGCTGATCGCCATCGCACGCCGCGCTCGCGAGGCCATGCCGAACGGCGGATCGATCCTTGCGCTGTCGTACTACGGCGCCGAGAAGGCGGCACCGGGCTACAACGTCATGGGCGTGGCGAAATCGGCACTCGAGTCGGTCGGCCGCTATCTCGCCGCCGACCTCGGTGCAGTCGGGATCCGTGTCAACTGCCTGTCGGCCGGTCCGTGTCGTACGCTCTCGGCGATGGCGGTCGGTGGCATCGATATCATGCTCGAACGCGTCGAATCGCACGCCCCGCTGCGTCGGAACATCGAGACCGACGAGGTCGGTAAGGCCGCCGTCTATCTCCTGTCGGACCTGTCATCGGCCGTCACCGGCGAGACACATCACGTCGACGCAGGATATCACTCGGTCATCTCGTAACCGGACGCGAGGAGAATGTGCGAACCGTGGCGGTACCGGGAGAAGGAGCCCGAGGCTTCTTCTGCTGCCGGGGTATCCTTCCAGACCTCGATGATGAGGAAGACGAACGAGACGTCGCCGTCCCGGGAGAAGGAGCAATGCTTCTTCTTGTGGGTGAGCATTCGGGAATCGAGCCCGAACGCGAAGGCGCTTAGCTCCGAGGGAGGCACGCTGGTCACAATTCGAGTTCTCCATGCAGATGAAACCAACCGAATGCGGGACCTTGACCGATCGGAAGCGATCCGGACCGGATACCGCCAGAGAGGTACCGAGCTCATCAAGATGTCCGTCCGCTGGGATGATGCCGGGTGGGTGGACGGCGACGGTGAGCACAGCTACGGGGAGATGATCCGCGGCGCGCGGCGGCTGCTCGATCTCGAAGGCACGGCGTTCGGCGCCTTCGACGGAGATCGGCTCGTCGGGATCGCGATCTACCGTCCGCGGTTGGCCGAGACCATGGGACAGCTCGGCCTTCTCCACGTCGGCAATGGATACCGACGACAAGGGATCGCGACGCGCCTGCTCGACGAAGTCCTCCATCTCGCCCGCGCCGACAGAGCCGATCGTCTGTACGTCTCGGCAACCCCATCCGGCTCCGCCGTCGGCTTCTACCTGTCCAAGGGGTTCGAACCCACCGCCACCCCCAACGCCAACCTCCTGAAAGCTGAACCAGACGACATACACATGGTTCTACAGCTGTAGCTCATCCAACCGAGAGAAGGAGTGAACTATCCTTCTCTCACGGCTCCGCCGTAAGCGGAGACGCCATCCACATGATCTTGCGACTCTAGCTCAACCAGACGTGGGAAGGAGCAGTAGCTCCTTCTCACTCGGCGTCGGCACCGCCGATGCCGAAGACGAGCCGGTCCAGCCCGATCCGGCTGCAGAAGTAGAGGTCTACCCGGCCGTCTCCGTTGAAATCGGCCGCTTCGATGTCGAAGCCGTTTCCAACGACCGTTCGCGGCAACACCCATCTCGTGACGGTGAATACGCCCGTCCCGTCGTTCAAGTACACGGCGAACCGTTCTCCGACGGTTCCTCCACTCCCACCCTCGCGCATCGAGTTCCCGAGCACGAGATCGAGATCGCCGTCGCCATCGAGATCGACGAAGTCCGCGTCGACCGTGAGGTCGCCGTCCCGGGGGAGGCGCGCGTCCGTGCCATCAGTGAAGTACCCAGTCCCGTCGTTGATCAGCAAGCGGTTCTGCCTAACAGCCTGCAGCACCGAGAACTGCGTGTTGGCAAAGACGACGTCGAGGTCTCCGTCGCCATCGACGTCGCCGAAGTCAGCCTCCCGGGTCTCCTCCTGCCCGCGAGCCGGAAGACGGCTCGCGCTCTCGTCGGTGAAGCCGCCGGTCCCGTCGTTAATCAGAAGACGATTCCGGTCCTCGTTCCCGACCAGCAGATCGAGATCGCCGTCCCCGTCGACATCGCCCAGCTCGAGATCCTGCGTCACATCCTCGGTGGCCGGGAGATGGGACGCCGTTCGGTCGGTGAACCGGCCGGATCCGCTGTTCAGCAGAAGGGCGTTCTGTCCGGCGTTCCCGACAACCAGATCGGGATCGCCGTCTCCATCGACATCCCCGATGACGACAGCATTCGACGTCCCCTCGATCGGCCAGCGGGCCCCTTCATCGGTGAATGTGCCGTCTCCGCGATTGAAGTACATCTCGTTGACCCGGTCGTCCTCGCTCACGATGGCAACGTCCGGATCTCCATCCCCATCGAGGTCGGCGACGCCGATGTCCTCGCTATCGCGGACGATCTGCGGGATTCGCGTCGCGCTTTCGTCCGTGAACCGGCCCGCTCCGTCGTTGATCAGCAGCAGATTCGGACCACGCTCGATCGCGACGAGAAGATCGAGGTCACCATCGCCCTCGACGTCGATCGGATGGGCATCCATGCTGTACCCGAACAACACATCGACCGGCAGATGGGTCTCCGTCACGTCGATGAAGAGCGCCTCGTACGCCGCGAACCCCGTGAGCGACAGCACGGCCAGGACCAAGAGCGCGACGGAGCACCCGATCCCCATCGTCCGCCCTACGAAGCGTGGTCCCCCCGTATCCGAGAGCCAAGAGGTCATCGTCTTCGCCATGACGCCTACGGAACGCATTCTACCGTGTCCCTGCGCCCATCGTCGCGGAAAGGCGCTGAGGAGCATCTCTCGATAGCGCACCAGGGCAAGGGAGAAGGAGTCGCAGCTCCTTCTCCCTCACGTGAGGAAAACGGGTCATGCGGGCTCAATCACGCGCGGGCGCCTTGGGAAACCGGTGCAGTATGAACCCATCGAGTCGGAACAACAGCTCCTCGAGCCGTTCGACCAGCCGCGCGAGCACCGGCCGACCCTTGTCATCCGGCTCCGCGTTCCTCGCCATCTCCGCGATCCGACGCGCAAGATCGCGCACCATCTCGAACGCGGCGCTTTCGACCCGTTCGGCGATCCTCGGCTCCATCCCGGCGGTCAGGCCGTCGACGTATCCATCGACCCAATCCCGCAGATCGTCGAGCGCTCCCTTCGCTCGGGGGCGAGCCGGCGTCTCCTGCGCGTTCTCGACGATCTCGTCCAAGACGTACAGCAGGCGATGGAGCATCAGATCGAGCGCGACGATCCGAGCCCGCACGCCCTCTCCGTCCTCACCGTCCCGGGGTCGATCGAACTCGACGAGCAGGCCGTGGATCAGCTCGATGATCTGTTCCATCCCTTCTTCCAGCCGCTCGGCTGCCGGCGACTCGAGGGCCGCGAGCTCCGCTTCGAGTCGTCCGAGAACGTCGGCAAGTCTCACCAACGTACCCTCCACCGGAGCCGGCGGATCGGGTTCGGCGACCGCCGTACCGGCCGGGATCGCCGTAGCTACCGCTAGCACTGTGAGGACGCAAACCACCGCGATGCGGCTCCGTCGTCTCGTCGTTCCGTTGCGCATGGTGTCTCCTTTCGGGGCCGCGATCGGCACCCGGCACCGTCGGATCTAGTGGATCGGTGCATGCGAGGCACCGTAGGGAAGCCTCGATCGAAGAAGAACCTATGCCCGGTCAATGGGCAGTCAATCGACGTTGACCCTCTTGTGTGCGTCCACGGCGACACCTACTCTTGATGCGTGGCGTTCACGACTCGGTTCGATGAGAGACAGCAACTCGCCATCGTCGCGGGGACCGTGGTTCTGGTCACCGCCCTTGCGACGATCCTGGCCGTCCGCGGGTATCAGGCGCTCCTCCAGGAGACGTTCCGCGAGCGGGGCCTCTCGTACGTGCAGGCGTTCGCCGCATCGGCGAGCGCATGGATCGAACCGCTGGACATCGAGATGCTCCGGGCGGCATCTCGCTTCCTGCTCGTCGGAAGCGCGTCGTACGTCCTGATCGACCGCGGCGGAGAACGGATCGTCGACGAGCGCACGGAAGAAGCGAAGGCGCTCGAACTGCCCGGTTCGGGTGGTTCTCCGGTTCCCGTAGGCGAAACAGGTCTGTTGAGCGGATCCTCAATCCTCGACGTCGTCGTCCCATTGATCGTTTCGGGCGAGGCTGTGGGGACGGTTCGCATCGGGATCGGAACGGCATCGATCGCCACGCGGTGCCGAGCCCTGACAATGACCGCCGGCGGGATCGCGTTCGGCGTCGACGGACTCGTTCTTCTTCTCCTCTTCTGGGGCCACCGCGGAAGGATTCGCCGCGGACATGCCGCTCCGGGCGCAGGCGAGCCGTGCGCGGACGCGGTCGTCC
>Ga0272443_10004336_pt1 | contig 15550 bp, 13 predicted proteins | sample SSMAcet12_FD_193581 | JGI IMG/M metagenome (GOLD analysis project Ga0272443, IMG submission 193581) | Marine sediment archaeal communities from Little Sippewissett salt marsh, Falmouth, MA, United States - SSM-Acet-12 | ecosystem: Environmental > Aquatic > Marine > Wetlands > Sediment ...
GAATAAGTACATCAGCAACAGCGCATTTTCCCCGGGTCACTATGAGTTCTTACTAACTTAAGAGGAATATTATGAAAGAAGAAAAACCTGAAAAGCTTGTCATCTTTGGAACACATGGTCCCGAGGACCCTGAACGGGCCTGTTTACCTTTTGTACTTGGTAATGCGGCCTTGGTTATGGAAGTTAAGGTAACTATTATGCTTCAAGGCACTGCCGTTCTTCTTGCGAAAGAAGGTTGTTACGAACATGTCTTTGCTGCCGGCTTACCTTCCCTCAAGGATTTGATACAGGCCTTCATCGAACAAGGTGGGACGCTTCTTATTTGTACCCCATGCATTCAAGAACGGAAAATCACACCGGATATGCTGGTTGAAATAGCACAGCCGGTCAAGGCTGGCAGGGCTGTCATGGAGCTACTTGAAGCGACCAGTGTCATGACTTACTGAGTATGGAGTCCGCGACTTTGGAAAGGTAATGACATAAATTATAAAGGAGATAAATATGTCAGTTATAGCAATTTCAAGAGGCTCGCTTTCTGCTACAAAAAAATTGGCAGAGGGAGTTAAGTCGCGACTGGGTTACCGAATCATCAGCCGCGAGGAAGTTATTGATAGTGCCATGCGTTATGGCATAGAAGAAACCGGTTTGGGCGAAACAGATATCATGGAATCTCATCCGCCGGGTTACTGGCATGAACGATCCGATGAAAGGATGCATTATCTTACTTGTTTTAAGACAGCTTTGCTGGACTTTGCAGTGCAAGGTTCGATAATTTATCATGGGAATCTTGCCCACATCCTTCTTAATGAGGTTCCCTTTGTTCTCAGGGTCAGGATTAACGCCCCCCTCGAAAATCGAATCAAACTGCTCATGGAAAAGGAGGGATTATCCAAAGAAGTGGCAATCGAAAAGGTAAAAGAAATGGATTATAAGAGAAGACTCTGGACGCAGTTCCTTTACGATGCCGAGATTATTGATCCTATTTTCTTCGACTTGGTTTTAAACTTGGAAAGAATAACTATCAACGACGCGATTGAAATGGTTGTGAGCGAAGTGGCAAAAGAATCTTTTCAGCCCACCACGGAATCATTGAAGGTTCTGAAAGATCTGCACCTTGCAAGCGTTGTAAAAACCTATCTCATGAGATCCACGAAGACCAAGGCGCTGGACCTGAATGTGGATGCTGATTCATCTACCGGGAAAGTAATAGTGAGTGGCAGTCTTCCTCCGGATGCCAACCAAACCAGAGAGGCCGACATTCAATCTGTTCTAGCGGGCGCTGAAATAATTAAAAATGTGGAAGTCAAAGTGAAATTCGGCTGATTTAAGAATCCATACAACCCGGAGGCATCTATAGTCCCCAAAACGCCAGATAATAACCTGTCGATTGATAACATAATAATGTTATATTTTAAATCTAATGCTGCAATTCCATAATGATATATTCTCCAATGAAAAAACTAACGTTATAGTTAACAATTCGGGGACATACAAGTTGGGTTAACTCAATCAATTATTTTAGATTATTTTGGAGTCGGTATTTGAATAGGTGGCCAATCTTGCATTCTGGACCAGAAGCAATAAAGGTGTGATATATATGGTTTCAAGTTATTCAAAGTTATTGAGAAATTATAGCTTGAATTTTTGGAAAGGAAGGGAGACTCGGATCAATAGCCTCTTCTTGGCTTTCTCTATTTTGTCGTATTGCAATGGATTACATTAAATGGAGGTGGTGGTGGATCGCCGAAGATACTGAACATAGCGAACTGAACCCCATACTCGCGTTGTGGCACAAGGCCTTACACAGTATTGTGGCCAAATTGTGACCATCGTTCCAATAACGGCTTCTTCGCAGTAGTAGCATACCCCGCAGGCAGAATCAAGATCATTCATTAACCAGAGCGATAATCGTATCGCCAGGTTTGGGCTTAACATTCGTGTCTACAGTACAAACTTCCAACGTTCGGTCTGGTGTGATGACGAACAATAGCAGCAAGTCTTCACCGTATGTATCGCGAAATTTGGTGTAAGGATATTCATCGGTCAATGTCGTTCGCTTGACAACGGCGTTTTCACTCATGCGATTCTGAAAGTACGAATAAGTTGACTTTTCGGAGAACAGATATCGTCCACGCAAGTGTCGTGGCATGAGTTGCTCCAGCTTGCCGCCTTTTTTACTGAGCGGGGCCAGTTGATATATTTGAGAGCGTCCAAAGATTTCTGAAAATCTTAGAGCAGCCAGTGCATTCACCTCATCATTCGGTGTCATAGCAAGTAGTCGGCCTATACCGTCGAGTTGAATGTCTGCCATGAGATTCTCCGAAAGAACACTATTATAATATGTCTGGCAACCGCTCCTACGAGCCTCAGTGGCGTTGCTCCAGTTGGAGTCAACCATCGCAACGACGAAGCCCTGGTCACGCAATACACGAGCGATGTTACGCGCCCAGGCCTGTGCACCTGCTATTAGCACACCCTGCGGTTTGATTTGCGCGAGACCGAGTTGGCGGGCCAAAAAAGGAGCGGTCAATCCATAAACGGCAACGGTGCCGACGATAACCTGAAATGTCAGCGGGACCAAAGCAACGCTGTCCGAAAAGCCAATTTCTGCCAGGCGAATGGCAAACACCGCTGATACTGCCGCCGCCACGATGCCTCGAGGTGCCATCCAGGACAAAAAGAGTTTTTCCCGCCAATTCACGTTTTGACGTATTGTAGAGAGCCAGACCGCAAAGGGTCGCACAATGAGAATCAAAAACGCTACGAACATCCAATTCGCTACACTAAAGGATTCTAACTGGGGGACAGTAATTCGAGCTGCCAGGATGATGAATAAGCTGGAAATAAGCAGTACCCGTAAAGTCTCTTTGAATTCTAAAATATGGTGAATGCTGACGTAGCGCTGATTAGTAAGCGCGACACCCATAACCGTCACCGTCAGCAGGCCTGACTCGGGTTGGATCATATCGGAGATAGCATAGGAGACCACAACCAACACCAAGGTGATCGGATTCTGAAGAAAATCGGGAACCAGGTAACGTCGCAACATGAGTACGACAATCGCTGCGGCGATCAATCCGATAAGTCCGCCGAACACAGCTGCCTTGACAGCGCCGATTATTGCTGCAGACGTACCTTGCTGCAATCCGCCCAGCGCAATTACCTCAAATACCAGTACGGCGAGAATTGCACCGATGGGGTCATTGACAATACCCTCCCACTTGACGATAGAACCGACTTTTCCTATCGGCCTGATCTGTCGTAGCAGTGGAATAACGACGGTAGGTCCTGACACTACCAGGATTGCACCAAGTAAAATTGATTGTTCTAAATCTAGGCCCGCCAGGTAATGAGCACCGAAAGCCGCGAGAAGCCATGTGATAAAGATGGCTATTGTGGTTAGGTTCCGTACGACATGACCAATTTTGCGGAGCTCGTCTATCTTCAGCGACAGACCACCCTCGAAGAGAATTATAGCAACCGATAAAGAGACGAGAGGAAAAAGCAAGTCGCCGAATAAGAGGTCTGGCTTCAGAATTCCACCGACCGGCCCAGCTAAAATCCCAAACACTAAGAGTAGCAATATTGCCGGCAAATGTGTTCTCCAGGCTATCCATTGAGCCAGTACGCCCAAGATCACAATGCTGGCAAGACCGATCAATAAATGTTCATACATGAAACCTCACGATCAGCAGGACACAAGGAACCTCAACAGCCCATAGCCTACTGCTGTCTCCTGAAATGAAATGTTCCCGAATGCCGAGTGTCAAGAAAAACTCAACTGAACATGTGAGGCTGTACCGGCGGCATCCGTCACGCACCCGATAGAGAGTGAGCACAAGCGATGAGCAATCCGTTTCCGAGATTGCTTTTGCCGCATTGTGAATCCAAATGAAAGTCGAACACTGCATTTCTCACTAACTTCACCATTCCAGCGATCCATACATCAGCACAAACTGCTTTTTTATCATTTTCGTTTGCCATGCTCCGCGCAGGCATGTTGTTCACGTACCATCATAAATTTCAGAGTCTGGCGCCGCAGTGCTTACAGTGGACCGCATCCGGGTCATGACCCTCCCCGCCACACGACTCACAGGCTATGGTCGTCACGCCCATAGCAGTAGCCCGAGACAACTCGACTGTTACGATCCCCGTAGGGACTGCAATGATACCATACCCCATGATCATAATTATGGCGGCCAGGATTTTACCCAGCGGAGTTACGGGGGAAACGTCACCGTAGCCAACTGTTGTCAGGGTCACAATTGCCCAGTACACCGACTGGGGGATCGATGTGAATCCAGACCGTTCCCCCTCAATCATATACATCAGTGAGCCCAAGATGATTGCCAGCGTGATGACGGTAAAGAGAAAAACAGTGATTTTTCGACGACTGTGGCGCAATGCTGTTGTCAGCAGTTTCGCTTCGCCAATGTAGGTTGCAAGCTTTAGCACGCGGAAAATGCGGAGAACTCGAAGAAGTCGAATGACCAGTAAATACTGACTGCCCGGAACGATTACAGAAAGGTAGGTCGGTAGAATAGCGAGTAGGTCAACCAGCCCAAAAAAACTAAAAATGTAACGCGTAGGTTGCCTTACCGAAACGATACGGAGAATATACTCGATCGTAAAAAGTATGGTGAAGACCCATTCCGCGAGATATAATGCGTCACCCCAACGGTCGTGCATGGATGCCACGCTATCAAGAACGACCGCGAGTACTGAGAGGCTGATGCTCAGTATGAGAACGAGGTCAAAAGCTCGACCGGCCAACGTGTCAGCTTCGAAAATGACTTCATGTAATTTCGATCGCCAATCCAGTTCGCCAGATGACAGTCCCTTTACCGACATGACTTCAATGTAAATCGCAGTGAGGTACCAGTCCAGTTTGAAAACGCCATCCAACTCACTCTGCCCCGAAGCTTCTCTCTCGACAGTTGTTGGCTATCCTCTCTGTGACCAAAACGTGTCTAAAACGGTGTTACGTTATTCGGAGTTATTGGGGGATATAGGTTTACAAATGCAAGGGTGGGGGTATCATACCCCCATCGGATATCTAATTTGTTGTATTGTAATGATTTATACTAATGGAGGTGGGGGCGAATCGTCGAAGATACTGAGCATAGCGAAGCAAATCCCATACTCGCGTTGCGGTACAAGGACTTACGCCCTATTGTGACCAAATTGTGACCGTTTTTTTGGCAGTTATTCGCAGAACCAGCACCTCGCAATATTTCAAATCAAGAGAAACACCCCTTGCCCAGAATAGATCAAAAAAGAACTTGACCTCCGGTCATGTATGACTTACATTCATATATGACTAAGAACCATACATGAGGACACGATGAAAATGGACAAGTCCAATACTACAGCCACTCCTCCAGGCCGGCGAAACCGTCAGAAGGCCGCAACCCGGGCTCGAATTATCGAATCGGCTCTGGATCTCCTATCAAAGCAAGAGTATGGCGCCACCACAATAGAGCAGATAACAGAGGCCGCTGATGTTGGCAAAGGGACCTATTTCAACTACTTCCCATCGAAAGAGCATCTTCTCTATGAAGTCGGCAAGGAACAGCTGGCGACAATTCGGGTTTCAGTTGAGAAAGCACTCATGAAGCCGGGTGACACAAAGAGGGCGTTTCAGGATCTGTTTTTGGCTCTCACGAAACTATTCGCCGACAACCCGATCTTGGCCCGAAATCTCGTTCTGGCGAATCTTGGTAACGACTCGGCTCGCGAGCTTATGGCAAAAAACGTCTCGGAGAGGACACGATGGCTGAGCAAGCTGGTCAAGAAAGGCCAGGAGCGCGGAGAAATTCGACGGCGCATTAAGCCGATGATGGTGGCTCATTGGTATCTACACGTCTATTTTGGAAGTCTCATGTACTGGGCGCTGCAGCCAACGAAAACAATAAAAAACTGGGTGCAATTCTCATTTGAACAATTCTGGAGAAGCATAGCCACCGAATACAGCGACACTACCACTGAGCGCCGGAAACGAAAGGTTAAATAGATGAATAAGTTCATAGAACATATGTTGCTGGTGATTGTGTCAGCACTCTCGCTTTTATCTGGTCGAGCAGTAGCTCAGGTACTTTCTCTCGACCAGACGATTCAGATGGCCCTAGAGAACAATGACAAGATCAAACAGTACCAAGAAAAACTTGAGCAGGCGAAATCAGCCGACCGAGAGGCTCTGGGAAATTTCCTGCCATCGGTGACACTCCAGGCCAGCTATAACCATATGAATGATCCGCTCTCGATCGACCTGAGCCCTATTCGGGAAGCCATGATTGAGATGCAGGCTAGTAACCAGGTCGAGTTTTCCAATATCTACGAGCTTCTTCAGGGACAGCCAGCTTTGACATCGGAACAAAGAGCCGAGTTATACAATGAGTATTCGAGTGAACTCGATAACCTCTTGCCGGCATTTATAGAAACACTAAAAGATCAGGATTATCGAACGGTCTCCCTTGTCGCCACCCAACCGATTTTCATGGGTGGCAAATTGCGCGCTGCCAAGAAATTTGCCGCGGCCGAAAAACGGTCCGCCGCAAATGAACTTACCAGCATCCAAAACGAGATAATCCGAGAAGCGGTCAATAACTACCTCGCTATTGTTCTTTTGCAGCAAGCCGTTAAAACCCGGAAGGATGTGCTGGCCGGTATGCAGCAGCATCGACAGAATGCGCAACACCTTTACGATGAAGGTCTGATTGCCCGATACGACCTACTTCGAGCCGAAGTAGCGGTGGCCGATGCGGACCGAAACCTGTTCGATGAACGTAATCATCTTGAGTTGGCTTTGGTTGCGTTTCGTAATACGCTGGGATTGGATAATGGTGTGCCAGTTACAATCGTTGATACGCTGAGGTATCATCCGGTTGTGGATTCACTTTCGAACTTCCGTGAACAGGCCTATTCCGATCAGCCGTTATTGCACATGATCGGCGAAAAGAAAACCGCCGCCTCACAGAAATTTGCGGTGGAGCGATCAAAGTTTCTGCCGCAGTTGGTCGGTTTCGGTAAGTATGAGTTGTATGACAATGACCTGTCAGCCCTGGAACCACGCTGGATTGTCGGCGTTCAGTTGAATCTTAATATATTCAACGGCTTCAAAGACCATCATCGCCTCAGCGCGGCAAAGTCGCTTAAGCGGGAGGTCGATTTCCTCGAGGCCGGTGCTAAACGGCAGATCAATCTCTGGGTGAACAAATCATATCGCGATATGCGGAACGCTGAAACGCGCTACCGGAAGCTGGAAGCGTCCGCTACGCTTGCCCAAGAGAGCGTTCGCCTGAACGAAAAGCGATTTCAAACCGGGCTGGGTACATCGCTGGAAGTTATCGATGCTCAGCTGTCATTGGAGAAGAATCTGATCGAGAGATTAACGTCTCTTTATGATTACTATAAATCCCTGACCGACCTTTTGGTTTCTGTCGGTCACCCCAAGGATGTCGCGATGACATGGAACGGCGAGGAGAATTGAATATGAAAACCAAAATATCTCGATGGGTCATATTTGTCCCGATCATTATCGTGGTGGCGGCGGTGACGATGCTGATCATCAGTGCAATTATACCGGACAAAGAAATCGTCACCGGCATGGTGGAAGTCGATGAAATCGATGTCGCTTCGAAAATCCCCGGAAGAATAGATTCTCTTTTCGTGCGGGAAGGAGATATGGTAACCAAAGGCCAGATTCTGGCAAAACTGCAAAGCAAGGAAATAGACGCTAAAGTGGAACAGGCCCGGGGAGCCATGGAAGCGGCCCGAGCCAAACTCGATATGGCCACTAAAGGAGCTCGGTCGGAGGAAAAGGAAGCTGTCGAAAAACAGTACATGCAGACGGTGCATCAGTATGAACTGGCAGAGAAGACATTTAATCGCATCCAGAAGGTTTATACGGACAGCGTGATTTCGACTCAGGAACGGGACCGGGTTGAATTTCAGTACCTGGCCGCCAGGGAACAAATGGAGGCAGCCTCTGCCAAATATCAAATGGTGCTAAAGGGTGCCCGGGAGGAAGAAATCCGCGGAGCCCGGGGGCTTTTTCATCAGGCCGAAAACGCTTACGCGGAAGCCAAAGCCTACCAAGAAGAAACAGAGTTAGTCAGCCCCATCAATGGTCAAATCAGCAACAAGATTGCCAGCGCCGGCGAGATGGCGGCAGCCGGGTATCCTCTCTTCACCGTCATCAATCCGGATGATGTCTGGATTGTCGTGCAATTGCGAGAGGATAAGATTGAACATGTAAGAATGGGCGGGACCGCTCGGGCTGTTATCCCTGCCTTGGGCAAAGAAAAGCATGATGTCCAAGTGACCTATATCTCTGCTATGGCTGATTTCGCTACCTGGAAAGCTACCAATCAAAAAGGCGACTTTGACCTCAAAACTTTTGAAATTCACCTCCGTCCGGAAAAACCAATACCCGGACTCCGCTCCGGCATGACCGCCCGGGTGACATTTTGATCACAGAGCGGTATGAGTGTTGGAAACCTTCAAGATGAAGACGTTCATACATCACTTCTTTGCTAATTCACCGACCCTTCGGGTGATGCGTCGAGAGTTCCGGCGGATAGCCGCGCGGAAAGCTGTCTATTCGCTCATGATCATTGTACCCCTGGTAGTGTTCTTTTTGGTATCGTACATATATAAGGATCGCGTGGTTGTCGATATACCTGTCGGAGTGTGCGACCTCGATAACAGCGAGCTCTCGCGAACCATTGTCCGCTTCATCGAATCCACTCGTTCACTCAACATTGCCGCGGATATTTCATCGGTTGATGACATCAAGAACAACATGCGCAGGGGAGCAATTCAGGGCGCCGTGTACATTCCTGCCGGCCTTGAAGGTGATGTTAAGAGTGGGAAGTCGGTAACCATCGTCATTTACAAGAACACAGCTAATCTCATCATCGGCAACTTGGTCCTGAGAGATGCTACCACCATAAGCCAGACGATTTCGGCTGGGATATTGATGAAAAGACTGCAAGCAAGCGGACTTTCTCCCGATCAGGCTTTGATCCTGGCCAATCCGATCAGAGTTGATAGCTACTCTCTTTTTAATCCCGGTTACAACTATGCCATTTTTCTTCCCCCTGCCATTGTCATGGTTCTATTTCAGATGCTGATCATGATACTAGCCGTTGTAGTTATCAATGGTGAAATCAATGACAGAACTCTGGCGGATCTAATTCAAACGGCTCACGGAAAAGTCTCGGCCGTGTTATGGGGCAAGACTCTGGCGCATGTGACAATTCACAGCGCCACTGGATTGGGTGTTCTGGCAATATTGTTCCCGCTTTTTGGGATTCCAATCCATGGCTCAATTCTTCTGGCGATACCTTTCATGATATATTTTGTGTCGGCTAGCTTCCTTCCTGGACTTGCCATCTCCTGTCTATTTAATAACAAGTTTCTCGTGACCGATATCGCCGCTTTCTACAATTCTCCGGCCTTTCTTTTTAGTGGCTATACCTTTCCGCTCTGGGCGATGCCGGGGCTACACTATTTCTATGCTCAATTGCTTCCATTTACACACTTCCTGAACGGCTTTCTGAAAATATATCAGTACAACGCTCCGGCAAGCTCTCTCCTTCCGGAAATCGAGGCTCTTTCCATTTTTGTCTTTGGTTCGCTCATTGCGGCGACTGCACTACTGAAGTATCGCATCAAACCGATGGTCGACACAGCAGGCTTGAAGGCCGAGGTAGTATCATGAACTGGCGAAATGTCATAGCTGTATTCTGGCGCGAAACGGAAATCATCCGGCATGATCGAAACATCATTATAGTCCTCTTGCTGGCGCCGGTAGTCTACGCATTTTTTCTTGGTACTATATTCACCAATAAGACCGAAACGAATGTCCCGATAGTGATCGTTGACAATGACCGCACGGTAATATCACGTTCTCTTATTCGAAGTCTCGACTCTCATCAGTTGTTGCAGGTAACGGAGACTGCAACTGACTTTGAATCGGCTAAGGCAGACATTATCGAATCCAGAGCACAGGCGGTTGTTTATATTCCTCGGAACTTTGAGGGCGCTTTGAAATCAGGGCAGGCAGTAAATCTGGAAATCTATTTGAACACCGCCCGCTTCTTGCCCTCAAACGACATAAACAAAGCTGTCAATGAGGTAGCTTTGACCATTGCGGCAGGCATTCGCCTCAAATATTTTCAAACTAAAGGATTGAACACCGAACAAGCCAAAGAGTTGGTGCAACCGTTGAGCGGGGACATCCGCCCGCTTTTTAATGTAGCTGAGAGTTATGGCGATTTCCTCTTGCCCGGATTATTTGTCCTTATCCTTCAACAAACTCTTCTTTTTGGGTTGTCCTTGAGCGTTGCGCGCGAAAGAGAGATGAAAACCCTGGTGGAGCTCAATACTATGTCAGGTGATTGCTCGTTGGTGGCTGTACTGGGAAAGGGTGCACCATACTTTCTACTCTATGGAGCATATACAATATTCTCCTTGGTCGTGTTCTTCTCACTTTTTATCCTTAATGTTCTCGGGAGTATGTCGGCACTGGCAGCGCTTATGGTCCTATTCCTTATCGCGATCATTGGATTAGCGGTTTTTGTGTCCTCGTTCTTTAAACAGGAAATTGAGGCTTTGCAATTTCTGATATTTTCTTCTATGCCACTGTTCCTTTTGTCCGGATATTCATGGCCGGTTTGGGCGATGCCCTGGCCGTTACGCTCGCTAACGCAGCTACTCCCCGGCACGCCTCTCTTCCAGGCCTTTGTTCGCGTGACTCAGATGGGTGCCGGTTGGCAACACATCTGGCCGGATCTTTTTCAATTGCTGATACTGGCAATCGGCTGGATAGCTCTAGCTCAATGGCGGATTGGACACTTGAGGGAATCATGAGTGATACAGCTCGTTTCACTTTGGATCGTTTCCATGATCTTGATGCCCTTCCCATCTTGAAGTGCCACCAGCCCGGGACCAAACAGGAGAATAGCAACAGAAGAAAAACAGAGTATCGGAAAGCGATTGCAATGCAAAAATACGTCATAGATTCTGGCGGCAGAGTGGCGGCATTGTATGACGATTAAAACTGTAAACCTAATGAGTCTCCTCAAAATGGAACCCAATGTTTAAAAAAAGGAAAGTGCAATGAAAAACTATAATGTTATTGTTATCGGTGGCGGTCCTGCAGGGGTCCAGTCGGCTATTTCTGCACGAAATACAAATCCAGATAAGTCAATTGCCCTGATCCGCAAAGAGGCAGTTGCCTTAATCCCATGCGGTATACCATACACCTTGCATAGCCTGAACTCTGTTGATGAAGATATTCTTCCAGATGCTCTTCTTCAAAAAAACAACATAGACATAATCCATGGTGAAGTTGAAGGAAGAGACGGTAAAACTTTGAAGATAAGAGATGGTAGCGAGATAGGATTCGACAAGCTGGTATTAGCTACAGGTTCTATCCCGATTAAACCTCCGATTCCCGGAATAGACCTAGACAATATATATGTCTTGTCCAAAGACTATGAATATCTGCAGAAAATGCGAGAGGAAATCAATACCGCTAGGAATATTGCAATCGTTGGTGGAGGATATGTCGGTGTTGAACTAGCAGATGAATTGGTGAAGAAAAACATAAACGTTACTCTTATTGAAAAAATGCCCGGTTTACTTCCTACTTCGGTAGATCAAGAGTTTGGCAATATAGTTCAGACAGAATTGGAAAATCAGGGAGTTAAGGTAATAACCAATGTTGGTGTAAAAGGATTTTCCAACAGCGGTAAAAATATAAGGGTCGAACTGGAAGATGGTGATTCAAAAGAAGTTGACCATGTGATTATTTCAATTGGATTCAAGCCTGATATGCGATTAGCTCGTAAATTCGGACTGGAAATAAATGAAGATTACGGCATCATTGTTGATGAGTATATGAAAACTTCAGATGACGATATCTTCGCTGCCGGGGATTGTGTAGCGAAGCGAAGTTATCTTAGCGGTGATTTTCGTAGAATCATGCTAGCATCAACTGCCATGTCCCAGGGACGCCTTGCAGGATCAAACCTGTTTTCAATTAACATCCTTAAAGTATTTCATGGAACCCTCGGTTCCTTTGCGACCAAAGTTGGTAATATTGCCGTAGGTGCTACGGGACTAACAGAAATGCGCACTAAATCGATGAAATTAGAGTATTGTGTCGGAGTCGCTGAATCCGTAGATCGTCACCCAGGCAAATTGCGAAATGCATCAAAGATGAGGATTAAACTCATTTTCGCAAAAAACTCACATATTTTGCTCGGTGCACAGGTGTCTGGCGGTGACTCCGTTGGAGAGTGTATCAATATGCTTTCTGTGATGATCCAGAAGAACATGACAGATATGGAAATCGATACCTTACAAATTGGCACACACCCGCTTTTGACGCCATCACCGCTCGCATATGGTGTGATCAATGCAACTGTTGATGCAATTATGAAATGGTATAGATGAGGGAGTATTCCTTATGCATGTTAAGACCGTATAATTAGAAAAGACAATCTCTATTTGTCTATACTCATTGCTCTCTGACATTCACCAGACTGTGGTAGAGAATCTCCCAGTTTGAACGTGGCCAAATCGTGACCAAAACGGTGTTGAGTTATCCGATACTATTGGGTAATATAGCCCCGATGATTCTCGTAAGTAATTGTAATACAATATAATGGAGGTGAGGGGGATCGAATTGGGCAGTTTTTGTAACCTTTAGTGGTGCATCAAATTACGTCGCAACTTCTTGATTCCCATAAATTTCCAATTTTTATTTGGTTTTGTTTGTTTGTTTGTGTCTATTTTAGGTTGTTTTTACCTCAATTTGGTACAAATCCGGCACAAGATTGAATGTAAAAATCATAACCGTTTTTCGTACCAGAATACTGGTTCGATGAATGCAACCTTTCAGTCCTCGTGAAACTCTTTGTGGATACTTACGTCTTAATAAAAGATGGAATAATGCTAAATGGAATTGAAATCTTTTAAAGATCCTTGGAGTGCTTCTTTAAAAGGCAACTGTCCCTTAGTAACCAGTGATGCGATGATGCAGGGAAAGAAGAAGACAAGACGCTTTGCGATCTTCCAGATGATGGCAATGAAAGGTAAAATGGTATGTGGCCAAGATTACTTTTTCTTATAATCGTTCTTTGTTTCGCTTCTCAAATTGAATCTCGAAATTTGCACTCTGAAATTGATAACCTCATTAATGAGTATGTCGCCAATCATAATTTTATGGGCTCTATTCTAGTCGCCGAAAGAGGGGAAGTTATCATTGAGAAAGGTTATGGACTGGCGGATGTCGAACGAAATATTCCCAACACACCCGAAACAAAGTTCATGATTGGATCAATTACAAAGCAATTTACTGCGATGCTGGTCACCCAATTGATTGAAAAAGGCAAGCTTAAACTTGACAACACCATATCCGATTTTGTACCCGAATTTCCCAAGGATATTGGTGACAAAATCACCATTGGAATGCTGCTATATCATGCATCCGGCCTGATCTTTCCTGAGGGGATCGAGAAATACTATTACGTCTCTACGAAGCAGGAGTATCTTCAGGAATATCTTAAGCAACTCTCCGAAGAGGGGCTTCGTTTTGAACCGGGCGACGGCTACGGATATTCAAATGCGGGATATTTCATCCTCGGCCTGATCATAGAAAAGGTGACCGGTAAAAGCTATGAAGAGGTGCTCACTGAGCAGATATTGAAACCGCTTGGAATGACGCAGACCGGTTGTAACCGGAAGGGATTGGTTATTAAAAACAGGGCGATTTCTTACGCGAAATTACAGGACAGATACACCACCTGGAACGAAGAAACAAATTCTTATGATCCCGCTATCTGCGGTTTCGCCTATGGAAACTTGTACTCAACCGTGAAGGATCTTTTTAAATTCAGCAAAGCACTGTCCACGAATCGGCTGCTTTCGAAAAAATACATGGACATGTATTTGAAGATGAGAAACGTGAAAACTCGGGTGCCGATCCCTCAAATCTCGCAGGAACTTGTGCAGGATTATTTTGGCGCCTATGGCAATGGATTTGTGGGAGAGATTTCCTACATTGAGGACCCGGAGACCAAAGAAATCGATACTCTCTATTGGCATGACGGAACATGTAAGCTATTTAAATCCAATCATTTTCACTACATGGCCAAAGACCAGATCATCATTATCTGCAGCAATTGCAGTTTCCTGTGTGAAGGCAATGAATTGGTATTAAAAATTCATCAAATGCTCAATAACAAGCCGTATGATCACATCCTTATCAAGCATAGCTTGTCTCAGTATATCAGTGAAGATGTGGCCATGCATGCCGGAATTCCTGCAGTCATTGACGAATATTGGCGGTTCAAAAACGACACCGTCAATTTTATCGTGCCGGGTCCGGATTGGCTAATCTGGGCCGGTAGGTACGTGGCAGAAGAGTGGGATGATGCGGATAATGCCATCCTCGTTTTGCAGATGGCAATTAAGTCATTCCCAGACTGTTGGGAAGCCCATGATGCCATGGGTGAAACATACATAGAGAAAGGTGATACGGCACGGGCTATCCAATGTTACCGCGAATCTCTCAAACTGAATCCGAATAATGAAGCAGCTCAGAAAATGATTACGCAGCTTGGCGGGAACTGATTCGGGTTGTGCCCAAACCGCGACCACAGGTATCTGAAATTGTAGATCAATAGCTATTTACAATATATAGATGTGAGGGGGAATCAAATCCCCTACTCGCGTTGTGGCACATGGGCGTACGCCCTATTGTGACCAAATTGTGACCGTTTTTTGAGCCTCACATTTGGGCTGACCGGTGCTCAAATGTTGTTGCCTGCTCTAACGATCATCGCTCCCAATTGAGCCTTACGAATCTCGGATAGCTAATGGTCGTGTCGGCAATAAGTGTCTCAATCGGCGCAGTCGTGTTGTAAGTGATCACCAAATCTGCCCCCACTATCTCAGGATGGGCTTTGGCCGCATAGACCTTGATATCTTCGACTGCCTTCTCAGCAGGTTCGTATACGAGCTGGGGGGGCGACCATGGTCCTGTGAGGGATGGTGCTGTGCGCATCACGACATCAGCAGCACCAAAGCCGACAGTCTGAATCGCCAGGTAGCTGTTAATGGACTCGTCACGGACTATGGAGAGTTCTGTTGCACCTTCGGCAAATACTGCGGTTGGTTTAGATTTGAGATATGGATCAGGAACCCACGAGGAATCATCTCCCATCCACCATTCAATACTTGCAAAAGAACCTGTTAGCACACTGTCAGCATGCCAGCGAGACAGGAACATCGACCTATCACTCGGATTTCGTACGTCCACGCCAAACATGTAAAGAAATGGCAGATCAATGAGAGTGGCCGCCCCCAGCATGATCCCAAACTCAGATTCGGGAAGCACCAAGCGGGTTATCGCCCACTCAAGTGGATCACGGTCAATGTGGCTCACTAAGAAGGCAGCATGTGGATAGTCCTCACACTCTCTAAAGCCAAGACCAGAGTCATTGGGACATAGGTGCATTAGGAATAATACTAGGAA
>Ga0272443_10004337_pt1 | contig 15543 bp, 9 predicted proteins | sample SSMAcet12_FD_193581 | JGI IMG/M metagenome (GOLD analysis project Ga0272443, IMG submission 193581) | Marine sediment archaeal communities from Little Sippewissett salt marsh, Falmouth, MA, United States - SSM-Acet-12 | ecosystem: Environmental > Aquatic > Marine > Wetlands > Sediment ...
AGACGGCCACCCAGCAAACAAGCCCGAGTGACTCGACCCCGATGGCCACAACCTGTTGCGCAAACGTGCTTCGCACCGTACGCACCCAGGATCGCGGCTGGACACCGACGTAGAGCACCGTCCCCATTACCGCCGCCGCATGGCGCAGCTCATCCCACTGCGCCCAAACCATCTCCCCCAGTCCGCCCATCACGTGCATGAATGTTCTCCGGGATCCGCCCACGGCTTCCATCAGCCCTATCAACGTAACGTGCTTTTCAGTCCACAATCAGCTGTTTGCTCCAAGTCAAGCACGAGGATCATTCGTTTCCTGTACCTTCGCACGGTCTGACTTGCCGGTCGATTCCTGGTCTTTCCATCGAATATACGCTATCCTATGGGCTGGCTGGTTTCTATAGGGCAAAACCCTACCCGGTGTTCTTGGGCTGGTAGGGTTTCACCCCATGGACGGAAGCGAGAAAAACTCGGACAATGCCCGTGTTCGTCCGGAATCCGATACAACATGATCGAACGAGGGCGAGAAACAGGACCATGAGAAGGAAGACTGTGTCGAAACCTAGGCAGAGAAAGACTGTCAATGCTGCTTCCGCCAAAACACCGCGCGCGCAGGCCAGTGCTTTGTTCCCCATCGTCGGCATCGGCGCCTCGGCTGGCGGGCTCGATGCCCTGGAGCATTTCCTGTCGCACGTGCCGACGGGCAGCGGCATGGCCTTTGTCATCGTTCAGCACCTGGACCCGACGCGCAAGGGCATCATGCCTGAGCTGCTCCAGCGCCACACCGGTATGAAAGTGACGCAGGTCAAGGATCGCACCAAAGTCCGGCCGGACCGTGTCTACGTGATCCCGCCCAACAAGGACATGTCCATCCTGCACGGGGTCTTGCACTTGCTGGCACCGGCGGCGCCCCGGGGCTTGCGCCTGCCGATCGATTTCTTCCTTTGCTCCCTCTCAGAGGACCAGCAGGAAAGGAGCATCGGCGTCATTCTCTCGGGCATGGGGTCCGATGGCACGATGGGCTTGCGGGCCATCAAGGAGAAGGCGGGAGTCGTGCTGGTGCAGGAGCCGGCGACGGCCAAATTCGATGGCATGCCTCGCAGTGCGATTGACGCGGGTCTTGCCGACATCGTGGCCCCAGTGGACGAACTGCCTGGCAGGATCATCGCTTATCTGCAGCGCACCCCCCTCATTGTCAAGCCTGAACGAGCCCTGGAAGACAGAACGCAGAGCGCCATGGATAAGGCGATCATCCTGCTGCGTGGCCGCACCGGCCACGACTTCTCCCTGTACAAGAAGAAGACCATCTACCGCCGGATCGAGCGTCGCATGGGCATTCACCAGATTGCCAAGATTGCCGATTATGTCCGGTACCTGCGGGAGAATTCCCAGGAGTTGGATCTGCTCTTCAAGGAGTTGTTGATCGGCGTGACGAGCTTCTTCCGCGATCCAGCGGCTTGGGAGCACCTGCGCGAACAGGCCCTCCCGGCGCTCATCGCCGACCGGTCGCCCGGCCAGACGTTGCGGGCCTGGGTGCCCGGGTGCTCCACCGGGGAGGAGGCCTATTCCCTGGCCATCGTGTTCCGCGAGGCGCTGGAGCACATCGAACCCAAGGGCCGTTATACCCTGCAAGTCTTTGCCACTGATTTGGACCGGGACGCCATTGACAAGGCCCGCCAGGGCATCTATCCTGAGAATATTGGCGCCGGCGTATCGCCGCAGCGACTGAATCGGTTCTTCTCCAAAGAAGAACACCACTACCGGGTACGCAAAGAGATCCGGGAGATGGTGATCTTCGCGCCGCAGAACCTCATTATGGACCCGCCCTTTACCAAGCTGGATATTCTGAGTTGCCGAAACCTGCTGATCTACCTGGCCCCGGAGATACAGAAGAAACTCGTTCCGCTCTTTCACTACAGCCTCAATCCCGGCGGCATCCTCTTTCTCGGCAACGCGGAGACGATCGGCAGCTTCACCGAGCGGTTTGTCCCCATCAACAGCAAATCGCGGATCTTTCGGCGGGCCAAGTCCACTTCACCGCCGGAACCCCGCGATTTCCCCCCGGCATTTGCCTCTATCACGCGCGGCGAGACGGACGCGCCCAACGTGTCGAAATTGCCTCTCAGTCTCCAGACGCTGGCGGATCACTTGGTCCTGCAGCGTTATGCCCCGCCGGCGGTGCTCGTCAATGACAAGGGCGACATTTTGTACGTCAGCGGTCGGACGGGCAAGTACTTGGAACCGGCCGCCGGCAAGGCCAACTGGAATATCTTCGCCATGGCCCGCGAAGGACTGCGCCTCGAGCTCGCCGGCGCCTTCCGTCAGGCCCTTCGCCAGAATGAGTGCGTTGCGCTCCATGGCCTCAAGGTCGGGACGAATGGCGGAGCGCAGTGCGTGGACGTGACCGTCCAGCAACTCGAAGAACCCGGGCCGCTGGAGGGACTGGTGATGATCGTGTTCACTGACGTGGCCGCGCCTGCGAACACCGAGACGCGGCCCCGAACGCCCGAATCTCACGCTCGCGGCGTAGCTCTGGAGCAGGAACTCGAACGGATCCGTGCCGAGGCACGGGCCACGCGCGAAGAGATGCAAAGTTCGCAGGAGGAACTCCGGTCCGCCAACGAGGAACTGCAATCCACGAATGAAGAACTGCAGTCCACCAACGAGGAACTCACCACCTCGAAGGAGGAGATACAATCCATGAACGAGGAACTCCAGACGCTCAACGCCGAGTTGCAGGCGAAGGTGGACGAGTTGTCGCGGGCCAGCAACGACATGAAGAACCTGCTCGAAAGTACGGACATCGCGACCCTGTTTCTTGACAACGAACTCCGTGTCCGGCGGTTCACCACCCAGGCAACGAAGATCATCAAGCTCATCCCGGGCGACGTCGGGCGGCCCATCACCGATCTGGTCTCGGATTTGGCCTACCCGGCGCTGGCTGACGACGTGCGCGACGTGCTGCGCACGCCGGTCGCGAAGGAAGACTCGGTGGCCACCTGTGACGGCCGCTGGTTCACCGTGCGCATCATGCCCTACCGCACTCTGGACGACCGGATTGACGGCGTGGTGATCACCTTCGCAGATATTACCGCGTCCAAGAGACTGGAGGCGAGGTTGCGTGACGAGCACGATGGCCTGGAAAAACGCGTCGCGGAACAATCCGCGAAGCTGGACAAGAAGAGTTCGCAGGCCGGCGCGCTTGCCCCCAAACGTGCCGAAAAGCATAGCGAAAAATCGCCGAAGTCCGGCAAGACATGAAAGGTCTCACCGTGCAGAAGAAACCCAGCCTTACAGCCGATGCCGCTGAACTGCGTCGTCGCGCCGAAGTTCGGCTGAAAAAGCAGCGGAGGGGCACTGTTCCGCCCCGAACGGAAGCCGAGACGCAGAAGCTCCTCCACGAATTGCAGGTCCATCAGATCGAGCTGGAGATGCAGAACGCCGAGCTCCTGGAGGCCAGGGACCAGATGGAGGCGATGGTGGAGAAATACACCGATCTTTACGATTTCGCCCCGGTCGGCTATTTCTCAATCGATGAACAGGGCCTGATCTGTGAGGTAAACCTGACGGGGGCTGCCTTGCTGGGTGTGGAACGGTCCCGACTGATCGGCCGCCGCTTGCAGTATTTCTTGAGCCCGACGAGCCGACCGGTCTTCCTGGCCTTCCTGGACAAGGTGTTCGCGGGGTCGGAAAAACAGCTTTGTGAGGCGTCCCTTCTGAACAAGGGCGGCGCGCCTCCCTGGGTTGACTTTCAGGCCACACCCGCCGTCTCCGGCCGCGAGCAGAAATGGTGCCGGCTAGCGGTTTCTGACATCACCGCCATCAAGCGGGCGGAAGAAGCGCAACGCCGCATCGAGGCCCTGGACGCCGCAAACCGGGAGTTGAAACGAGAAATCGTCCGGCGAAAGGCCGTCGAGGCCGCCCTCAAGAAGAGTGAGCGGTACTCCAGCCGATTGTTAGCCGAGGCACTTGGGCTACAGAAACAGTTGCAGCACATGGCCCATCGAATTCTGCGGGCGCAGGAGGAAGAACGAAAGCGGATCAGCCGCGAGTTGCATGATGAGATCTCGCAGGTCTTGACGGCAATCAGTTTCCATTTGGCGGTTTTGAAAAAGGAGGTCGTATCCGACGGTAAGAACCTCAAGAAACAGATCGGCCACACGCAGCGGTTGGTGGAAAAGTCGGTAAACATCGTACATCGGGTTGCTGGCCAATTGCGCCCGCCGGCGTTGGATGACCTGGGGCTCTTTTCCGTCCTCCACTCCCACATACTGGACTTCGCGAAACAGACGGGCTTGTCCCTTCACTTTACCAGCTTCGCTCAGGGCAGGATTGAGAAATTGGACAGTACCAAACGAACGGTGCTCTATCGCGTGGCCCAGGAAGCGCTTACCAACGTGGCCAAACACGCGGAGGCTAGCCGGGTGAATGTGAGCATCGAAAAGCTCCGTGGCGTCATTCGCATGGAAGTGAAAGACAACGGCAAGTCCTTTCAAGTGCAGGACGTGTTGCACAGCAGAAGGAAGGGACGTCTGGGTTTGCTTGGCATGCGCGAGCGAGTGGAGATGGTCGGCGGCCGCTTTAGCATCGAATCCGAGCCGGAAAAAGGCACCACGATCCGAGCGGATATCCCGTTCGCCAAGGGCAAGCGAGGTTAGATCTCTCAAGAATTCTGTAGGGGCCAGTCTATATGAAGCGAATCACCGTCCTGCTGGCTGAGGACCACATGATTGTCCGAGAAGGGCTTCGAGCATTACTTGGTGCGGAAGGCGATATCGAGGTGGTCGGTGAAGCCCGGACCGGTCGCCAAGCGGTTCAATTGACCAAGAAACTCCGTCCCGCCGTGGTTGTGATGGACATCGCGATGCCACAGCTCAACGGTCTGGAAGCCACCCAGCGAATTCTGAAGGCCGTCCCGGCCACCAGGGTGCTCATACTCTCGGCGCACGGTGATGACGGGTACCTCCGACGAGTCGTTGCGCTGGGCGCGGCGGGATATCTGATCAAACAGACCTCCGCCAATCTCCTGGCCAGAGCGATCCGGGAAGTTCACAAAGGAAACACCTTCTTCAGTCCCTCTATTGCCAAGCGCCTGCGCAGTCTTTCTTTGAACGCACCCGATGGGTGTAGATCGCTCAAGAAGAAGGGTGCCTTGAGTTCGCGCGAACTGGAAGTGCTGCAACTGATTGCCGAGGGCAAAGCCAATAAGCAGATCGCCAGGGGACTCGGCATCAGCATCAAAACGGTGGAGAAGCATCGGCAGCATCTCATGCGCAAGCTGGATCTCCATGATACGGCGGGTGTAACCCGCTACGCCATCGCAGCAGGAATCATCGAGAGCAGCGTTCAGGTGACTATCGTCAAACAATGAACGGAGACCGAATTGCGATGGCCATCGTGTCGGCTCTCCCATGGACTTCAGATAGTGATCTTTACGCAACGAGAGAATGTTAAAGAGGTTTGGAGGCGTCACAGATCATGGAAATCGAGGATACCATTCAGGCGCTTGTGAAAGTCCGTCAGTCCATCGACACCTGGGTGCCACGGAGGACTACCCGACCTGACGCCTTGATTGCCGATTTGAATGACCTCTATATTGCATCCACGGAGAATCGCGATTTCGATGAACTGTTCGAATACGATGATGTGGGAGGCCCCTCCATCACCCTCATCGTCAGCATTGAAGTGGAATTCGAACTCAAGAAAGTCATGGAAAACCTGCGGACGAGATTGCGCATCAAACAGCCCGGCCGGGCGGATGAGATCGGAAATGCGGGCGTCGTATGGTCTCGTGGACGGTATGATTTTGTGTACGACAGCAATTCAGAATCTCTGCGAGTATCGCACCGATATAGCCATAAACGTGTAGACACGAAGTCCGTATCCAGCATAGCCAAGCAGATGATAGACTATGCCGTAGCTTACCTGGAGGAAGTCAAAGCGTTCGCATAGGAAAGTGCCGGCGCCCGGAAAACGGAATGATATGCGACTGTATCTGATCAACCCGTCCAATTCGCTTGTCAGCATCCTCAAAGTCAAGGAGAGCCGTTGGAACCGTTACCGCGTGTGGAAGCCGTTGAGCCTGATGGTCCTGGCCGGCCTGACACCGCCCGAGTGGGAAACCTCCATTTTGGACGAGAATCTCGGTGTGCCGGATTATTCAGCGATGCCCCGCCCCGACCTCGTGGGCATCACCGCGTTCACCTCGCAGGCCAACCGTGCCTATGAAGTGGCCGATCACTTTCGGCCGCTGGGTGTGCCCGTCGTCATGGGCGGCATTCACGCCACCATGTGTCTCGACGAGGTTCTGGAACACGTGGACGCGGTCGTTACCAGGGAAGCCGACGCTGTCTGGTCAGAGGTCCTGGAGGACGTCCGACAGGGCCGTCTGAAGCGCCGGTATGCCGGAGGGTTTGCTGAAATGACCGATGTCGTCCCGGCCCGTCACGATCTGCTGTCCAGGGGATATGCCTTCGGGGCCATCCAGACCACACGTGGCTGTCCACTGAATTGCAGTTTCTGCAGTGTGACGGCGTTCAACGGGGCGCACTACCGGCAGCGGCCTATTCCCGATGTGGTGCGGGAGTTCCAGTCGATTCGGGAGAAACGTGTTCTGATCGTGGACGACAACCTCATCGGCACTCGACCCGAACATATCGCCCGCGCCAAGGATCTGTTTCGCGCCTTGGCCCGGGCCAGACTACGGAAGGAGTGGATTGCCCAGGCCACCATCAACTTTGCCGATGACGAGGAACTCCTGATGCTGGCCGCGAAAGCCGGGTGCAGTGGCGTCTTCATCGGATTCGAATCCCCCTCGCCGGAAGGGCTCCAGGGGTACGGCGGGAAATTCACCCTTCTGAAGGACCGAGACCTCCGCGCCTCCGTGCGGCGCATCCAGCGGCACCGTATTCTGGTGGCGGGTTCCTTTATTATCGGGTTGGATGCAGACGAACCGGGCATTGGCAGGCGGATCGCCGAGACGGCCCGCTGGTATGGTGTGGACAATCTCAACGTGTTGTTTCTGACGCCGTTGCCGGGCACCCGCCTTTGGGAGCAGATGAAAGCGCAGGGCCGTATCCCCCTCGAAACGCTCCCTGAAGACTGGAAATACTACACGCTGACCTATCCGGTGGCTCGCTACAGACATTTGTCTCTGGGCGGCATCATCCAGGAGATGACCTCCTGCAACGCAACCTTCTACTCCGTGCGGTATCTCTTCCGCCGGGTATCCAGCAGTTTCTGGCATCGCCGCAAACCGTTGATCAGCTTGGCGGGAAATCTATCCTATAGGGGCAACCTCCGTCGGGACGCCGAGGCCTATGCGAGCTTCAAGCGTCAGCGGGGCGATAAGCACGGTTCCATAAGGGAGTCATGAAGATCAGGATAAGGGAATGGTGCTACAGGTATGCCGAGGATTGCGCCCAGAGGCAAGCCAAAATGCTCCTTTCGGGGCCCGTAATATAGACGTACTGTAGCTCCTTTCTTTGATGGCCTCGCGGAATAAGCTGACCAAAATCGGGGTCAAGGTTGTCAGGCATTCGAGGTCTGTCGAAGAAGCGGCAACACGCTGGATTTCTTGCCAGGTTCCCAGATTCTGACAACGACAATGGCCGGATGGACACACAGAGCCATTGATAAGGAGTGGAGTATCGTGGTATCACGAAACAAATAGCGTGCAGGAACACCGTTTGCGAAGGCAAATAGGAAATGCCGGCTGAACTCGCATAAGACGCCTTAGGAGACACTGAACAAGAGCGTCGATCGCGACTTTGGTTCGCCTCGCCGTTTCGCTTGGCGGCCCACCCGAGGCGGCTCACGCCGGTCGTTGGCACGCCGTAGGAGACATGATGTCTGACCAAGGCACAACACTGACTCTCCAAGGGACCTCGATCTCGCCGGGTCTGGCGGAGGGACTGATCCATTTACACCACAACCTGCTGGGGCCCATAGATGCCCCGGTGGGCATAGAGCAACACAACGTCGAAGAAGAGTTTTCACGTCTTGATGTCGCCACCGCGAGGATCTCGGATGATCTTGTGGCCTTGGCAGCACGCGTCGAAAAGGAAATCGATTCGAGACTTGCCGACGTCTTCGAGGCGCATCAACTCATTGCCGATGATTCCTCCTTGAGAGAGGAATTGCGAAGAGAGATCGTGGACAACCTGGTCAGCGCCAGCAGCGCCGTGAAGGTGGTATTTCTGCGCTGGGAAAAACGATTCCTGTTGATGGAGTCGCAGATGGCCAGGGATAAAAGTGACGACATTCGCGATGTCTCGATCCGCCTGCGCAATGCCCTTGCTGGGATCATCGTCCACCCCTTGGACGAGATCCCCGAGCACAGTGTCCTGGCGATTTCGCGGTTACTGCCGTCCGACACCGTCTTTCTCGCAGGCCGATCCACCTCGGCCGTGCTGTTGGAATACGGCAGTGCCGGCTGTCATGCGGCTCTGTTCGTCCGCGAAATAGGCCTGCCGTGCATCTCGGGACTCCCGAATCTGGTGACCACCGTGCCCGATGGCGCCCTGGCTTTGGTGGATGCAGATACGGGAACGGTCACGATTCGTCCCCGGGAGGAACAGACACTCCTCTTCCGGAAGAAGGTCGCTGACAAAGAGCATGCCCAACGCCTGGCGCGACAGCATGCTCTGGGCCCTGCGGTGACCCAAGATGATGTCGCGATCTCCGTATTGGCCAACGTGGGATGCAGCGATGATACGGAGCGGGCCATGGTCAACGGGGCCGAGGGCGTTGGTTTGTACCGTACCGAACGGGCCTACTTGGGACGCGTGGTACCGCCTAACGCCGACGAACTCCTTACGGAGATGCGCCGGACACTCGCCGCGGCTCAGGACCGCCCCGTCTGTGTGCGCCTGCTGGACATCGGCACCGACAAACCCCTTCCCTTCATGAGTTTCTTAGCGGAGACGAACCCCGCCTTGGGACGTCGAGGCATCCGTTTTCTGCGCGAGTATCCCGAGCTTCTAAAAACGAATTTGCGGGCCGTGCTGGAACTTGCCCGGGAATTCGACGTGCGTGTTCTGATTCCCATGGTTACGTTGCCCGAGGATGTCGTCGCGGTCAAGGAAGTTCTCACCCAACTGGGTTCCAAGCTGCGGCTATCGACTCTGCCCAAGCTGGGCGCCATGATCGAAACGCCGGCCGCAGCGCTTTCGGCGTGCGAGATAGCCAAACACGTTGACTTCCTGAGTTTCGGCACCAACGACCTGACGCAATATGCGTTTGCGGCCGATCGGGAGAATGCGGCGGTGGAAAGCTACTTCAACGATGCGGCGGATGTCATCTTCAGACTGTTGCGATTGACCCATGGCGACGTACCCGATGTCTCCCTTTCCGTGTGCGGCGAACTTGCGGGGCGACCCGAACACACGGCCAAGCTCCTGCAGTGCGGGATAAGAACGCTCAGCGTCGCTCCGCCCTTGGTTCCGATAGTCAAAGAAGCCATCCGCAATTCCTTGTGTATGACCCCGTTGCGGCAAAGCCAATGAGACAAGAGTGCCAACAAAACAAACGTTTAGTTCAATTCATAGGGGGTGGGGGGATCCCAGGGCGTTATATCGGAAGTCATATTTCTTGTTGAAGGTATCACTTCGCGGGGATTCCAGCATGCCGAGATCCGCCGGGAGGGAATCTGGGCTGGACCCTGTGTGACGCTCCCAAACCTACCTGGGGGGTGCGACTTGGTGTTCTCAGGCCACGTCTGTGAGGGATACTCGCTCGGCCACCCCCGTTGAAAGTCCCACCTATGTTTCGACAAGCACTTCGACATGCATTGGGCGAAAAACGGCGTTCTTGGGGCCAAGAAGGCCGTTTCGGACTGACTCTGGATCAGTTAGTCGAGGTTCGAATCCTCGTTCCCCAGGTCCCTAGGGCGGTTTTTGCAGCAAGTCGGCATTTTGCCAAGTAGCTCGTCGATAACCGCCGCCGAAATCAGCTGTCAAAAGGGGGCCTCAAATGACAAGGTTTCCGCCCTCCGAATCTGTCCCGTCGAACCCTATAGGAAAAGGCATCAAAGCAATCGCTCTTCGCACTCAATCTACCTTCGCGTGTGCACCAACCGCATGATCGCCGGATTTCTGGTGTAGCAGCGAAAAGCATATATACCTGGTCTCCTTTTTTAACAAGGTCCCGGCGCTAAAGTCCCGCGTCGAAGGCCATATCTTAAACAAAAAGGCAGGGGGGGGAAATGCAGAATGGTAGAATCAACCAAAATCGACTTTCAATACAGGCGAATCAGCCGACTCTCGGACTACACGGATCTGATCGGCATGCTGTTTCCCGGGAACCGCAATCAGCAACATGCCGCCGCGTGCATCTTCTTCGAGCTCAAGTGGGCGGATTCCATCGTGCCCAGCCTGGCCTACCTGGAAACCAAGTACGAGATCTCCCGCCGTATCCACCAGAGGGCCCGGGCCAAGCTGGCCCGGCTGGGTCTGATCGAGCATGTCAGCTATCTCAATAGCCGGTACGGTGGCCAACATGGGTGGAAGCTATCCAGCAGGTTCGAGACGGCCCTGCGACAATTGGCCGAAAAATGCTACACCTTCCGGGACAAGGCAACCAGCTCCGAGGAGAAAGAACGCGTGCTGCTGAGTCTTGTCAGTGCTGGAGATACTCAACAAGCAGCGGTAAAGCCGGGTAGGCAGGTGGCCTTACGGCCACCCGCCCCCCTCAGAACCGTGCTTGCGACTTGCATCGCACACGGCTCAAGCATCTCACTAACCTCCTCGGCATCCAGAAAGTGAAGTCAACGAAAGGCAGTACCAGAGGGATTGGGAAGGACGCGCGTCGCACGAAGGCGTAAGCGTCGCTGTGCCCAATACGCCGACAGGTTGGGATCATCAGGTGAAGCCATTCCTCGAACAAGCGTATGACGTTGGAACCGTATCCAACTGAACTTCTGCAAGAACAGTCCTTGTTCAGGCATGCCGAAAACCCAACGGTCTCGGCGTGTGGGGTGTAGACGGCCCCAGTACCGCACGTGGAGCCATTTCCAACTCTTGTCACCATGCCGGTGCTTGACAAAACGCACTTCGCGTCTGAACATCCAATTGTCCATGGCAACGAACGTCTTGGTCGATGCTTGTGTTCGGAAATAATACGCCCACCCGCGGATCACTCGGTTGAGCTGCGGGAGAAGGTCTTCCATGGGTAGACATTGACCTTTCCGCCAAATCCCACGGAGCTTTTCCCTAATCCGCTTGACAGAGTCTGCGCTAGGTTTGATACGCTGGACCCAGCCGTTTCTAGTGCGGCGGTCTTTGTGGTGTCTGATATGGAAACCCAGGAACTCGAATCCATCCTGAAGATGTACGATTCGAGTCTTCTCCTCCGAGAATTGAAGGCCCCGCAGGGCCAACCACTCCTCCAGGACGTGGATGCACGCAACGGCATCCTCCTGACTTTCACAGAGCACCACAAAATCATCAGCATAGCGCACGAAAGCGCGTGAACTTTGGAGGTTACCGTGTCGATCTCGCTTGATCTCCAGGGCTTGCTCCATTCCGTGCAGGGCTACATTCGCCAACAAAGGGCTGACAATCCCGCCTTGGGGTACTCCTGCCAGAGTCTCATGCAGGCGTCCCATCTCAACATACCCTGCTTTGAGCCATTGCTTGACAAGCTCCCTTGCCGGGAACTGTCCAATGGCTTCGAGAAGGTATGAGTGGCTGATGTTGTCAAATGCTCCCTGGATGTCGGCGTCAATCACCCACTTTCTGCGGCAGTCAGAGCGCGTCAGTTGGAAGATCTTCGCCATGGCATCCTGGCAGCTTCTGCCCGGTCGGAAACCGTAGCTGGTCGGCTCAAAACGAGCTTCCCATTCAGGCTCCAACGCGTTCTTGACCATCGCTTGAAGGCAACGGTCTTTAATCGTTGGAATGCCCAACGGCCGCCGTTTCTTGTTGGTCTTCGGAATGTACGCCCGACGTACTGGCTTGACCCGCCAAGGTTGGTAGCGGAGCAAATCATCCGCCATCCGTCCTCTGGCATGATCCGTTAGAATTACCCGTCGGTCCACACCTGGTGTACGTCTGCCTTTGTTCTGCTGCGTGGCACGCCGAACGCTCTGTAATACGTTGGCGCGACTCCGTAGCAACAGCTTCTGGAGGGAGCGAACCTTCTTGAGGTCGCCCTCCGAGGTGGCCCGAAAGATACGTTGTCTCAGATTCCTCACGACACGATTGACCTCGGTCCAATTGACCTGACGCCAATTGCATCGTTCTGTTGGTCCGTTTGCATGAGCGAGCTCGTGCATCTAACTTGTCCTCCAGTTCGGAACCTTTACCACGTTCTTTGGGTGAAACACCTGCTCCCCGTCTGCGCCCTTTCAGGCTGGCCATTTGACCTATCCGGCAGGTTATGATTTCCCCTTGCCTTTCGGCTGCCGGCCTTCGCTTCTGGGAGCATCCCTTTCCCGCTGAGGACTTGTGCCTTGCTTACGCGCGGCCTACCGGGAAGGTCCCGGACCTCATCGGGGTTACTGTGTCCCGCATGGTTGAGATGCGACTGGCGAGGGTGCCCTCTGTACTCCGGGGTCAACGGTGCCCACAGGCTGATGTTTGCGGGCACCAACCTCGCGGGATGATTGTTATGTTCATCCATGACCCAATACACCGTAACATCCGCCATTCGGTGTTCTTTAATGACGAAGCCTCATCAAGGGTTCACTCACGTTCACCCGTCCAGCCTTCTCCTAACCCGGGCTCGGTCGACGGCTGACCTTGCCCTTAGGCATTACCTCTCGCTTCATACCCCGCCGTTACCAGCGACGCATGGAGAGATCGGAGACAGTCTTGGACACTGTCCTGGCAGGCTATGCCTGCACTCAACCAAGCGATTTCACATCGCAACGCAAAGCTTAAATACTCAAACCCGTTCACTACTTCGTAATCCTCACAGACCACTGTGATTTCAACATGGCGAGTCGCTCTTTTGGGCACCATGACTCGCGGAGGATTATCGCACGTGAAAGTACCGGCCCCACCGTGTCATCATGAAGCGGAACCTCGACGGTAAACCGGGATTGGCCCACGGCCAGCCCAGGATTGAAGTAGCTGATTCTCTAAACTTGTGACGCACGACTGTTCTCGTCGAAAAGTTGGTTCAGGCTGCGTGCTAGCCGGAGATCATCCAGAGGTGGTCCAGATGTTCTTCCCGCGTCATGATCATGTGGCTAGGCCTGTAGCCGTTGCATGGTAAACTCATGGAAGACCGCTTTTTCAGGAGACCGATCATGAGCATGCGACCCAGCAGACGCATCCGTATCAAACGCGGTGTAGGGCCGCAGGGCATTCCCAGTGTGAGTGTCGATGCGGCCACGGCAGCCCGGCAATATGGTCCCTTAGCTCACGATACGACAGGACCGCTTCAGCAGATAGGGGACTTCTATGACATCCGTGCGTTCCAGGACAATGAGGATCGACCCTTGTACCGGTCAGCAACGCCTTGGTTTGAGGGGTGGGGCGAACCGACGAAGCAGCCATTGCCCGTTTCGCCCAGTCAACCGCCCCAGGAGATGTTGGACCAACCTCCAGTGTCGTCGGTGAGTTACCATGGTGGGGGAGTAGATTTCGTGGCGCTGATGCGCGCATTTATGGCCATGGCTGAATCGATGGGCCCGTCGCCGTACGAGCCAGCGCCCGATGCGCCTTCGCCCACCATGCCGGGGCCGGCAGAGGGTTCGGCAACCAGCCTGGCCGTGGAGGCAGCGGTCGACGAGGTCGCCGGAAAGGAGCCCGCGTGTTATCAGATGCTCGCACCGACCCCTGAAGCGTTCTCCGAGCCCATGCATGTCGTTGATCAAGCCACCATGATGGCGGTCTCTGAAATCGCACCGACACCGACTGCCGAAGATGGTTTGGTGGCCTTGGTGCAGTCAATGGCCGAGCCCCTGTCCGCTCTGGCGGAGCAACAGCAAGAGCAGGTATCGCAGTCGTTGGAGGCCATGGTACGGGATCAAATGTCCCTGTTTGGGCCCGCCGTCGCTGAAGATCCCAGCGCAATGGAGCAACCGACGATGGACATGATGCTGTGGGACATGGGCCTGGGCCCCGGCATGTAGACGTTGTAGTTATCGAGAGTTGCGGGCCTTTGGGTGTCCTGAAGGCCCTTTGCCAGTTGTTCCAAGATGGCACGCCCCGGACTTGAGGCGTGCCATCGTCATTTATGGAGGTAATGGAAATGAAAACGATACGAGCAAAAGTGAATCCCAGATTGCTGTCCAAGGCTGATCGGCTCTTCACCGGTACCTTGGACGGTAGGATCATTGAAATCCTGCAGAACGCCAGAAGAGCAGGTGCAACGGAGGTACATATTGTCAATGCTGATAAGAAAGTCACGGTCCGTGACAACGGACAAGGTATTGCCGATCTTGCCGTACTGCTGGATCTGGGCAAGTCTGCCTGGGACGAGAACATGGAGAGTGCCGAAGATCCGGCAGGTGTGGGCATATTCTGCCTGGCGCCACGCGAAGTAGGCATCAGGTCAGGTAACAAGAAGGTGATCATCAAAGACAAGGGCTGGACAGGCGCGCCGGTCGAGGTACTGACCGCTGATCGTCGCTGCAATGGCACGGAGCTTGCCTTTGACGATCAGCCATGGCTATTTGAGATGGTGGAAAAACACGCAGTCTTCTCCGGATTGAAGGTGACTGTGGATGGCAGAAAGTGCTCTCGGGAGCCCTTCGTTTCTCAGCATGCGATACTTTATCCGAAGCTTGGCTGCCGCATCGAGGTACGAGAGCGATGTGCCCTGGGGCAATGGCACAGTAGCTGCAAGCGAAGCTATTACACTGACAACGTGCTCGTCAATTTCCATGGACAAGTCATCACGTTCACGCATACGCCGGTGAGCGAGCAGCTGCAATTCCTTGTCGACTTGACGGGCGAGCCGACGGACATTCGCCTAATGCTACCGGCGAGGGTTCAGTTGGTTGCGAACGAGGCCATGGAAGATCTCAAGGCCGTCATCGAGAAGGAGGCCTATCGCTACATACAGAGACGAGGCCCCCATACGCTCAAGTTCAGCGAATACTGCCGGGCGAGGGAACTGGGGATCAGATTGCCTGAGGCCGAGCCAGTATTTCAGATCGGGTTGCTGACCGATGAGCCGGTCGAGCCAGTGGAGGTTGCCAAGCCTGAAGGTTTTCCTCTGGAGCAATGCTACCGTCTGAGCGAGGCATGCCTGAGTGCGGATGAGTGCAACGAAGCCAATGCCCATCTCCTCTCGGCTTTGGGCACGTTCGAGCAGCCCTTCATCGTGGTGGACATCTCCTCGCACATTGACGGATACCATTGGGCTCAGTTGCCTACCATTGACCAGATCGAGGTGGCAGCTAGCGGCGAGATCAGCGCGCAGTACCTCTGGTGTGAGAGACTGGTCGCAGTCGAAGAGCTTCAGATCACGGCTCATACCAGCGACGGTAGGACATTTGCATCGGCCGTGCCCATGGCGGTTCGTCAGAAAGCACAAATGGAAGGTGTGGGTACATGGGTAGGAACCGATGTACTGGTGACGCGCGCTGCACAGCAG
>Ga0272443_10004338_pt1 | contig 15541 bp, 16 predicted proteins | sample SSMAcet12_FD_193581 | JGI IMG/M metagenome (GOLD analysis project Ga0272443, IMG submission 193581) | Marine sediment archaeal communities from Little Sippewissett salt marsh, Falmouth, MA, United States - SSM-Acet-12 | ecosystem: Environmental > Aquatic > Marine > Wetlands > Sediment ...
GCTAAATTAGCACCTGACTTGCCCCTTTTGTCATACGACAAGCGGGTCTGGCACTCCCGCCTCCGCAAATCCTTTTGCCCGGAGCAGACATGATTCACATTCCATACATGGCTCTTCTCCATTACGGTAACATGACCAGGTCAATTCGAAAGGAACACCAAGTTCCATGCCCATCTCAATGATTTCACTTTTTTTAAGATCGATTATCGGCGTCACTATCTTTATACTGTTCCCATCCGCACCGGTTTTTGTCCCCACCCCGACCGTTTCCCGGAAATGGTCGAAAAACTCACTTCTGCAATCCGGATAATTTGAAAAATCCAGCTGATGAGCGCCTATAAATACCGCGTCAGCGCCTATTGCTTCGGCGCATGATACGCCATAACTCAAAAATATGATATTTCTGCCGGGAACATATGTATCCGGTATCCCAGCGCCGGCAATGGTGCTTGCCCGGGGCACTTCCCGCAAATCATCGATTAACGCGCTGCCTTTCCACGGCAGGCTGATATCCAACAGAAAAGCGTTTATACCAAGCGCCTTTGATATCTCTTTCGCGCAGCCTGTCTCTTTCGAGGACTTCTGGCCGTAATCAAATATTAAAGCGGTGCAATCATTTTCCTGCGCCGCCGCATATAACGTAACCGCGGAATCCATACCCCCCGACAACAGTACGACCGCTTTATTTTTTACTTTTTTCATCTTTCCGCCAAGAAGGATAACGGGGCCGGAGGCTTACCCGGAATAAGTCGCCGATGAGTTCCCGGTCTCCCACACCGTTACACTTGCCAGTTTAGCGTTGCTCAATTTTGTGTTTAGTTTTTCAAAAATATATTTCGCGATATTTTCAGAAGTGGGATTATTTTCCGCAAAGTACCCTATTTCATTGAGATATTTATGGTCTAATGTGGCTATGATATCCTTCAAACAGCTTTTGACCAAAGTAAAATCGACCACCATCCCCAGCTTATCCAGGGTTTCGGAACATACTTTTGCCTCTACCGACCAGTTGTGCCCGTGCAGATCCTCACATTTCCCCTTATAGCCCCTGAGGTTATGGGCTCCGCTGAAATCGGTCCTGACACTGATGTAATACATATCTCCCTTTCTTCCTGAATATTAAAACGTGACCATCCGGAAACCTGTTCTTATCCGTCGGGAATGGATCATTCAAAATATTTCGCAGTCGCCTTTTCCCACAGGCCGCGGGCTTCCAGTATAAGATCACAGACTTCCCTGACCGCGCCGCTGCCGCCTTTTTTTTCAGTAATAAAATGGGCATATTTCTTTGTCTGATCCACCGCGTTAGGCGGGCATACAGCAAGTCCGACCCTCCTAAGGATCGGGACGTCGATAAGATCATCACCTATAAAACATATTTCTTCCGCTGATACTTTGAATTTCCGTTTTATGTGGTCCAGCGCTTTTACCTTGTAATGAAAATTATGATACACCTTGTCTATTTTTAACTCTCTGGCCCTTTTCACTACGACACGTGATGCCTTGGCGGTCAGGATAACACACCGCAGTCCGGACCTTTTTAATAAAAATATACCGAGTCCGTCGTTCACGTCAAAATTTTTTAATTCGTCCCCGTAACTGCCGTATATTAACCGGCCGTCTGTCAGGACTCCATCCACATCCAGAATAAGCAGCCTTATCTTCTTTGCTTTCTCGATTATATCCTGTGAATATTTTTCCAGCATAAAATACGTCCTTTTCACTTGATATTACCAGCACCTGATCCCTACAACCTGAAACCTGAAACCTGCTCTAAACCAGACCCGCCTTGATGACATCCTGCACATCCAGGAGCCCGACCAGCTTCCCGTGATTATCGACCACGGGTATCTCATCTATTTTCTTATCTTTAAGTATCTCAAGAGCTTCCGCCGCGAGTTTTTTTGGTTCAATATTGAACGGGTTTTTCGTCATGACTTCGCCGACCCTGCGGTCAAGCACATCGTCCATGTCAACATGACGCCGCAGGTCCCCGTCGGTAAAAATCCCTGCAAGTTTACCGCCGGGATCCACGATACTCGCTGACCCCGCCCTGTATTTTGTTATCTTCAGAAGGACTTCCTTGACTTTCGTGTTCCTTTTTACTACAGGTATATTTTTTTTCGGACGCATTATATCCTCGACTTTAAGTAAAAGCCGTTTGCCCAAAGCCCCGCCGGGATGGTATAAAGCGAAATCCCTTGGCTTGAATTTCTTTTTTACCAGAAGGGCGACAGCCAGCGCGTCCCCCAGAGCGAGCATGACGGTAGTGGATGTCGTGGGCGCCAGCCCCATCGGACATGCCTCTTTCTCTACGGAACTGTCGACAATATAATCACTGTTGGCCGCCAGTGTGGATCTCGCCTTGCCGGTAACTGATATGATCTTGGCGCCGATCTTCTTGATTATCGGCAGCAACCTGACAACTTCCTCTGTTTCTCCGCTGTTTGAGAATGCCAGGATGACATCATCCCTGGTTATACGGCCAAGATCGCCGTGCATGGCTTCGGCCGGATGCAGATAAAAAGAAGGGGTGCCGGTAGAGGACAAAGTAGCTGATACTTTCTGGGCTATAAACCCCGGTTTGCCTATACCGGTAACTATTATTCTTCCTGAACTCCTGGAAAGAAAATTTATTATTTTGCTGAAATTGCGGTCAATGCGCCCGCTGAGCCTGGCTATCGCCCTGCTCTCATTCAGTAATACTTTTTTCGCATAAGATACACTCATGACTGTCTTACCGCCTTCTCTATTCCCTTTATCTGTCTGAGGATCTCTCCCAGACTATCGAGTTTTACCATGTTCGGCCCGTCGCTCAAAGCTTTTAACGGCTCTTCGTGCACTTCAAGAAATAACGCATCTGCCCCGCACGCTACAGCGGCCCTGGACAACGGAAGGACATATTGTGAATCACCTCCGCTGGATCTGCCTCTGCCGCCGGGTCTCTGTACAGAGTGCGTCGCGTCATAAACGACCGGGGTCCCGAGCTCCCCCATTATGACAATTGAACGAAAATCGTTTATAAGCATATTGTACCCGAATGTGGTCCCGCGTTCTGTGAGCATTATGTTCTCATTACCCGCGGAACGTACCTTATTTATGACATTCTCCATCTCAAACGGCGACATGAACTGACCTTTTTTGATGTTCACCGGTTTTCCGGTCTTCCCGGCTTTTAATAACAAGTCCGTCTGCCGGCATAAAAACGCAGGTATCTGGAGTATATCCAGGATACCTGCCGCCATATCGATCTGGTCTTCCGTATGAACATCGCTCAGGACCGGGACCCCGGTTTCCTTGCGCACCCTGTCCAGTATCTCTATCCCTCTGGCCAGCCCCGGCCCCCGGTATGAATCCACAGAACTCCTGTTTGCCTTATCGAAACTGGCTTTATATATAAAAGGAAATCCTTCCCTCTCCGCGATCTCTTTTATCCTGTTGGCATGCGTTATCGCGCTTTCCTCGGATTCTATAACACAAGGCCCGGCTATTAAAACAACCGGATGCCCTTTCCCGACAGGTATTCCCTTCACATTGACAACTCTGGTTTCCATAAGATCAGATGCCCCCCTCTTCCGAACTCAGGATAGATCTGACAAGCTCCAGGTCCTCGGGGACATCGACCCCTATGGTCTCGTATCTGGTTTCTATGGTCTTTATTTTGTACCCGTGTTCCAGGACCCTTAGCTGTTCAAGTCTCTCTTCGGCCTCCAACGTAGATTTCGGCAGATTCGTATAAGTAAAGAGAAAATCCTTCGTATACGAATAAAGTCCTATATGTTTGAAATATCGCCCGCTTATGTCCTCCGATTCGGGGGTTATCTCTCCGTCGCCGTCATCCCTATCCCCGCATACATAAGGAACCGGACTCCTGGAAAAATACAAGGCAAACCCCTTCCTGTCAACAACCACTTTCACCACGTTGGGGTTAAGAATATCTTCTTTTCTATGGATCCGCTTTATTATAGTAGCCATCTGTATATTTTTTTCATATTCAAAGACCTGCGCCAGTTCGTCCACCATCAACGGGTGGACCAGCGGTTCATCAGCCTGTATGTTGACGATAATATCCGCATCCAGGGAATTCACCACCTCAGCCAGCCTGTCGGAGCCCGAAGGTTGTTCGGGCGAGGTATATACGGCTTTACCTCCGAAGCCGGTCACCGCCTTATGCACCTTCTCCTTGTCCACCGCGACGATAACGTCATCTATGGCATGCGCCCTTTTTACCCTTTCCCACACATGCTGGATCATGGGTTTGCCGTTGATATCTGCCAGGACTTTGCCTTTGAATCTGGTGGATTCCCATCGCGCCGGTATGATCGCTATGCATTTCATGATCTGGTCCTTTTGGTTTCATATTTCAATCTTGTCAAAAGCTCTTCCCTGCTGACTGTGGCTGCCCCGACCTTACCCACTACTATGCCGGCGGCACAGTTAGCCAGGTGCGCCGCTATTATCGACGGGCTTCCTGAGACCATAGACAGTGTATAGACGGCGATAACTGTATCACCGGCCCCCGAAACATCAAAAACTTCCTGAGCCAGGGTGGGGATCTTCCGGGCTTTTTTTCCCTTCTCAAAAAGCATCATACCTTCCTCACCAAGAGTTATCAGGATATTGTCCGCTTTTAATTTCCTCAATAATCTTTCTCCGGCTTTCACGATGTCGCCGCTGTCCTTCAACGAAAAACCAACGGCTTTGGCGGCCTCATGGTGGTTGGGTGTGATCACGCTCACACCTTTATAAAACGGGAAATGGCTCTCTTTGGGATCCACGGCTACTATTTTACCCTTTCTGCGCGCCATAGGGACTATTGATCTCAAAAGCCCGGGAGTCACCACGCCTTTGCCGTAATCCTCTATTATAATGCCGTCAAAACGATCTATGTTATCGCGCACATAATCCACGATCTTCTTCAATATGGATCCTTTAACGGTATCTATATTCTCCCTGTCTATCCTTACGACCTGTTGATGATGCGCGATCACTCTTGTTTTAAGGCTCGTCGGCCTGTCCTTGTCGATGAAAATACCGTCACTGATTATATTTTTCCCGCCGAGGTTTTCTCTCAATAAGTTTCCCCGTATGTCATCGCCTATTACTCCGACCAGGGATACCGCTACTCCCAGTTCCACCAGATTATTCGCTACATTGCACGCGCCGCCGGGCAGGTAATCTTCTTTCTGGACCCAGACTACCGGCACAGGCGCTTCGGGCGATATTCTGGAAACATCACCCCAGATATACTGGTCCAGGAGAAGATCCCCTACCACCAGTATCTTCTTTTTTCTGAAAACACTGATATATTTCTCAAAAGTATTGTATTTGAACTTTTTCAAATTTTCCCTCCGATATCCGGCTCAGCGGCATCCATACTATCTCCCGCGAAGACATCCCTGTCCCCTGCCCGGGTAATAGTCGGGCTTACCGGCGCCATCATCATGCCAGATAAGAATCTATCCTCGAAACAATAGAATCCTTGGGAACCGCTCCGACGATCTTATCGACAACCTCTCCGCCTTTAAACAACGCCAGAGTTGGTATACTCATGATCTCATACGATGACGCGGACTGCGGGGCTTCATCGACGTTGACTTTGCATACCTTCAATTTGCCCTTGTATTCATTGGCTATCTCTTCTACCACAGGCGCGATCATGCGGCAGGGACCGCACCACTCCGCCCAGAAATCCACAAGAACCAGTCCCCCATCCTGCAATACTTCCTGCTCAAAATTACCGTCATTTACCTGGATATCATTTTTCCCTTCAGACATAATACACTCCTTTGCTTTTTCTTTGAAAATAACGTAAAGATTATACCATATATTTCAAAAGTTTATACAATAAAAGGGTAATTGTAATTAATATTATTTATAGGAGGTATCTGCCATAGGCCGGAGATGTTCTGGAACGGGATGATAAGGAGTCCCCGGAACAGGGAGAAAAGCGGGCCTGTCAGTCTATTTCTTCAGAAGTTTAAGCGCCGCTTCTACCACTTCTTCTGTTGATACTGAATCGAGGCATTTAAATCCTTTATCGCAATTATGCGCCAGACAATCCACACACCCCGCGTCTTTATGCAGCACAATATGGTTATCTCCCAGTGGAGCCCACCTTGCTGGAGACAGTCCCGGGTCTTTTCTGCCGAAAATGGAAATAACAGGGGTACCTACCGCCGCGGAAACATGCACCGGCCCTGAATCGTTAGAAATGAGCAATTCAGCCCTGGATAAAAGTTCAGCCAGTTCACCGACAAGAAGCATATCGGTAAGATCAAAACAGTTGTGGGACACCCCGGACGCTATCTTCCCGCTAATATCCGCTGTCTCGCTCCCCCCCACCAGGACAACATCATGCCCTGTCGAGTCTATGATCTTTTTACATACTTCGGTGAACCTTCCCGGGGGCCACCTTTTAGACGGGCAACTTGCCCCGGCATGTACAGCTATAAATCCCGGCTTTATTCTCTGATCCGCGATAAGTTTATCTACCAGCGTCTTTTCATGTTTATCCGTGACGATGTACGGGCATAGATCGGGATCTTTAACGTGAAAACCGGCATTTTTGCAAAGATCGAAATTATACGAGGCTTCATGCTTCAGGCCTTCCTGTTTTGAGTGCCTGATCTTTTTCGTCAACAACATACCCATGTTCCTGTCATATCCGATCCTCACCGGTATACCCGCTATAAAAAACACAGCATGTACCCTGTTCGTGGGATGCAGCGCTATCGCCAGGTCAAATCTTTTTTTCCTCAGGGATAAGCCGAATAACAGGGTCCTTAAAACGCTTTTGTGTTCATAGTCCTTATCATATACTATTACCTCATCAAGATGCGGATTGTTCTTTACTATATCGACCGTATATGGCCTTACCATGAAAGCCAGATAAGCGTCAGGATACTCCTTCCGGAAATATCGTATGACCGGCGTCGAAAGCACCACATCACCTATCCTGTCTGTCCGTGCTATAAGTATTTTTTCAGGTTTGTCCATTTTGTCGTATTTCGTATTGCGTTCTACACGCTTCTTAACTCGTCATGCACTCTTTGATATACGTTCAGGTCCTCCCCGGAAAAGCAGATGTACCGTATCTCTTCAAAAACATCTTCTACTCTGAAACCTTCTTCAATAGCGATCCTTGCCGCCTCGTCAATCGGGTACCCGTAAATGCCAGTGCTTATAGCGGGAAAGGCTATGCTTTTCATCCCGTGCCGTATCGCCAGGTCAAAACTGTTCCTATAGCACTTGCGCAAAAGCGCGGCTTCCCCTTTCGACCCGCCCCGCCATACGGGGCCCGGAGTATGAATGATCTTTTTCGCTCTCAGGTTCCCTGCACCCGTCATAACCGCGTCACCTGTCGCGCACCCGGAATACCTTTTGCATTCTTCCAGGACAGTCGGGCCCGCAGCTTTATGGATAGCTCCATCTACACCGCCTCCGCCCAGCAAAGTCCTATTCGCGGCGTTGACGATCACATCTATCTCTTCTTTTGTAATATCGCCTTTTTTGACCGTTATCTTACCCATAGACCCCTCTTTCGCGGTTATACCCCGCACTCCCGTGCAGGGTATATCATGCTACAGGCGGGAGCCTGCAGCATGAAAAGCTTATATCCCCAACAGTTCTTTAGCCGCTTTTAATACCTCTTCTGCACTTATTTCGCCTATACATCCTTCATCCGGCCCCTCGGAACATAAAGCTTTTTCACACGGCCTGCAATTTTTATCCGGTTTTAATACGCTGTTCTTCGCCGATAATGGGCCGTATTTCCGTTCATCCGTGGGGCCAAAAATGGCTAAAACCGGAGTATTCACAGCGCTTGCCACATGCAAAGGCGCGCTATCGTTCGTTATTACCATATCTGCTTTTTTTATGAGAGCGAACAACTGGCTTATGCTGGTTTTATTCATCATATTGACCACGGGATATTTTATCAACCGCCGGAAACAGTCAATGACATCCTTGTCGTCCGGGTTCCCTATCAGCGCGACCACGCACCCGTGATCAGCGATTAGGATATCAGATACCCCGGCGTATTTGGAACAATCCCATCTTTTTAAATGGCTTTTTGATCCTGGGCTTATCACAACTATCTTTTTGCCGTCTATATCCCCTAACATGCTGTCGACATAGGCCGTATCGGCGCTGGAGACAGGCGCGATAAACCGCGCGTCACGCGTTTCTATGCCAAAACCTGTCAGTTTTGCCAGATGTTCGTCTTTTTTATGTATCGCATTCCTTTTCGGTGTGAACATATTAAGCAGACTACGCACTTTGTATTCAACGGGACATCTGACAAAAAAAGGCATTAACGTGTTTTTGAGATCGACCACCATATCGTATTTGCGGCCTCTCAGGGTCTTCAGGAACTCGATCCTCCCGTGGATCGTCCTGTGCCCTGACATCGTTACCACTCTCCTCACGGAAGGATGTCCGGCGAATATCTCCCTGCCGTTCTCCCCTGAGACGATATCAAAGACCGCTTCAGGGAACTCTTCTGTCAACCTGGAAAACACCGGGGTCGTAAGGATAATATCACCCAGATTACTCAGGGAAAATAACAGGATGTTTTCTTTTTTTTTGGGATCCATTTCAATGTACCGGATGTTTACTGATAACAACTTTTTTCAGACAATACTTTTTATCTTTTCAAAAACCTTTTCAACCGTGATGCCCTTCATACACTCATAATCCTTGTCACACAAAGTCTTATAACACGGCACATCACATTCTATCCCGGACTGTATGATGATGTTGCCGCCTTTACCCCTGGGGCCGGTGATCCGGGAAGAAGTCGGACCAAACAGGCTTACGGTGAAAGTCCCCGCGGCGGAAGCGAGATGAAGAGGCCCCGAATCCGCGCTTATCACAAGAGAGCTTTTTTTGAAGACCGCCGCCAGTTCATTTAAAGTCGTTTGCCCCGCCAAGGGGATACATCCCGGTCTGGATACCCGTTCCGCGATCTCTGACGCGAGGGATATATCTTTCCCCGAACCTGTTACCACTACTTCTATATCAGGGTAGTTATCAAGTATCTTCTTAACAAGTTCCGAAAAGTTCACGGCCGGCCATCTTTTTGGAGGCCAATTGCCGCCGGGATTTACCACTACCAGCCGTTTTCCATAACTGCCCGCGCCTGCGGCAGTTAAGATGCGTTCCGCGCTTTCAAGAGCCCTTCGCGGCACAGGATACTCATATCTGGTGTCCGCGGTGTCTATCCCCATATGTTTCGCGATAAGCAGGAGCTGTTCGACACGGTGAAGCCCGGGATCCGGGCTTTCGATCTCAACGGTCAGATCGGCCTTTTTCCCGGAAAAGCCTATCCTGTTTTTTATGCCGCACAAACCGGATATCCAAGATTTTGTAACTGATGTTTTCAGGAAAATACATGAATCGAATCCCTTTTTTCTGGTTTCCCGGATAAAACTTGTTTTTTTAAAAAACGAATGAAGTCCTTTTTCATCGGGAAAATCCATGATCTCGTCAACCCACGGATTATACTCGAGAAGATCACGATATCTGGGGACGACGGCACAGGCTATATGTATATCAGGATATCTGCCCCTTATGGCTTTGATCAGCGGGAAAGAAAACAGTATATCCCCCAGCCAGTTAAGCTCAAATATCAATAATCTTTTCATGCCCCCCGTCTTCCCCGGCCGGAACATACGGCCTCTTCATAAACTTTTATTGTTTTGTCGACGCTTTCAGTTATTGAAAACTTCTCTTTTGCCTTCAAGCCGGCCTTGCGCGCTATCTCTCTCGCGCGTTCCGGGTCTTCCAGCAGACAGGAGATCCTTTCCGCCAGATGCTTCTCATCGGCCGGGCGCGCCAGCAAGCCGTCCTCTCCGTCGATTATCAATTCCGATATCCCGCCTACATCACTTCCCACACAAGCACATCCCGCGGCCATGGCTTCCATCATAGACAACCCCAGCCCTTCATCAAGGGATGGTAAACAGAAAATGTCCATTACCCCCAGGTAATTTTCAAGATCCGGCACGGTAGCATGATCAAAAAACACTTTATCGGCCAGCCCCTCGCGATCAACCTGGGTTTTCAGGTTATTCAGGGCAGGGCCTTCGTCTCCTACCAGAAAAAGCCGTATCTCAGGATAATTTTCGATCAGTATCTTAAAAGCACGTATGAGATATTTGTACCCTTTTACGGGGGAGAACCTCCCTACCGAACCTATAACGGTTATCTTCCCGGATACGCCTATTTTCCTGATAAGCTCCCGGCCTTTGCTTTCAAGCGCACAGGCGAACCTGTCCACTTCTATGCCGTTATATATCTGGTCCACTGTTCCTTCAGGGAGCATGAAGTCATCCAATAGATGCCTTTCCACGCTTTTACTTATCGCTATGATCTTCCTTCCCCAGCATGGGAACATCCTGCGGCTTATCCTGTTATATTTATAAAACCCGTGACAAGTAGACACGTAAGGTATTCCGGTAAACTTTTCCGCTATACATCCCATCACCTGGGTCACCCGTGTCTGAGCATGCACAAGCTCTATTTTCTCATCCCTGATGATCCTTATGAGGGCGGGTATGTTTTTCCACATTTTTATTCCAAACTCGGATTTGGTCCGCATATCCAGCCTGATATGTCTTATATCTTCTTCCCTGAAAGGGTCTTCAAGCTCCCCGCCGCCGGAGACCACTATAACTTCTATATTCTTTTTCCTGAGATATTTAGCAAGGTTAAACGTATATACCCCTATCCCGCCGATATTTATATGTGTTGCCAATAATAACACTTTCATCTTATCACATCCATGATGGACCTGAATACTTCCTGGGGACGGATATTTTTCATACATTTGTGCCCGCGGTAACAGATCCCCTTATAACAGGGTGAACACCCGACTTTCTTATTTATCATTTTATATATTTCCGCCGGCGGAAGATGTCTGGCCGGATCTGTAGGCCCGAAGATGACCACAAAAGGTGTACCCACCGCGGCGGCTACATGCATAGGAGCTGAATCTCCGGTGACTACGACATTGCATCTCTTTATCAGGCTTATAAACTGGGGGATATCCGTCTTCCCCGTAAGATCAACCGGCTTTGACGCGGATCTTTCCATGAACTCCCTGGCGCACCGGTCATCAGCGTCCGTCCCTATAAGTATAACCCTTATCCCTTTCTCCTTCGCCAGCATATCACTTAAAGCGACAAATCTCGATACACCCCAGTTCTTGGACGGCCATTTCTTGCTGGCGGAAATACATATACCCACTACTTTGTGTTTTTCTTTTATCCAATTCGCCTCGAGAAGATTTTTTAACCAGGCTTCCGATCCCTCCTCACTCCACAATTCCAGGCGTGGGTCCATCCCTGTCACCCCTAATAACCCGAGGACACACCCCTGGTGTTCCACAGGCCCCAGCGCCTTCCTGGGAAGGCCTGTCTTCCTGTTCAGTAATCCGCTGAATTTACCGTTCTCGAAACCGAAGCGTTCCGGTATCATACTTAAAAAAGCCAGTAAATGGCTCCTGCGGTTGTTTTGCAGATCTATAGATATATCGAAATCCTCGGCCCTCAATCTTGCCGCCAGTTTTAAAAACCCGTACCGGCTGTCCCGTCCGCCAAAATCACAGGTGATCACCTCATCTATGTAAGGACATCTTTCCAGTATTTTGCGGAACTTCACATCGACCAGTACTTTTATGACGGCATTCCCGTATTTGCCTCTTATCGCCCGCAGTGAAGGTATGCTCAACACAATATCACCGAAAGAACTTATCTTAAAAACAAGTATCTTTTTCATCTCCAGGACTTTCTTATACGCGTCGATCGTTGTTTCCATCACTTCTTTCAGCGCGAATTTGCCCTCCACACTTTTCCTGGCATTACAGGCCACCTGGTCCCTGAGCCCGGGATCTTTAGCGTATCTAATTATTTTTTCGGCCATGTCGGACGGATCGGACGGCTCACACAAAAGGCCGGTCACACCATCTTCTATATTTTCCACTACCCCTCCTACCCTGGTGGCCACTACCGGCACCCCCCTGGCCTGGGCTTCGATCACAGACCGGCCGAAAGCTTCCTGTTCCCGGTTAGCCGAAACCAATACATCAATATCATTCAACACTTCAGCTACATCTTCGTCAGCCCCCCTGAACCGTGTTATATTGTCAAGAAGAAGATGTTTGATCGAAAACTCTATTTTTTTTACATACTCTTCTCTGGCGGAATTTTTGTCTCCCATAAAAAGAATTTCGAAATTGGGCATTTTACGCGCGACATATGCCGCGGCCTTTAAAAAATCGATATGCCCTTTAAGCGGGGTAAAGCGCGCTATCATACCGGCGCGGAATGTTTTATCAGGCTTTTGCCCGGGCTGGCGGAATGCGAACTTCTCAAGATCGACCCCTCTCGGTATTATGACGATCTTCCCGGCGGGGACACCGAAATTATCGATCATATACCGCGCCATGACCTGGTTGGCCACGATCACGATCTTGCCCCAGCCCATCACCCTGCTTATAATATGCTTCTTATACTGCCCGTGCGCAGTGGTTATAAATGCCCTGTGTTCGGCCCTGGCGGCCATATATCCCGTCAATGAGGGGACACGGCTCCTACCGTGCACTATATCGATATTTTCCCTGCGTATTATCTCCCGCAGTTTCCTGTAACAATAAAGGACGCTCAACGGGTCTTTTTTGCCTATTGGGAGTTTATAATGCCTGGCCCCTACAGCGGCAAGGTTCTTCTCCAGTGGCCCGCCGGAAGACACAACGACAGCTTTATGCCCGTGAAGCGCCAGGTACCTGGCAACCTCAACCGTTCCTTTTTCTACTCCGCCGATGTTCAGTCTCGGCACCAATTGTGCTATGTTCATATCTGTATCACCTTTAAAACCGGAGAGAGCTCCGGACTATCCTCACACGAATACGGGGGGGGCTCAGAACAACCGGTACATCATCGCACTTATCTTTTCACCATCCGATGCATGGCCGAACCTGATATTTCCCCTTTTTATATCTTCTACTGCATCGCAGATTTTATCAACCGGCACGACCTTTATAAGCTCCTTCCGCTCCAGTATGTTTAAAAACCGCTCATATTTTGTGACCTTTTCCGTTATCTTATGGGGGATAAAGACCAGGACCGGTTTACCTGATGCCACCGCTTCTGAAACCATCGATATGCTTTCCCCTGATACTATTATGATATCACTGACAGCCATTATCTTCTCTACCGTCATCTCATCGGTATCCATCCTGCCAGATACAAATTTTTTACAGAACGGGTTCCCGCAAAAAGAGGACTTTAGCACGTTTTCCGCGTTATCCGGTGTCCTGCGGGAAGTCGTCACATGCAGGACATACCCCTCTTCCGAGCATGCCCTGTTGACGGATGAAGCCAATGACGCCGCGACTTCTTCGGTGAACCGGTACCATTTATTATCGCCTCCCGCCAGAACGCCTATACTTTTATCCGAGGCACCCATACCCTTTTCCCCTGTTTCTTCCGCCGCTATGCGGGCGAGCCCGGCGGGAGATATCGCAGTAGGGGTCATATCGGTTATTATCATGTTCCCGGGGAGACCCCCCGTCCCCCTTTTGAAATCGTGCCTCGGGGCAATGATCAGGTTGAATCTGTTTCTCAGGTACTTTCCGGGATCGAAGACCGTTATGTTCCGCGCGGAATTTTCAAGTTTGACGATCCTGTTGACCCCGAACAGGGAGGATCCGCAGCTTACTACAACATCGGCATACCTTGAGACAATATGTTCGTAACTTGTCCTCTCCAGGGCGAATTTCAATATCTTCAGGTGCATCTGGAAAGCCGTTGAAACAAAGCAGGCTGAAAGATTAAGAAACAGTTTACCCCAGCGCCCTTTATATCTTACTTCCGCCACTTCCACATCCAGGTATTGTTCCGGCACCCCTTCGTTCCTGCGGTGATCCTTTATCTGGTCGACAACGGCCATAGACTGTTTAAAATGTCCGCGTTTCCCGTCGTCAAGTACCAGTACTTTCTTCAATGGCGTGGCTTTCCACCGTTTGTGCATCCAGAACCAGTGATCCGGAAATCTTCTTATATGCTGTTCAAGAAGAACATTATACCTTTCCATATACGGCCGCAACTCGTCATTTTTGCCTATCTTCATGGGCTCTTCCAGGACAAGTTCATGATACGGCCCATCGACCCTGTGGATAAAAGCCGGTAAAACCCACGCTCCGCTGTGTTGCGCGAAACGATACGGCCCGGTTGCCGCGGAAGCAGGCCGGGAAAAAAAATCCACAAGCTCTCCGGAAGCCCCCGCGTTCTGATCAGCCAGAAGACCCACGCTTTCACCCTTCTTCAGGATCCTGAAGATCTTCTTGACGTCCATACCTTTACGTATGACTGTATTACCCTTGGACTCCCTCAGCTTGTTGAACAGTTCATATAATCTCACCATTTTCTGGTCCCGCGCCAGCACGTTGAGCGGGAACCCTTTCATCGCGCTGGCCACAGTGCTGAGTTCCCAATTCCCGAAATGCGCGGAAACCAGTATCATACCCGCGGGATTCCCTGAAGCCTTTTCGATCCTGTCCATATTCACTACTTTCACATATTTATCGATGTACTTTTTATTCACTTTTGTCATCGATATCATTTCCGAGAAAGTTTCACCCGCTCTCTTATAAACCCGCTTTGTGATCTTTTTTATCTCAGAAGGGCCCTTTTCCCCCGTAAAAGCGGCTTTGAGATTAGCATAGGTTATCGCGGCCCTCCTCCCGCTGAAATAATAAGCCGCACCGCCTATCACATATCCCAGAAAAAGATTGAACCGCATGGGCAGTATATGAAAAACTATATTACAGGCCCTTACCATGTAAGCTGCTATCAAGTCCAGCAATTAACCTCTCCTCCCCTTCAGTGATCTCTATCTTAATATTTAACACAACCAGTTTGTCCCTTACCCGGGAAAGATCAAGCGTCTTCATTTTAACAAAATCTTTTCCCGTGACAAGTATCAGTTCGGAATTGGCCCCCAGGCATCCCGCGTATATCCTGTCAATATCTCTCTGTGAATAACAATAATGATCCGGGAACCTGAAGTATTTTGACGGGATCCCCCCGGTTTTTTTTATTGTGAACTCGAAATATCCGGGATCCGCTATACCGCTGACCGCGCATATCCTTTTCCCCCTTATCACCTCCAGAGAATAAGTGTTACCGGTTATGTCGGAAACCGATACCGGCTCATGGGCAGCCGTAAGCACCGGGATCCCGGGCACCAGCCCCTTAACCCTGTTCACTATACGGTCTTTCTGCTCACGGTCAACACTGTCTGACTTGGTTATTATCACAATATCGGCCCTTTTGACGGCCGACACTGGTTCACGCAATATGCCTCTGGGAAAAAGGAAGCCGTTCCCAAAAGGCGCAGGACAATCCAGCAGCAGGATATTGAGGTCTCTCCTGATCTTCCGGTGCTGGTATCCATCATCCAGTATCATCAGGTCCGCGCCGTCTTTAAGAGCGTCGCGTGATTTCTTAAGCCTGTTACGGCCGGGGTATACCCGTAT
>Ga0272443_10004339_pt1 | contig 15539 bp, 13 predicted proteins | sample SSMAcet12_FD_193581 | JGI IMG/M metagenome (GOLD analysis project Ga0272443, IMG submission 193581) | Marine sediment archaeal communities from Little Sippewissett salt marsh, Falmouth, MA, United States - SSM-Acet-12 | ecosystem: Environmental > Aquatic > Marine > Wetlands > Sediment ...
CGACTTCGAGGTACGTCCTCTGGAACGCCCGCTCCGAAGCGGGCGCGGCCCAGTTGTTGATGGCGAAGTCAACGGCGCTGACGAGTGCGGCCGCTACGATCAGCGGGATCAACAGGCGGCGGAGCGAGATACCGATCGACTCGAACGCCATGATCTCCCGGTCGTGCATCAACCGCCCGAGACCGAGGAAGGTCGCGAACAACGCCGCCATCGGCACGGCGAGAACGAACAGCTCGGGCAGCTGGAGGATGACGAGCCGCAGCAGGGTGGCCAGGCCGATGCCGCGATCGACCATCAGCGGGGTCAGCGAGAGGACGATGTTGAGCAGGAGGAAGAGGAGGAGTCCGGCGAGCGCGAGAGCGAACGGGCCGAGCATCTCCCGCAGCAGGTACCGATCGCAGCGACGAAGGGCCATATCCCAACGAGTGTACCGGACGGCTCCGGCCGGGGGCCACCCGCGTGGCTCGCCCGGCGAGCCGGTTCTTGAGGACGATGGACGGGCATCGGCCGATCAGGTACCCTTCCGTCCGATGATCGGTAAGCGGGTACACATCGAGACTTGGGGCTGCCAGATGAACATCCATCAGTCGGAGGGGCTCGCCGGCGTGATGCTCGCCGCCGGGTACGAGCCGGTCGATCGGATCGAGTTGGCGGACGTCGTGCTGTTCAACGGCTGCATGGTTCGTCAGAAGGCCGAGGAGAAGGTGTACGGACGGATCGGCGCCGTCATGGAGGAGAAGCGACGGCGCGACGTGACGCTCGGCGTCGGCGGCTGCCTCGGGCAGGTTCACGGCGAGTCCCTGCTGAAACGCTTCGATGCGATCGACTTCGTCTTCGGATCCAGCGGGCACGACTCGGTGCCGGATCTGGTCGAACGGGTCCGGGCGCGGGCGTCACGGGTCGCCGCGTGCGGCCCGCCGAGCGGGATCGACGAGACACCGTTCGTCCGGCGCAGCGCGGTTCAGGCGATGGTGACAATCACCGAAGGCTGCTCGAACTACTGCTCCTACTGCATCGTGCCGCACGCGCGGGGACCGATGCGCAGCCGAGCGCCGGAGCCGATCCTACGCGAGGTCGAGGCGGCGCTCGACGCCGGGGCATCGGAGGTCCTGTTGCTCGGTCAGAACGTGAACGCCTACGGGCGCGATCGGCCGGAGTACGGGACGTTCGCGGCGTTGCTGGCGCGGGTGGCGGGGACGGGGATCCGCCGCGTCCGATTCACGACGTCGCACCCCCGCGACATGACCGACGAGGTGATCGACGTGTTGGCGTCGGCGGAGAACGTCTGCCGGCACCTTCATCTCCCGGCGCAGTCCGGGTGCGATCGAATCCTCGCCGAGATGAACCGCGGGTACACCGTCGATCGCTATCTGGAGATCGTCGATGCAGTGAGAAGGCGCGTCGAAGGGCTCAACGTGACCACCGATCTGATCGTCGGCTATCCGGGCGAGACCGAGGAGGATTTCCGGCGGACGATGGCACTGATCGACCGGGTTCGCTACGGCTCGGTCTTCGCCGCGAAGTACTCGCCGCGGCCGTTGACGCGGAGCGTCCGAGTAGAGGATGATGTACCGGAGTCGGTGAAGGGCGAGCGACTGGAGCGTGTGCTCCTTCGCCAGCGCCGCATCGCGCTGGAGGAGAATCGTCGGTTCATCGGCCGAGAGGTCGAGGTCCTGTTCGAGGGTGCTGCGCGAAACGGCGGGACGGTCGGCCGGGCGGACGATCACCGCACCGTCGTCGCTCGCGGAGGAACGATCGGTCAGTTCGCAGCCGTCCGGATCGAGGGCGCCACCACGTCCGGGTTGTCCGGAGCGGTCCTGATCCACCAGAGATAGAGGGAAGGCAAATGATCGTAACGGTCACGCTGAACCCGTCGGTCGACAAGGTCTACTGGGTACAGAGCCTGAAGGTCTGCCAAATCACGCAAGAGGAGTTCCTTACGCGGGCGACGCGAAGCTCGACGTCAGCCGGCGGTAAGGGGGCGAACATCTCGCGGTTCCTGTCGGCGTTCGGCATGGACAACGTTGCGATGGGCTTCGTTGGGGGCAACACGGGTCACGTCGTCGTCCGGTATCTACAGCACAAAGGCGTGACAACGAACTTCGTCTGGATCCACGAAGAGACGCGGGTCAACGTCACGATCATCGAGGAGGGTCGCCATCACAGCCCGAATCTGATCAACGAACTCGGTCCTCAGGTGAGCGGGACGGAGGTCGCCCGGTTCATGCGGCGCTACCAGCGGATCGCGAAGCGCGCGTCGTGGATCGTGCTCGGAGGGAGTGTCCCGCCTGGCGTGGATCCCGCGATCTACGCGGATCTGACCGAGATTGCCCGTTCGAACGGCGCCAAGGTCGTCGTTTCCGCCGGAGGGGAAGCCCTGACGCACGCGATCGGCGCCCGCCCATACCTCGTGAAACCCGATACGCGGGAGCACCAGCTCATGGAGGGCAAACCGCTGGCGACGACCGAGGAGATCATCGCCGCCGGGCGGGAAGTGATCGAGTACGGCGTCGAGATGGTTGTGATCTCCCATCACGTGACCGGCGACATCGTGATCACGCCGGATGCGGTCTGGGAGATCGAGGCGAAGGTGCCGACGTCGGCGTTCGAGAACCTCGTGGGCGCGGACGATGCGTTCCTCGGCGGAATCCTTCTCAAGCTGAGCGCCGGCGCCGCGGTCGAGGACTCGCTCCGGTTCGGCATGGCAGCGGGGATCGCCAGCGCGGAGAGCGGGAAGAAGATCTGCGAGGATCGCGCCACGGTCGAGGCCGAGATGGAGAAGATCTCGGTGGAGAGGATCTGAGGAGGCGAGCATGAAGGTCCGCGACATCATGACCCGGGATCTGACGGCGGTGGAGAAGGACATCCCCGTTCGCGAGCTGATCTTCATCCTCGACAACGCCGAGATGCCGAACGTTCCCGTCGTCGACGAGGACAGCGCACTGATCGGGTTCATCTCGGAGAAGGATCTCATCCGGGCTGCGCTTCCCGGGTACTTCGAGATGCTGCACAGCGCATCGTTCATCCCGGACATGAACCAGCTGGCGAGCAAGCTGGCGCAAATCGCGGACGACCCGATCGAGCAGTACATGAGGCCGAACGTCCTGAGCGTGACGGTGGAGGACGACGACCTGCGGGCAGCCGATCTGATCATCCGCAAGGGCGTGAAGAACCTTCCCGTCATCGACGACGAGGGGCGGCTGGTCGGACGTATCCGGCGGATCGACCTCCTTCGGCATCTCCTCTAGTGTCGCCCGGCGTCCCGTGGGCCGACCTCGGGCTCTCTCGCGTTTGCGTCCGCGTAGCCGACGAACTGGTGTGGCTCGAGGATGGTGCGCCGTGTCCCGAGTTCGATGACGCGGAGGTCGACGGGCTTCCGTGCGCTGTGTATCCCCACCCGTCCTACGATGTGCCCCTCGACGGGGTCATCGATCTCCGGCTCCTCGCGAGCGTTCTCCATCCGACCTGTTCCGATCATCGTCTGCCCGCAATTGCCGCGTTGCACGGCATCGAGATCTCGGGAGCGCGTGCGGCGGCGGGCGTGCTCGCCGCGATGCTCGAGGAGGCGATCGGCCTCGATCGTGAACTGATCGCGCTGCTGGCGCGTCTCCTGCCGGATCCGCTGTCGAGCCTCTTCGATCGGATCCTCCTTCAGCCGGTCCCCGAGCGGGCGCCGGAGACGGAGCGGCTCACGTCGGCAGTCCGCGAGCCGCCGCCGACGGACGTCGACGCGACCGATGTCCTCGGTGCAGGAGGGATTGTCGCGAGCGCACTGGCATCGTACGAGGAGCGGTCAGGGCAACTCGCGATGGCCGGGGCGGTGCAGGGGGCGTTCCGCGACGGCGAAGCGCTCCTCGTGGAGGCCGGACCGGGAACCGGAAAGACGTTCGCCTACCTCGTCCCGGCGATCCTGCATCTCCGTGGAGACGCATCGGCACGCGTGATCGTCTCGACACGGACGAAGCAGCTACAGGAGCAGCTGTACGGCAAGGATCTGCCGTTCTTGCTGGCGCAGCTCGCGCCGAACCTAAACGTGGCACTCCTGAAGGGACGCGAGAACTACCTCTGCCTGCGCCGTTGGCAGACGCTCGTCGACGAGCTGGTCGGCGGCCTCGACCGGGACCGCCTGACGCGTCTGGCGCCGCTTGCCCGCTGGCTGCTCGAGAGCGAGACCGGAGACATCGAGGAGAACGGCGCGTTCAAGAGCGATCCCGACGCGCGGGCGCTGTGGGGGAGGCTCTGCGACTCGGCGATTCACTGTGTCGGCGTCTTCTGCCCGTTCCTCGACGACTGTTTCTCGATCGCCGCGCGGCGGCGGGCGAGGAAGGCGGACCTCGTCGTGGTCAACCACTCGCTCTTGCTCGGCGATCTGGCCGTCGGTGGTGTCGTGCTCGGGAAATACACCCATCTTATCGTCGACGAAGCGCACAACCTGGAGGAAGCGGCTCGGAAGGCGTTCACGCGGAGCCTCTCCGAACGGATCATCGAGCGGGTCGTCGATGATCTCAGCGGCTCGGGGCGGCGGCACGGGTGGCTGCGGCGCCTTCCGCTCCCCGAAGAGGACGGGGATGTCGGCCGGGTGAGTGAGAACGCCATGGCGGTCCGGCGGCGGTCGGCGAAGCTGTTCCGGTCGCTCGATCGCGTGCTCCCGGAGGAGCGACGAGGGGCGTTCACGTCGTTGTCCGGCATGGAGGACCAAGTCGGCGAGGCGGCGGCGGCGCTGGAGCAGCTCGAGATGGCCCTCGATCGTCTCGGCGAGCGGCTCGACGAGGACGAGACGCGCAAGGAACTGGAAGGGCACATCGGCCGGATCTCCGGCCTCGGGGATGTGGCGCGAGCGATCACGATTCCGCCTGCGGAGAACACGGTTCACTGGTACGAGCGGGATCGCGGCGGTCCGGCGCTTCACGCGACGCCGCTCGACGTAGCGCCGTTCTTCCAGCGCCTTCTCTATCCGCGGGTCGAATCGGTCGTCTGCACATCGGCGACGCTTTCGCTTGCCGGTGACTTCGAGTACCTGAGCCGGTCGCTCGGGCTCACGGACGGGATCCTGCGGGTGCAAACGGCGGTCGTCGAGAGCCCGTTTGCGTATCGGGAACGAATGAGGATCGCCGTTCCGGCGTACTTCCCGCCGATCGATGCCGAGGGCGAGGCGTACGCCGAGGGACTGGCGTCGTTGCTGACGACACTCGCCGCGCGGCTCGAGCGCAAGGGCCTGGCGCTATTCACGTCGTACCGGATGCTCCATGCAGTGCGGGAGAGGATCCCGCGGGAGATCCCGACGTACGCACAGGGGATCGATGGGCCGCGCAGCAAGTTGCTCGAGCGGTTCCGCGCCCATGCGAGTGCCGGGTTGCTGCTCGGGACCGAGAGCTTCTGGGAGGGGGTCGATCTGCCTGGCGAGGAGATGGAGTTCCTCGTCATCACGCGGCTTCCGTTCTCCGTGCCGACCGACCCGATCCTATCGGCGCTGGCGGATCGCGTCGCTCGCGAGGGGCGGGACCCGTTTCGCGACCTGGCCTTGCCGAAGGCGATCCTGAAGCTTCGACAGGGGGTCGGACGGCTGATCCGGACCGTCGACGATCACGGGATCGTCGTCCTCACGGACCAGCGTGTGCTTTCCCGAAGCTACGGCGATCGATTCCTGCAATCGTTGCCGGTGCCGGCGGAGGCGTACCACGACGAGGCGGCATTGGTCGAGGAACTCGTCGGCTGGTTTGTCGGCGCGTGACGCGGCGGCGAGAGGCCTTCACCCGGTACTGGAATTGACTTGACAGCGCTCAAGAGGTAGAATGCCTGCCGTGGAGAGATGGGGCGGGGGCCCCGCTTCACGTGTATTCCTATGCGTGTTTCCGTGGTGGTACCCGCATACAACGAGGCCGGGCGAATCGGCGCTGTTCTTGATCCCATTGTCGCCAGCACGCATGTCGACGAAGTCATCGTGGTTGACGACGGATCGGAGGATGGCACGGCGGAGGAAGCCAGGGGTTTCCCCGTTCGGGTCGTCTCTCTTCCCGAGAACCGGGGCAAGGCGGCCGCGCTTGCCATCGGCGTTTGCGAAGCGAAGAACGATGCGCTGATGTTTCTTGACGCGGACCTCGTCGGACTGACTCGGGAGCATGTCGACCGGATGGTCCGAACGTACGAAGGCGAGGGGCTGGACATGGTCGTCGGGGTCTTCGCCGATGGACGAGGACCGACGGATTTTGCGCAGAAGATCAACCCGTACGCCTCGGGGCAGCGCGTCCTCTCCCGCAAGCTGTGGGACAGGGCGAGAGAGAACGTCGAGGAGATGAATTTCGGGATCGAGATGGCGCTCTCACGACTCGCATCCAAAGAGGGATGGAACAAGGAGTACGTGAAGCTGGAGGGCGTAACGCACGTCCTGAAAGAGGAGAAGCGCGGACTCGTCAACGGAATCCTCGACCGCCTGAAGATGTACGGAGACATGGTGAAGTGGCTGTTCAAGAAGCTCTAGTTTCGTCGGCGCACGGCCGTCGGTTCGGATAAGCAGGGATCGAACGACGTTGCCCAAGGCGCGGTCAACCGCCGGTGCATTCGATGCGGTGCGGCGGAAGGACGAAGAACATGGATCGAAAACACCATCGCGATGAGGTAGGACGAGAATGATTCTGCATTGGGTCGCGTTCGTCCTGTCGGCGGCGGGCATCATTGTCGCGGGGATCCGGCTCGCACCGTACGGTGAGGCGCTCGGCCGTCGGACCGGTATCGGTCAGGGATGGATCGGCCTCCTCTTCCTCGCGACGCTGACGTCGATCCCGGAACTGACGACGACCGTCTCCGGTGCTTCGCTCGACGTGCCGAATATCGCTTTGGGAAACGCGTTCGGGAGCAACCTGTTCAACGTCGTGATCATCGCGGTGATGGACATCCTGCTGCTGGGGCGCGGGCCGTTCCTGCTGAAGGCTCGCGGCTACCACACGTTGAGCGGCGCGATGGCGGTGCTGCTGACGCTGTTCGGTGTGATCGGGATCGTCTTGGCGCCCGAGGTCACCTTCCTCGGGATCAGCCCGGTGAGCTGGCTGATCCTCGTGGGGTACGTCCTCGGCGTCTACCTGCTGTTCCACGCCGAGCGCAGCGAGACGGTCGACGAGGAAGTGGTCCCGGGGACCGGAGGGCTCTCCCTCCGGGCGGCGATCCTCGGGTTCGTGATCTGCGGCGCGATCATCATTGTCTCGGGGATCTTCCTGATCCGGGCGAGCAAGGCGATTTCGCTGTCGTCCGGGTTGTCGGCATCGTTCATGGGGGCGATCCTCGTCGCGATCGTGACCTCGCTTCCGGAGCTGGCGACATCGATTGGGGCGCTGCGGATCGGGGCTCACGACATGATCGTCGGCAACCTTTTCGGCTCGAACATGTTCAACATCCTGACGATCTTCTTCGCCGACGCGGCGTACCGGCGAGGCGCGATCTTCGCTAGCCTGAGGGGCGGCGAGGCGGATCAGATGATCGTGGCGATCTGCGGAGTGATGCTGACCGTGATCGCCATGGCGTCGCTCGTGGCGCGCGCCCGGCGACGGGTTTTCGGAATCGGGGTCGATGCTGCGACCCTGCTGGTGTTCTACTTCGGTGCCACCGCATTGATCGTTTGCAGGGGTATCCAGTTCTGAGGTGATTTCGATGAGAGAAGTGCGCGAACTGCGTGAGAAGGCGATCGACGAACTGCTTGAGATGGTGAATCAGCTCGGGCTGAAGAACAACCGCCAGGCGGGACGGGACGACCTGTTGCGTGCGGTGATGGGCCACCTGGCGAAGGCGCACGAGCTACGGTTCACCGACGGAATCCTGGAGCTGCATCCGGACGGGTACGGGTTCCTACGCGGCGAATCGTGTCTGCCGGGGCGCACCGACGTGTACGTCTCTCCGTCGCAGATCAAGCGGTTCGCGCTGCGCGACGGCGATCTGGTGACCGGATCGATTCGCGCGCCGAAGAACGACGAGCGGTACTTCGCGCTTCAGAAGGCGGAGGCAATCAACGGCGGCGACCCCGAAGAGTCCCGTCGTCGCGTCCAGTTCCGCGATCTCGTCCCGCTCCACCCGGACGAGATGTACCGACTCGAGCACGACTCCGCCGAGATCTCGACGCGGATCATCGACCTCTTCTGCCCGATCGGGAAGGGGCAGCGTGGCCTGATCGTGTCGCCGCCGATGGCGGGGAAGACGACGCTGCTCAAGCAGATCGCCAACGGGATCATCGCCAACCATCCGCAGGTCAAGTTGTTCGTCCTCCTCGTCGACGAGCGACCGGAGGAGGTCACCGACTTCCAGCGGTCCGTCCCGGAAGGAGAAGTCGTCGCGGCGACGTTCGATCTCGAGCCGCGCCATCACACGCGGATCGCCGAGCTCGTGACCGATCGCGCCAAGCGCCTTGTCGAGCTGGGGCGAGACGTGGTCGTGTTGATGGACTCGGTTACGCGACTCGCACGGGCGTACAACCTATCGATCCCGGCTTCGGGGAAGCTTCTGTCGGGCGGAATGGACCCGACGGCGTTGTACAAGCCGAAGGAGTTCTTCGGTGCGGCGAGGAACATCGAGAACGGCGGGAGCCTCACGATCATTGCGACGGCGCTGATCGACACGGGGAGCAAGCTCGATCAGGTCGTGTTCGAGGAATTCAAGGGTACAGGGAACATGCAGTTGATCCTCGATCGAGGCCTCGCCAACAAGCGAATCTTCCCGGCGATCGACGTCGAGCAGAGCGCGACACGGAAGGAGGAGCTCCTTCTCGGCGACAAGGAATTGAACAGGGTATGGATCCTCCGTAAGATGATGTCCGAGTTGAACGATCCCCAGGCAGCGATGGAGTTCATCAAAGGGAAGATGGAGGCGACCAAGGACAATGACCAGTTCCTTGAGTTGATGAGCAGTGACTAGTTACTCGAACCGCTATCAGCCGAAGAAGCCGATCCGCAAGGATCGCGTGGCGATCGCGGTCCTCTTCCTCGCGGCGATCATCATCCTGCCGATCCTCCTTACGCGCTCCGGAGGCGACGAGCCGCTGATTGTCATCGGCGACGAAACGATTGTCGGGCCGGACGACGGTGCGACAACCGATGACATCCCGCTTGACGTCTTCCCGATCGCGGACGACGACAACGGGACGACCCCGCTGGCGACGATCGAAGGCGAGATCCTTCGTCACGACGTCTCCGATGGCGAGACGGTCGGAAACGTGGCCGCCGAGCTCGGGGTTTCCGTGTCGAACGTCCTCGCGAGCAACCGCCTGTTCGGCGACGGACAGCTGCAGCCGGGCCGGGTGCTGTACGCCTCGCGAGACGGGATCGTCCACACGATCCAGGCGGGTCAGACGCTGACCGACATCTCTCTGACGTACGCCGTGCCGGTCGAGACGCTGACCGCCGCGAACGGACTGACGTCGTCGTCGACGATCTACGCCGGCGACCGGATCCTGATTCCGGACGTGTCGACGTCGTTCTGGGATGATGTTGTCGTCCTGTCGAGGGGCGAGCCGTCGCGGTTCATCTGGCCGCTTCAGGGCGAGGTCGTCTCCACGTTCGGTTGGCGCGAACATCCCGTGCTCGAGTATCGCCACCATCACGACGGGATCGACCTCGATGTGCCGGAGGGAACGGTCGTCCACGCCGCCGCCGGGGGCGAGGTCACCTACTACGGTGAGCAGCCGGGCTACGGGAACGTCCTCATTCTCCAGCACGCCGATGGCTACATCACGATGTACGGACATCTGGAGAGCGCGATCGTTGCGCCCGGTCGCTACGTCGAGATGGGGCAGGAGATTGCGCTGTCCGGCAACACGGGCATCTCCTCCGGCCCGCATCTGCACTTCGAGGTTCGAAACGGCGAGTTCCCGATCGACCCGATGCGGTATCTGCCGTAGCCGATGGAGTCCCTGCATATCGAAGGCGGCGCCCGACTCTCCGGCACCGTTCACGTTGCCGGTGCGAAGAACGCCGCTCTTCCCGCCTGCATCGCAGCCTTGCTGACCGACGAGGCGGTCGTCCTTCACGACGTCCCACAGCTGCGCGACGTCAGCACGATCCTGTACACGCTGGGCGCACTGGGCCGCCGCGTCGTACGTCACGGCGATCACGTCTCGATCGCCGCCGGCGCGGCGCTCTCCCCCGAGGCGGACGCCTACTCGGTGCGCCAGATGCGAGCATCGTTTCTCGTGCTCGCGCCGCTCGTCGCACGGCTCGGGCGTGCGGTCGTCCCGCTTCCCGGCGGCTGCGCGATCGGGCGCCGGCCGATCGATCTGCATCTGGAGGGGCTGCGGGCGCTCGGCGCGCGAGTCGAGGAGAACGGCGGCGTCGTACGAGTGACGGCCGACCGGCTGAAGGGCGCTCGGATCGCGCTCCCGTTTGCATCGGTCGGAGCCACCGAGCAGATCCTGATGGGCGCCGTCCTCGCCGAGGGTGAGACGGAGATCGAGAACGGTGCGATCGAGCCGGAGGTCGAGGACCTGGTCTGCCTGCTGAGGAAGATGGGTGCCCGGATCGAGATCGAGGGACGGACGATCCGCATCACGGGCGTTCGTGCGCTGGGGCCCGCCGAGCACACGCTGATCCCCGACCGGATGGAGGCGGGGACGTTCCTGCTGGCGGGAGCGATCGGAGGAGGGCCGCTGGCTGTGGTAGGGGCGCGGTCCGATCACCTGGGTTCGTTCCTCCGGGCGCTCGAGGAGACCGGTGCCGAGATCTGCGTGGAGGATGGCGTGGTGACGGTTCACGGGGCGATCCACCCGACGGCGATCGAGCTGTCGACCGCGCCGTATCCTGGGTTCCCGACCGATCTGCACCCCCCGCTGGCGGCGTATCTGGCACGGGCTGCCGGCACGAGCCGGATCCACGAGACGGTGTTCGAGGACCGGTTCGCCTACGTCGACGCGCTCTGTCACATGGGCGCTCGGATGGCCCGAACCGGGCGGACGCTGTCGATTTCGGGCGTCGAGGCACTCCGGGGACGGCCGGTGGCGGCGACGGACATCCGTGCCGGCGCCGCACTGGTGCTCGCCGGATTGGCGGCGGAAGGGACGACCGACGTGACACAGCTCGAGCACATCGACCGCGGCTACGCGGCGTTGGAGGAGAAGCTGCAGAAGCTGGGGGCGCGCATTGAGCGACACGACGACTGACCGACACCACGAACCTCTGATCGAGGATCGACTCGGAGCCCGCGCACGAGTGTACGGGACCGAGCGTGCGATCCTTGTCGGAATCGCCTACCGACGCGACGATGAAGGGACGTTTCGCGAACTCGAGTCGCTCTCGGACACCGCCGGCATCACGGTTCTGGCCACGATGGTCCAGAATCGGAGACGACCGGACGCGGCGACGTTCGTCGGTCGAGGGAAGGTGGACGAGGTGAAGGCCGCCGCGACGGAGCTCGGAGCGGACGCGATCGTGTTCAACGACGAGCTGTCGCCGGCGCAGGCGCGCAACCTCGAGGAGACGATCGGTCGCAAGGTCATCGATCGAACGCAGCTGATCCTGGACATCTTCGCACAGCGGGCGGCGACGAAGGAGGCGAGGCTCCAGGTCGAACTGGCACAGCTTCGCTACCTGCTGCCGCGGCTTCGCGGCTGGGGCGCGGCATTGACCCGTGTCGGCGGCGGGGCCGCCGGCGGCGTCGGAACGCGCGGCCCTGGCGAGACCCGGCTCGAACTCGATCGAAACAAGATCAATCGGCGGATTCATTCGCTCGAGAAGCGGCTCGTGAAGGCGACGGCGGAGCGCGGCGTGCGGAGGAAGCAACGGATGAAGAGCGGCCTCGCGCGTGTCGCACTCGTCGGCTACACGAACTCCGGGAAGTCGACGCTGCTCAATCGTCTCTGCGAGGCGGACGAATTCGTCGAGGACAAGCTGTTTGCGACGCTCGATTCGGTCGTCCGTCGGGGCACGGTCGCGCAGGGGAGAACGGCGTTGTTCGCCGACACGGTCGGCTTCATCCGGGACCTGCCGCACCATCTCGTGCCGGCGTTCTCCGCGACGCTCGAGGCGGCGCAGGATGCCGATCTGCTTCTCCATGTCGTCGATGTCGCGAAGCCGGGCTGGGAGGAGGACCATCGAACGGTCCAGGAGATCCTCGAGCGGGAGGTCTTCCATGAGCAGGTGAAGCGGCCGCCGACGATCATCGTGCTGAACAAGATCGATCTCTGCCCGGCTGGGGCGCCCGCCGACATCGACGGCGTCGGGGTGTCGGCGCTCGCCGGACTCCATCTCGACCGGCTGCGAGAGCGGATCGCATCGGCGGTCTATCCGGAGGATCGCGCGGTCTCGTTCGCGTTCCCGCTTCAGGCGGTGCACAAGCTCACACCGCTGACGATCGCGGGGCGCGCCCATGTCGTACGCTACACCGCGGAGGAGGCCTGCGTCGAGGCGACCGTGTCGGAAGCGGAATGGGCGCTGCTGGAGCGGGATGGGGCGCGACCTATCGCCGGCGACGCCTGCCCGGCTGAAGAACCGTGATCTCCGATCCATCGACCTCGACCCGATCGCGGTTGTTGGTGAGAACCGTCACCGTGTTGCGGAAGATGTTGTGGGAGATGATCTTCCCCCTCTTGTCCTTCCACGCGACCTGGGCGCCGAGTGCCGGGAGCTTCGACAGCGTCTCCTTGTACGTCTGATGCTCGTAGGCGAGGCAGCACATCAAGCGGCCGCAGCAGCCGGTGATCCGCTCCGGCGAGACGAACAGCTCTTGGTCGTACGCCAGTTCCATCGGAACGGGGTTCGGCTCGTGCAGGAAGCGATGGCAGCAGATCTCCAGCCCGCACCGGCCGATGCCGCCCTTGATCCGCGCCTCGTCGCGGGCGCCCATCTGTCGGAGCTCGATTCGAGTTCCGTACCGGGCGGCGAGGTCCCTCAGCAGGGCGCGGAAGTCGACGCGATGCGGTGCGGTGAAATAGATCCGCAGCTGTCTTCGATCGAGCGTGTACTCGGCTGCGACAAGGTGCATCGGTAGCTTGTGGCGAGCGACGACCTCACGGGTCGAGAAGAGGATTCGCTCGGCGTCGGCCTGATTGTAGCGATGGGTGTCGACGTCGCGTTGCGACGCGATGCGCACGACGCGATCGAGCTGGTCGCTCAGTCCGGCGCCCGCCTCGAGGTCGTTGAGCATGACGCCGAGTCGTAGGCCGGTGTGGTCGACCACGCACGCCTGGCCCGGCTGCACCGGCACGGAGCCCGCGTTGAAGCAGGCCGTCTCACGGTCGAGGTTGTGGATCCGCACCAGCACGACGCGGTCATTTGTCATCGCCATCGCCTCCCGGCGCCAACATCAAAGATAACAGAACGGCCTCCGCCGGTCCGTAGACAACGATCGACCGATAGGCACGGTCGATCGCATGGCAGAGCGCTCGGATGCGATCGACGCCGACGCGGTCCCGAACTCCGAAGGGGTCGCTCGCTTCTTGCAGAACCGCGAAGGCGGAGATCAGCAGCTCCAGGAGGAACCGGGCGAGGGCGTCGCGATCCTGGCCGGCGAGCATACGGACGCCGACGGTGAGCAGCTCCGGATCGGATGTGGCGATACGCTCGACGATCGTGAGGAGTGCTATGTGCCGCTGGAGTGGATCGTCGGACAGCGCGGCGCTGATGACGTCCGGAATCGCGGCTGTGCGCCCTGCGGATGCCTCGGCCCGAGCCGCGGCGACGTCGACTTGCGAGTCGGCAAGCCGCGCGAGATCGCCGTCGCGCAGCGGCAGAGCCGCGACCCACGCGGCGTCGATGTCGTCGTAGCCGGCGTCGGTCAGACGACGGACGATCGATTCCCGGCTCGGCGGAGGAACGCGAACCGACCGGCAGCGGGAGACGATCGTCGGAAGGAGGTCGCTCGGGTGCTCGGCGAGGAGGACGAACGTCGTGTCGCGCGGCGGTTCCTCCATCACCTTGAGGAGAGCGTTCGCTGCCTCCGGTGTGAGAGCCTCGGCACGCGGGATCAGGCAGACCTTCCGGCTCGCCTGAACGGGCGAGAACTGTGCCTGCCGGATCACCTCGCGAACTTGGCCGATGCCGATCCGCTCCTTCTTCTCCGGAGGGACGAGCACGAGGAGATCCGGGTGGGCGCCCCGTTCCGCCATGGACAGGTCCGACGCGGAGTCGGGGCCGGCGAGCAGCGGTGCGGCGAGCCGGCGCCCCTCTCCGAGCCGGTCGATCGCGCGCGGAACCAAGAAGAGCGTGGCCGCGGCGTCGATTGCGGGAGTTGCGAACGGCGCGTCGGAAGGGCTGTTCATCACCCAGCCAGGGTACCACAGCCACGACAGCGTCGCAATCGTGTGCCCGCTCGAACGGGCCTAGAGCAGCGTGGATTCGAGGAGGTCGGCGAGGGCGGAGAGGTTCGACGGCGACAGGACGACGGTCCCGTCGGGGGCCGCGATCCGGTCGTCGGTGATCACCGCGAGGACGTCGATCCCTCCGGCGAGCGGCTCGCGAGCGATCTCGTGCCCGCGGCGGAAGACCTCGATCTTCGGAAGGGATCCGTGCTTCATCCCCTCGACGAGCACCAGGTCGCAGTCGGGGAAGAGCCGCTCGAGCTGCGCTTCGATCCGCTCGTCGGCGGCGGGCCTCCACGTGAGGACGGCGTCGGTCCTGCCGAGGAGCAGCACCCGATCGGCGCCGGCTGCCACGAGAGCGCCGCTGTCCGTGCCGGGGTCGGCGGGGGCGTCGAGATGCGGTGCGTGCTTGACGGCGCCGACGCGAAAGCCGCGCCCTGCGAGGTACGGGATCAGGCGCGCGAGTAGTCGCGTCTTGCCGGAGTTATGATGGCCGATGAAGGATACGGCGGGGATCATGAGTTCTCCTCGTGTCCACCGAGCGGACGCGGCATTGTACGGGGCGATGCGGCGGAGAGCCAGTTTGCGAGTGCATTTGGCGTCTCGGATAATCCGAGCATATGCATCCGGCCACGAGGTGAATCGATGAGAACTCTGTCCCAAGTTCTGCGTGAGACGACGGAGCGGTATCCCCTACGGAACGCCGTTCTCGACCCGGGCGGCGTGACGATGACGTACGAGGAGCTGAACGCTCGGGTTGACCGCCTGGCGCGCGGCCTGCTCGACATCGGCGTTGCGAAGGGCGACAAGGTCGGCCTGTGGATGCCGAATGTTCCGGAGTGGGTGATCGCGTACTTCGCGACGGCGCGGATCGGCGCCGTCGTCGTCCCGATGAACACGCGCTACAAGACGCACGAGGTCGAGTACATCCTCGATGATTCCGAAGCGACGACGCTGTTTGCCGTCTCGTCGTTCGTCGGGATCGACTACATCGAGATGATCGGCGAAATCCGGGGGAATCTGCCGAACCTGAAGCACGTCGTGATCGTCGGCGAGCCAGGTGACGAGATGCACGCCTTCGACGAGTTGAGCGTGCGCGGCGAGACGTTGCTCGACGACGGGGCGATCGCTGAACGAGAAGCGACGTGCGAACCGAGCGACAACGTCTTCATCCTGTACACGTCGGGAACGACCGGAAGTCCGAAGGGTGCGATGCTGTCTCACCACAACATTGCCCGGAACGCCGAGCAGGTCACCGAGGTCCTGCACACGA
>Ga0272443_10004341_pt1 | contig 15539 bp, 8 predicted proteins | sample SSMAcet12_FD_193581 | JGI IMG/M metagenome (GOLD analysis project Ga0272443, IMG submission 193581) | Marine sediment archaeal communities from Little Sippewissett salt marsh, Falmouth, MA, United States - SSM-Acet-12 | ecosystem: Environmental > Aquatic > Marine > Wetlands > Sediment ...
GCAGTCGGGACAATGCCAATCATCGGGAAGTTCTTCGAATTCTGTCCCGGGCGGGATATTATGTTTCGGGTCCCCTTTTCTCATGTCATAGACATATTTGCAGACGCGGCATTCCCAGAATTTCATAAAAAAACAACTCCCTTATCAAGTATGACCAATAAGGGAGTTTATATTATTAAAGTCAAGTCCGCAGGGATCAGGAAAATAGCGGATTCAGCTTTTCCGGATCAATTTCCAGTTTTTTAAGGGCCTTGTCGACTGTCGAAGGACGAATCCGATTATCTTTGGCCAACTCATTGAGCGCGGCCAAAGCGATAAAACGGGCGTCGACCTCAAAAAACCTGCGCAATGCCGCACGTCCGTCGGATCGCCCGAAACCGTCGGTTCCAAGACAGGCCATCGGCCCCGGGACCCATTTGGCGACTGAAGTCGGCAGGGCCCGGACATAATCGGAGGCCGCGACGAAGATGCCGCTTTCCTCTTCGAGGGCAGCCGTAATATTCGGTTTGCGTCGTGACATGGTCGGATTCAGGAGGTTCCAGCGTTCGGTATTAATAGCATCATAATATAATTCGCGGTAGCTGGTAACCGACCAGACATCGGTCGGAACCTCGAAATCCTTTTCCAGTATTTCGGCCGCCTTGATTGCCTCACGAAGAATTGCACCGCTTCCGAAAAGATGCGCCCGCTTTTTCCCCTTGATATCCATCTCGGTTTTCTTGAAACGGTAAATTCCTTTCAGGATATCCTTTTTAACCCCTTCCGGCATAGGGGGCATTTTGTAAAACTCGTTCATGACCGTGATGTAATAAAAGAGGTTTTCCTGGTTTTCATACATCCGATAGATTCCGTTTTCGATAATGGTCGCCAGTTCATAAGCGAAGGCCGGGTCGTACGCCTTGATATTCGGCACCGGGTATGCCAGGAGGTGACTGTTTCCGTCCTGATGCTGCAATCCTTCACCGGCAAGGGTGGTCCGGCCGCTGGTCCCCCCGACCAGAAATCCCCTGGTCTGTTGATCCGCCGCGGCCCAGATCAAATCTCCGATACGCTGAAAACCGAACATGGAATAGAAGATAAAAAATGGAATCATATTGATACCGTGCGTAGCGTATGAAGTTCCCGCCGCTATGAAGGACGACATCGAGCCCGCCTCGGTAATACCCTCTTCGAGTATGACCCCGTCTTTTGCCTCTTTGTAATAAAGGAGACTTCCCTTATCGACAGGTTCGTAATTCTGTCCCACGCTGGAATAGATGCCGTAGTTCCTGAAAAGCGATTCCATCCCGAAGGTCCGGGCCTCGTCGGGGATGATCGGGACGATAGATTTTCCTATTTTATCGTCCGCAAGGAGTTTCGAAAGCATGTGAACCATGACCATTGTCGTGGCGACTTCACGATCGCCGGTGCCTTCATAGTATTCATCGAAAATTTTGGAGTTGGGCATTGTAATCGGGCCGACCGTTACTTTGCGTTCGGGAAGGTATCCCCCCAGTTTTTTGCGCCGATCGTGGACATATTTTACTTCCGGGCTGTCGTCCGACGGCCGATAAAACGGGGCGTTTTGGATTTCACTGTCGGAGATAGGAATTCCGAAACGGCTGCGAAATTCACGCATCTCTTCTTCATTCAGCTTTTTTTGCTGGTGGGTGATATTTTTGCCTTCGCCTGCTTCCCCGAGACCATAGCCTTTGACGGTTTTGGCGAGGATAACGGTCGGTGAGCCCTTATGCTCGACTGCCGCTTTGTATGCGGCATATACTTTTTCGGGATCATGGCCGCCACGCTTTAATTTGCGGAGTTTCTCTTCGGAGTAGTTTTCGACAATTTCCCGAAGCTCGGGATATTTACCGAAAAAGTGATCTCGAATGTACTCACCGTCCGATACGACATACTTCTGGTATTGACCGTCCGGAACCTCCCCCATTCGTTTGATTAGTAAACCCTCGTTGTCTTTTTCCAGCAAAGGATCCCAATCAGAGCCCCAGATAACCTTGATGACGTTCCAACCGGCGCCGTGAAAGACCGCTTCGAGCTCCTGAATGACTTTACCGTTGCCCCGCACCGGTCCGTCGAGACGCTGAAGGTTGCAGTTGATAACGAAAATGAGATTATCGAGATTCTCTCGCGCAGCAAGACTTATGGCTCCGAGCGACTCCGGTTCGTCAAGCTCGCCGTCACCGAGAAAAACCCATATTTTCTGATCGGAGGTATCCTTTATCCCGCGGTCAGCGAGGTAGCGGTTAAAGCGGGCCTGATAGATCGACATAATCGGCCCGAGACCCATCGACACTGTCGGGAACTGCCAGAAATCAGGCATCAGCCACGGATGGGGGTACGACGGCAGGCCCCCCTCGGGCTTAAGCTCACGCCGGAAATTCTCGAGGTCCTGTTCCGAGAGACGTCCCTCAAGAAATGCCCGGGCATAAATCCCGGGTGCGGCATGTCCCTGAAAATAGACCAGGTCGCCGGGATGATTTTCGGTCTTTCCCCGGAAGAAGTGATTGAACCCGATTTCATATAATGTCGCGGCCGAAGCATAAGTCGAAATATGCCCGCCAATGCCGCTCGATTCTCGATTGGCCCGGACCACCATCGCCATCGCATTCCAGCGAATGATAGATTTAATCCGGCGCTCGATTTCGCGGCTCCCGGGAAAGGCCCCCTGCTTATCCGCAGGAATGGTATTTATGTAGGGTGTATTTCGTGCCTGCCCGGTATTGATTCCGTGCCGGCGGGCCCGCTGACGGAGCTTTTCCAGAAGATCCTTCAGTCGTTCCGGGCCCTCATCTTCGAGAACCGAATCGAGCGATTCATACCATTCACGGTCCTCGGCTTCAATATCTTCGATCCTGAAATCTTCTTTTATTTCGCCGTTTTTTGTATCTTTATCCTGAGAATCAGCATTTTTGTTTTCATTGGTATTCGCGGCATTATCTTTTATTTCATCCATATATTTTCCTCACGCCTTAGAATTGGCAGTTAAGATTGTAAAATACTCAACAATTTACCTGCTGAAATGTTCGACGGAACATTTCCATAATTTATTATAAACTCTACGCGAATCACCAAAAATAAAAGGGAAAATGTGGGAAATTCGCCAAAATTATGACATAATTTTGTCAAACCCCGGAAAGCGGATGCAATTCCTCCGGTATTGTATTGTTATACATCAGGTTATATATAATTTGTATTGACCCGAACGTGGTCATATATTATCTATAATAGTCGCAAGAGAGGAAAAGGATTTTTTTAAAATATTATGTGAAAATATTCACAAGTGTCAGGAGGCAAGGATGAAGAAAATGTTGCGGGCTAATCGCCCGTATCCGAGGATTATGGTCATTGTAACCATTCTCTTGATTATCGCCGCTTTCATCGCGGCGGGCCCGATTTCGGCGCAGAAGGCCGAGATCCTCGCAGGGGAAGAAGCGCTGGGATCCAGATCCTACGACGATTTCGATACGCCGGAATTCTGCGGAACTTCGTGCCATATCGATATCTATCGTCAATGGCAGAAGGCGATGATGTCGCAGGCATATACTCATCACTGGGACGAAATCGAATATTTCGAACTGGCTGTTCCTCATTCAAAAAACGATCCGGATATGGCTGGCGTTTCTGACGGCTGTAACGGCTGCCACGCCCCATTGGCATACCTGGCGGGTGATGTTCCTCCACCGCGCCCCGAAGAGGGAAGCCGGGCTAATGAGTCGGTTTCGTGCGATCTCTGCCATACGATCACCGGGTTCAAAGGGGATACTCCATTCAATTTCAACTGGATCAGCTCGCCCGGGGATATCAAGTACGGCCCGCGGGAAATGGTGGAATCGCCGGCGCACAGCGGGGCAATCTCCGATTTCCTCGATAAGGCGGAATTTTGCGGGACATGTCATAATGAAAAAAGTCCGTTTGGAGTATGGGTTAAGTCAACCCACCTGGAATGGCAAGAGGGGCCTTACGCCGAAGAGGGAGTTCGCTGTCATGACTGTCATATGACGCAGAGTAAGATGCAGACCGCTTCGATGGGACCGGTGCATGACGATGCCTGGCTTCATTTTTTCCCGGGCGCGCATGATCCGACCAAGGTCAAAGGAACAATTGAACTTCAGATCTATTCCGATCTCGACGAAGTCGAGCCGGGCGGTCTGGCCAAATTCACGCTGGCCCTCTTCAACCAGAAAACCGGACACAAGTTCCCGACCGGGTCGGTCGAGGACCGGATTGTCTGGAGCCATGTCGAAGCGGTCGATGCCGATGGGAATGTCTATCATCTCCCTGTCGACAAGAAAGGGTTCGAAGGAGAGGAATACACCATCGCGGCGGATGTCCTGGCGTACCAGGATATGGGGGTTCCGCTCGAAAAGCCTGATTTCGAAGGGGTTCAGCGGGACGGTGTCCCGGTCGGCGACCGTATCTACCGGATGGCCTATTTCGATCCGCAGGGACGGATGACGATTCAGCAGTGGAATACCAAATCGCTTGGTTACGATTACCGTCTCGGGCCGCGCGAAACCAAACTGGAGACCTATACTTTCGAGGTTCCGTTCGAAGCGGCACCGGGACCGATGACCGTTACGGCGGTTTTGAATTACTCCCGCCTGGTGCATCCGGTCGCGGAGTTTTTGAATGTCCCGGAGGATGAAACAGAAGTCATCGAAGTCGGGCGTCATTCCACTCAAATTGAAATATTACCATAGGAGGGATACAGTATTATGAACAGAAAAGCAATCAGTCTCGCCACGCTGGCATTATTCTTCGGGACGCTTGCAATATCTTTCTTCGCGCATACCGATGAGGCCAACGCCATTCCGGCATTTGCGAGAAAGTATCGGATGTCCTGTACGACCTGCCATGCCCCGGTACCGCGCCTGAAGGCGTACGGCGATGAATTCGCCGGAAACGGGTTCGTTCTGAAAGACCAGGACGCCCCGAGATACTTTGTAGAAACCGGAGATGAGCACATGTCCCTGATTCGCGATTTCCCGATCGCGGTCAGGATGGATGGATATATCAAGTACGACAGCGAAACCGACAAAGATGTCGATTTGACCGCACCATATTTGGTCAAGTTCCTCTCGGGTGGTTCGCTGGCAAAAAATCTCGCTTACTATTTCTATTTCTACATGAATGAACGGGGCGAGGTGGCCGGAGTCGAAGATGCTTATATCATGTTTAACGACCTGTTCGGGCACGATCTCGACTTCTATCTCGGGCAGTTCCAGGTCTCCGATCCGCTCTTTAAAAGAGAGCTCAGGCTGACCTACGAAGATTACCAGATATACAAATACGCTCCGGGGGAATCGCGAATCGCCCTGGCGTATGACCGGGGGATTATGATAACCCTCGGGCTGGAAAGCGGGACCGATATCATCGCGGAGGTCGTCAACGGGAATGGGCTGGGCGAAGCGGATGATTTCAAAGTCTATGACGATGACAAATTCAAATGCTTTGCCGGGCGCATCAGTCAGGGAATAGGCGATTATGTCCGTGTCGGCGGATTCGGCTATTACGGCAAAGAAGCCGCGGACGATTTCGAGAACGAGGTCTGGCTCGCGGGAGGGGATGCCACGTTTTCGTACGAAGACAAAGCGGAACTCAACGTTCAGTATCTGGAACGAAGGGATACCGATCCTGATTTTGAGGGGAACGATGTCGATGTTGAAACCCGGGGCGGATTCGCCGAGCTGATCCTGATGCCGGACGGCGACCGGAGCCGGTACTACGGGGTATTGATGGGCAACTATGTCGAATCGTACGACGGCGCCTGGAAATACCAGACAGTATCCGGCCATTTCGGATATCTTCTTCGGACCAATATCCGCCTGATCGGCGAGATTATTTATGATGTCGAAAAAGAAGAAACCAAAGCGGTGATAGGTTTCGTTTCCGGCTTCTGATTACGTATTGAAATGGCATAAAAAGAAGGGCGGCAGGTCTGCCGCCCTTTTTATATGATTATTTTATTTCGATCAGAGATCTTTCAATAGAAGCGGTCGCCCGGCCAGAGCTGAGATAGAATCTCCCGGTTTGAAGGGATCCGCCCCGAATAAACCCTGCATTAACCAGAAATCGGCACCGACGACAGTCTCAAATGTTATATCCATATCGGCTATCTGACAATCCACCTCGATTGCATCATTTATCATGTCGCCGTTAGTATCGACCGAATCACAATCGCAGTCCTTCCAGCCGGACAATTTGCAGAGAACCTTGCCTTCAATGGCGTCTCCGATGGTGTTCGAGTATTTCGTGAAAATAACATTACCGGGATATTCAATATTGCAGTCACATTCATCGTATCCGGGAACGCCATAAATGGTGAAGGTTTTTGTACCGCCACTCCCTTCGCAAGGAATAAGGTTAGTAAGATAGTTGACCAGCACGCCCTTCTTGTATGGAAATTCTTTATAGCCGTAGGCAATATCATAGAAACCGGATTCTCGGACCTTGTCGACATTGAGAAGAATATCGAATTCCTGTTTCGGTTCGGTATTGATACCTCCTGCGATAAACATGGCCGAGCCGGTGTAATCGGAAATCACAGGCGAACAGGCTACAATTCCGAAATTGATATCGAACGGTGAACCGGAATAATCGGTGACGTAGGTATTATTCGCCCACATCTTGCTGAAGGCCTTCATGAGCAGGGGACGGGAAAGATTGGTGGTTTCATCTTCGATCACAGTAATCTGAACCGAATCGGTAATATAGTTCTCGTGACTCGCAACCACCCAGAAGGTGCTGACCGGAAGCTCCAGCTCGAAGCGTCCGTTGCTAATACCGTATGAGCGTTCATATAACTCACCGTTAACCATTCCGGTGACGCGCAGGTTTGCTTCTCGAGTAAAAAGGGTATCCTGGTTCGAGTTGCCGCGGGGATGCGCCCGCCATTTCGATTTAATGTCATTGACGATCAATCCCTTGATAATACCCTTTTTGTATTCCAGTTCGATTGTAACCTTGACTTCCTGGTCGTCGAGGATGACCACCTCGACCGTCTCGGTTTTGTAGCCGGGCATGCTCGCGGTAATGGTCTTGGTCCCGATCAGGCAGTCCGCGAAGAGAAAGCCGCCGTCGGCATCGGTGTTCCACTGTGTCACATGGCTCGGAAGCGGGTTGTTTTCATCACCCCCGAGGACAACTTTGGCTCCTTCGATCGGGCCGTACGGGTGATCCTTCTGTATAACATATCCGCTGACATCGCCGAATTCGCCGGTATCGCGCCAGACCTTGAAAGTTGTCTTGAGCTGGGCGTCGCCGAACCCGCAAACGGTTTTCATGACATTGGTGACCTTGTTGCCGACCGCCACCCCGGTTACCGCGGCGCGGAATCCGGGGGAGACCATCAGGGCATTGATGGCGTTGGCCTGTTTGTCATTGAGAGCTTTGCCCGCGATTTTAATTGCGATTTTCTGAAGAAATTCGGTCGACATCACTTTCTCGAAAATCTTCTTGAAAATCATCCAGGCCATATCCCAGTACTGCTCCTGCGAATAAAGAAGTTCCACCTGCGCCACGAACGGGGCATCGGATAGAAGGACCTCCATAACGAAGACTTCGCCCTTGTCGTAGACAATATCCTCGTAGCCGTCGACTGATTCCAACCCGTTGAGGGTATTGGTTACGACCGAGACGACATTGCCGATAAATTCGAAAAGGAAGGTCAGGAACCCGGCATCATGGGTCATCATCTTCTCGTCATGGGTAAGATTGGCGAAATTATTCTCGGCGGCTCCGCTCAAGCCGTAGCCGTAGACATTGACCAGGACGGTATCCTCTTCGTGGCTGACCGGCATTGTGAAGGTATGTTCCGAGGGCGCCCAGGGCCGTCCGTCCTTGATGAAATCCATCATGCTTCCGTTCGGCGAAAGATAGAATTTCTTGTTATCGCGCGGGATATGCATGCAGGCCCAGCGCCCATAAGCATTAGTTATCTTGAATTTATCTTTGCCCATGTATTGCAGCATGTGGCCGGAAACCTGGGTGGTCGGGATAATCCCGATCCCGCCGTCATCTTCGGCAACAGCGGTCTGTTTCGGCACTCCCGGGAGAGTCTGTCGGAGTTTCCCGGCGATATAATCCGGATATGAGTCGATATATGCCCCGACTGTATTCATGATGGCGTTGGCGATCTGGGAATCCTCCTTGCCGAGAGCCTTGGGGTCCGTGGTCAATTTGCTTTCGAGGAGATTTTCCAGCGTCGTTAACTGCGGAAGACTGTCTATTTTGTTTATGACTTCAACCGCTGTCTGATAATCGCCTCCTGCGGCCACCAGCGGATGCATATAGACCAGGGCAATGGCAGTGGAATGAACATCGAGAGTAATCCTACCACCGGCCACCGGGTGCGGTACGATAGCCATCAGGAGAATCGTGGTATCGGTTTCATCGTATGCCGTTGCCAATCCCGGGACCATTTTATTCCCTCCGATTGAAAAATCCCCGTCGTTGTCGGGATTGGTCGACGATTCTCCGAGGACAATCGTGATATCGGACATTTCGAGCCCTTCGTCATCGACAAATTCTAATGACCCAGTCATAGGGACGATTACCACAGCGGGCCCGGATGGGCCGCTGTCTCCTCCGCATGACAGCATAAGGCCGAAGAGAATTAAGGTACTGATAGACTTGATGATTGATGCTGCATTGATTTTACACATAGCCCGGCTCCATTTAATACGGTTTGGAAAGATCGGCGGGTGGTTTCCGTCAGGCGATCCGTTCTGCTCCGTATTTGGTTGCAGTTCAAATTGTTACTGTACGAAATATAGTATATTAGATGTCCTTGTCAACGATTGTTAGCGGGAGATATTCAGGATAATTTCTTAACTGCCGGACGAAAAATTAAAATCCATAATAGGGCCGCGGCAAAAGCCAGTAATGTTCCGAGTATCAGACCGGCGGTAGGATAGAGATAATGAATCGCCACAGCATAAATCACGATATTGGACGAAGAGAAAATCAGGATTTTCCCAGCCGCGCGGGCAAAATCGACCGACTGGTTGATAGTCAATATGACCATAGTGGATAATAAAACCGCCGGGAAGGTGGCAAACAGCCCGGTCCAGAACGGGCTTGCCAATTCCGAAATGATAACGGTGCCGGCCACGATAGAACCGGCAAACCAGGCCCGGAAAAGGACCTGCCGCATATTATAAGATCTTTTTATCCTTTCCGCGGATGCAATTCTCAGGAGATATTCCAGGACCAGAAAAGAGAGGATGACGATGATGATATAGATTGCAATGTTTATAATCCAACCCGAATACTGATATTTTCCTGCGGTAAAAGCCAGAAGAAACCACCCGGCGGTCGATAAAAGAACCGAAACTAACAGCCCGTGCCTGAGGGTTACAATCATAATGAAGAGGAAAACGGTATCGATTGCCATTCCAATCGGAACCGCCCGGGTTGCTTCGGAAGCGAAAGAGACCGATTGCGACAGGGCAACAAACAGCATCGATACCAGGATATTCGAGGGAAGGTTGGCGATCAATCCGCCCCCGCGAGAGCCGAGCCTTTCCGCCAGCAGGGTCGCTCCGGCGATCCAGAAACCGGCGACGACAAACGATATCGCGGCTTTTAAAATGACAGACGATTCCATTGTTCCTCGCACATTTCAGTGTGAAAATACATTTTAAAACTTAGCTTCCAAGACAATATTGCCTAACCGGGCTTGCCAAATTCCGTATAATTGCTAAATTAGGATACTTTACGGCGCAGATCAAAATGAAAGGGAGATAAATGAATACACCGACCGCAACCGAAAAGAAAGAAACCGCAGTCCCTCAACGAAGCGATATCAAAACCGAACACAAGTGGAACCTGGCCGATCTGTTTGAAAGCGATAAGGCCTGGGAAAGCTCATATAAAAAATGCCAGGATTTGACCGCAAAAGCGTCCGGGTTCAAAGGACGGCTGGGAGAATCTCCCAAAGTCCTGTATGAAGCGCTCTCGATCAGGACGGAACTCCTTAAGACCTGCAGCGACCTTTACCAGTATGCCAAGCTGAACCAGGATCTCGATACCCGCGTCTCCCGGTATCAGGCTATGACCGATCAGGCGGCGATGCTGATGTCGGAGGCCCGTGCGGCCTTTTCCTTTTTGGAGCCGGAACTTCTGAAAATCGACGATGAGGCTCTTCGCAAAATGGCCTCCGAATTCCCCGAAACCGATGTTTATGATTTCTATATCAAGGAACTGATCCGTTCCCGCGAACATATCCGTTCCGAGGAAATCGAAGAACTTCTGGCGCAATCCGCGATGATCGCGCGCGGACCGGAAACTGTATTCGGAATGCTTGACGATGCCGATATAAAATACCCGAAAATCATCGACGAAAACGGCAACGAGATCCAGCTCACCAAACAGCGTTACGCCAAACTGATGGAAAACCCGGTTCAGGAGACCAGGCGCAAGGCTCACGAGGCATTTATGTCGGCGTACAGAGATCATCTCAACACGCTTGGCGCGGCGCTGTCGACCTCCTTGAATAAGGATCTTTTTTATGCCCGGGCGCGTAAATACGAGTCGTCGCTTCATGATGCGCTCGACGATTTCAATATCCCGACCTCGGTATTTCATTCATTGATAGAAACGACCGAAGCAAATCTCGGCGGTTTTCATAAATGGATGGGGCTGCGCAAGAAAATTCTGAAACTCGAGAAGCTCTATCCCTACGATATCTACTGCCCGCTTTTCCCCGAATTGAACTACGAAGTCCCTTACGATGATGCGGTCAGGCAGGTCCTTGAAGCGGTGGCTCCGCTCGGAAAGGAATACCAGGATTCGATGCGTCATGCCTTCGAAAGCCGCTGGGTGGATGTCTGGGAAACCGAAGGGAAAAGCGGAGGAGCCTATAACTGGGGGAATTATTCCGCCCACCCGTTTATCCTGATGAATTACAACGAAACCATCAATAATATGTTCACGCTGGCGCACGAGCTGGGGCACGCCATGCACAGCTATCTCTCTTCGCAAAGGCAACCATACCCCAAGGCGCAATATTCGATCTTCGTGGCCGAAGTGGCCTCGACCCTCAATGAAGGGCTTCTCCTCAACTATCTTCTTAAAAAAACCGAGGATAAAAAGCAGAAGCTGTTCCTGTTGAATCGTCAGATCGACAACACTCTCGGAACATATTATCACCAGGTTTTTTACGCCCATTTTGAGCATGAAATCCATGAGCTGGTCCGAAAAGGGGAAGCCCTTTCGCCCGACAGGGCGAGTGAGATTTGGGAAGATCTCAATAAAAAATACTATGGCCCGGCGGTCGAAATGGATGAATTCAGCAGATATAAATGGTCGCGCATACCGCATTTCTATATGACTTATTATGTGTATCAGTACGCGACCTCGTATGCCGCTTCGCAGGCAATCCTGAACAAGTTCCTCTCCGGGGAAGAGGGGATAATCGGAAAATACCTGGAACTGCTGTCATCGGGCGGCAACGACTATCCTATCAACCAGCTGAAAAAATGCGGGGTCGACATGACCACCTCGGAACCGTTTCTGGCGACGATCAAGCTTTTCGATCAGCAGGTCAAGGAAGTGGAAAAACTGACATCATAGTAATGACGGCTAAAGCAAATCCAGGCCGGCCCCTTTGACGGGGCCGGCATTTTTTTGATAAAATTTTAAATCATATCCAGGACGATTATACCCGTAAACAGTCCTTTTAGCTTGTAAACAGACCGGGCTGTTCTTATATTCCCGCGAAAGAATTTCCATAAATCAATTTGAGGATTCGGGAGGGATCGGCTTTGCCCTCCATTTCAAAAAAATAATCGAAAAACATAAATATTATGTAACCACTTACATAATTATGAGTATAATATTCATGGAGAAAGACCTTGGATTTAATTAACGAACTCGGCGAACTGGCCTTTGCCTCCAGGCTGAAACGTCTCAGCGAAAGGCTCATGAAAGATGTTACCCGGATATACCGTGAACTGGATGTCGATTTCGAGGCCCGATGGTTTCCGATAATGTATAGTCTGAAGCTGAAAAAATCTATGAGCATTACCGAACTGGCTGGCAATCTCAGCCTGACTCATCCGGCCGTTAATCAGCTTTCGGCGGAAATGGAGAAAGCGGGGTTGATTGCCTCGGCCAAAGATCGCCGCGATGAACGCCGCCGTTTGCTCCGTCTTACGGCACAGGGGAAAAAGACCGTTAAGTTGCTGGAGCCGGTTTGGGAAGATATAAAAAGCGCTACGGGGGAATTACTCAATGAATCGCGGTATGATCTGATCGCCTCGCTGGCCGCCATCGAAAAAGCCCTGGATGAAAAGGAAATCTATGATCGCGTCAGGACTAAAATAGTCGCGAGACAGGTGGATTCGCTTGTATTAGAAGACTATCGTCCCAAGTACAAGAAATATTTCCGCATCTTAAATTACCAGTGGCTGGATGAATACTTCAAAGTCGAACCGTCGGACGAAAGAATCCTGAACAATCCCAAAAAGGAAATTATCGACAAAGGGGGCGAGGTCTATTTCGCCCTGCTCGATAAAAAGGTTGTGGGGACCTGTGCCCTGATAAGGCATGATTCCGGAGTTTGGGAACTGGCCAAGATGGCGGTCGATAAGGATTACCGTGGATTCGGCGTCGGGGAAAAAATGCTTGCACATGTGGAGAAGCAGGCCGGGAGTCGCGGGGCCAAAGAGCTCTGGCTCGCGACCAGCCCGCAACTTGCGGCCGCGGTCAGCCTGTATGCGAAACATGGTTTTAAACGATCGAATATAAATCCTCTGGGTGGTGAGGGGTATCAACGGTGCACCATTATAATGGTGAACAATTTGACTGCTCAACCCAAAACTTGAGAGGACCTTTATGAAAATTTTCGGCAGAAATTACACATTCCTGACAGTAGCCGTTCTGATCTTTTCACTACTGACCGTTGCGAACACGAATGCACAGAGAAGACGGGTGGTCGCCGCGGGGTATGACGACGCCATGCAACTTGACTCCGAAAAAAGAACCGAAATTATCGACAGTGTCAGCGCCGCCATTAATCGAATCTATGTCTTCCCGGATGTTGCGGATGAGATGACTGCATATGTAAAAAAGCAGAATAAGAATAAGGCCTACGAGAACTTCGACTCGCCGCTGCACTTTACGGAACGTCTGACGGAGGATTTGCGCTCGGTTTGCCGCGACCGTCATCTGGGAGTCCGCTTTTTCACCGATGAGGAGATTGCCCAAATGACCGATGTTGACACGGCCCGATCACTGGAACGCCAGGTTACCGGCGCTCGGCACAATAATTACGGATTCAAGAAAATCGAACGGCTCGACGGGAATGTCGGCTATCTTGAATTCACCGGTTTTTCGGGACTTCCCGGAGCGGGTGAAACCGCCATCGCCGCCATGAATTTCCTCGCCTATACCGATGCCCTGATTATCGACCTGCGCCGCAACGGGGGAGGGTCTCCGGCTATGGTACAGCTTTTGTCGAGTTACTTATTCAATGAATCGGTGCATCTGAATTCTTTCTATATCAGGCAGGAGGATACAATTCGGCAATTCTGGACCCAAAGCTTTGTCGAGGGACCGAAACTGAGTAATATTCCTGTCTTTGTTTTAACCAGCGATTACACCTTTTCGGCGGCCGAGGAATTCACCTATAATTTAAAAAACCTCGAGAGGGCCACAATAATCGGGGAAACCACCGGCGGTGGGGCTCACCCGGTCGAAAGCGTTATTTTTGCAAATTTGAATATCGGGATGCATGTTCCGTTCGGCAGGGCCATAAACCCTGTCACCGGAACGAACTGGGAGGGAACCGGGATCGAGCCGCACATAAAAGTGCCGGCCGACAGTGCTCTTGATGTCGCTTATCTCGAGGCCCTGAAAACTGTCAGCGAAGCGACCGCTGATGAGGGTCGCAAATTTGAATTGGAGTGGACCATCCGCGGCCTCGAGGCAAGGCTTAATCCGGTTTCTCTCACCGAGAATGTACTCCGTAAGTATACCGGTCAATATGGACCCCGGAAAATCTGGCTGGAAGAGGGTCGGCTCCTCTATCAGCGCGAAAACGGACCGATCTTTCACATGTTCCCAATGGGGGAAAATCTCTTCGGAATGAAAGAACTTTCATCATTCAGGATTAAATTCGTTCCGGAAGAGAACGGCGATGTAAACGAATTGATTGGTTTGTATGACATTGGTCATCAGGACGGTAACGTAAGGAACGAATAGAAAAATTCCACCAACGCGGTATGACAGCGCGGGATGGCCGTAGATCAGGGTTGTCCCGCGCGCTCTTTTTCGTCAATCAGGCGGCATCCTTCCATCAGGATGGACTCATTAGAATCGAAATTATTCGGCTCCGGGAGGTTCTCCTCTTTAACCGGCTCGATTTTCCAGGTCCCGTTTAGCCATGTCAGGCCTTCGTAGATTGCCTCCGGCCCGGTCAGAACGCTGAGCTCACCGTAAATTATCTGCCCTTTATGGAGATAGACGATTAATGGTGCTCCGTCTTTATTAACAGGATAAACGGTTATTCGGGCGGTTTTCCGGCTCGGCCCAAGCGCCTGGAGAAGGTCGATCAGGTTCATATCGCTGAGGCTGCCGCGAGCGCCGTAGGATTCGTCCCGCGTTTCCTTTTTATGCGAGGCCGATATTTTCGCCTGCATCTTTTTCAGCTTGGTGAAAAGAAGATCGAGATTATCGTCGAGGGCGATAACATCCTCGATTCCTCTTTCCAGAAGCGAGGTCAGCGATGAAATCGAATAGGAAGTTGTCAGGATAAACATCGGGGTCCGGTCAAAGTTGACCCCGCCTTCATGCAGTTTATTTATAAAAGCCGTAACCCGCTCCGGTTTTCCCGGAAGAGTCACAATCATAATATCCGGTTCGCTTCGACGATAGAGTTCCAGGAGGGTTTCTTCCGAACTGTGTGTAATGGTGCGGTACCCTTCGTTTTTAAGACGCATCGCTATCGGTTGAAGAATCAGGAGATCCTCGGCGTAGAGCATGACCTGGGTGTCGAGCTGGGAGGTATGCAGGTCGAGCACCTCACTCTGGAGCATTTCAATGAAAGCCTCGACCACTTCCGGGAAGAATATTTTCCCCGCCTGTTCGCGAAGTTTCTGTTTGATGGTGTCCAGTTTATCAAGACCGAGCTTTTCGTTCTGGTGGAAACTGTCGCAATATAGAAATACTATCGACAGGATATTGGCCCCGAGAATTTCCTGGGGGAGATGTCGTTCGTACTTACCCTCGAGATTCGTGAACATTCCCTTCATAATTTCAATTGCGGTCTGAGAGTAATTCAGCGATTTCAAGAGTTTTATGGTCAAGGGGATGTACTGGCGGCTGTCCGCGATTTCATCGGTATTGTAATAGTATCGCGCAAGATCGCTGATGTATGCGGCATTTACGATGACATCACGATCATAATCGGGGAGGTTCAGTTTATGGCAGAGTTTTTCGACATATTGACCCACCCTAGCGCTGTAGTTTAAAGGAAGTTTCGAACGGGAGGTCAAAAGCGAGGTGAACAGCTCCAGGTTTTTGACGAGTAAAACATT
>Ga0272443_10004342_pt1 | contig 15537 bp, 12 predicted proteins | sample SSMAcet12_FD_193581 | JGI IMG/M metagenome (GOLD analysis project Ga0272443, IMG submission 193581) | Marine sediment archaeal communities from Little Sippewissett salt marsh, Falmouth, MA, United States - SSM-Acet-12 | ecosystem: Environmental > Aquatic > Marine > Wetlands > Sediment ...
GACGGCCGCTATCCTTCGGACCATTTTCCCGTCATGGCCCGGCTCTCGCTTGCCGGTGGCACCACCTACCATCTCGACAGCAAGATCGGTAGCGATGAGAACGACGGGCGCAGCTGGCGACAGGCCTGGAAAACGCTTGCCCCGGTCAACGCCCATCGCTTTGAACCGGGTGATCGCATTGTCTTCAAGGCGGGGACGGTCTATGCCGGACCGTTCAAGCCGCAAGGTTCCGGGTTGCCCGGCTATCCGATCATCGTGCGCATGCTGGGCATGGTGATGGATCCGCCCAGGATGCGATTCTGCTGGAGAATGTCGAATATTGGGAGTTGAACCGTCTGAAAGTGACCAACCTCGGTTCTGAACGTGCGGATTGGCGTACAGGCGTGCGCATCTGTGCCAACAACTGCGGGACACTGCATCACATCCACCTCAACAACCTCTCCGTCCACGATGTCAACGGTAGTCTCGACAAATCACGCGAGGGCTGTGGCATCTTCTTCTAGTGCAAGGGGGAGACACCATCACGGTTCGATGATTTGCTGATCGAGAACTGCTACGTCACGCGGACCGATCGCAACGGCATTTGCGGCCGGTCTTCATTCACCAATCGCGACAGCAACTGGTTTCCCAGTCTGAACGTGGTCATCCGCCGCAACAGGCTAAAGGACATCGGCGGTGACTGCATCAAGCCCTGGGGATGCGACGGTTGTCTCGTCGAGTACAACATCGTGCGCGGCGGTCGCCAGCGCGCTGAGGACTACGCGGCGGGGATCTGGCCTTGGAGTTGCGACAACACGGTGATCCAGTTCAATGAGGTCAGCGGCATGAAGGGCACCAAGGATGGACAAGCTTTCGATTCCGACTACAACAGCCGCAACAGCCTATTCCAGTACAATTACAGCCACGACAATGACGGTGGCTTCATGCTTATCTGCACACCGCGGATTCGCCCTGGAAACATCGGGTGCGAGGGCACGGTGATTCGTTACAACATCAGTCAGAATGATGGCACCCGGTTGTTTCACATTGGTGGCCCTGTTCGCAACACGAAGATCTACAACAACGTCTTCTTTGTACCGGCCGAGCGTGACATTGCGGCGGTCCTTTGTACGGACTGGCAGGGCTGGGCACAGGACACGACTTTCGCCAATAACATCTTCCATGTGGAGGGCAAGGTCGGCTACGATTTCGGCTACAGTACGAACAACGTGTTCGAGCATAACGTCTTCTATGGCTCCCACGAGAATCGTCCGGACGATCCGCACGCCATTCTGGTTGATCCGAAGCTGGTCCGACCTGGCTCGGGCGGCAACGGTCTCCATACGCTCGACGGGTACAAGCTCCAGGCCGGCTCGCTCTGCATCGGGCGTGGCTTGATGATGCCGGCGCCGGGCAAGTGCGATTTCTGGGGTACGGCGTTATCCAAGGATACCCGCGCCAACATCGGCGCCGACGCCTCGCGTATCGCGTATTGAGGATGTCCTCAACGAGATCGTCGGCAACTGCGATACAAACCACCGATCGATCATCGAGTACAAGGGCACGTGGTGCGTCATCCCCCACAACGACTGCATTCCCATCCAGGGCGACGACTTTCGTCGCTTCAGCCAAACCCATTGTGTGGAGCCTTGTTGGCGAAAGCGAGCGCGTCTCACGTTCAACGGGCTTCGATGGACTGGCGTAGGGCACGGCAGGAGGCGAAGAATTCATCGGGTGACATTTCCTGGAGGAAGACCAAGCCGCGCGTGGCGCGGATCAGGGCGCTCGGATGGTTGTGGAACCACTCGCGCCCCAGACACGTCTTGATCCTGCGATACTGCTCCACCTGGATGCGCTGGGCCAACTGTGAGAAGGGCCCATCGTGTTCGTAACTGGGGAACGAGGCATCCTTTTGGGTGATGAAGGAGTTCATGAACGCATCGTGCATGATGGAGAACATTCCCAGGGTCACGGGCACGAAGACGTTCGCCTCCGACGGATCGAAGCGGAACCAGACGTTGCGATAGCCCCAGATCTTCAGGTCGGGTTTGCCCTGTGTCTTCAGGTGGATGCGAATGGCCTCGGCCATCGCCTGCATGACTTTGTAGTGCGTGTCGGGTCCGCTGGCCTCGGGGTCGAAGGCCACGGTGATGACGTTCGGGTCGATGCGGTCCAGCTCGGCGACGATGGGAGGGACATCCTGGTCCATCGTCGGCTCTTTGGTGAAGATGTCACCCGTATAGAACCCCAGGCGAAGATGCCGGACGTTTTCGCATTGCCAACCATAGTAGGCCCAGAGGCATTCAGCCTCCCACTCGCGTGACATGCCTTTGAGTTTCTGGACGTGCTCGGGATCCTTCTTGCCCGGATAGGTCGTAGCGAAGTATTCCTCCAACTCAGTGAGCCGTCGATCCAAGTCGTTACGGCAGTCCTCGCCGAACAGTTCGATCAGGTTGCGCAGCATGCGGCGGGCGCAACCCTCGGCTTTGTCATGGTCGTTGCGACCGGCAACGCCATCGAGGTACTGCCAGACATCGCGATTGCGGTCGATCATGTTGTTTGGTACGAAGTAGCCCTGACCGATTAGCTCGCGGAACTCGGCAGTGCCCAGAAAGCGGCGCAGATTGATAAGCTGGGTACGCATGAACTCGTTGGTCACAGCGGTGAATCCGCTGGTGAGCGTGATGAAATGGTGCTCGTTGGTCATGCGGCGAAAATGACGGACGACCTGGGCGAAGTATCCGAGCATGACATCGTCATGGTGCGGCTCGGTGTGTAGAAAGCGTTTGTTCTTATAGACGCGCAGTCCGTTCTCAATCTTGGCAATCAGACGGTCGTGGACCATGCGGGCCAGAGTTTCCAGGGGTTCGTCCCGGCGCTCCAGGGCCGCGGCGACCAGGCGGTTGGCGCGGCAATCCTCCTTGGTCAGCTCGAGTAGGCGTTTGTTCTGCTGTACGGCCAATTCGACGAGTGCCTCTTCGACGTTGGCATCGCTGATCTGCGGCGCTTTCTTGAAGACTTCGACCTGGCGCTCGGCGAGCCCGAACGCGGCGCCCCGGGTGATGTAGAATCGGGCGTTAGGCAAGTGCTGGAGGCAGCTTGCCGGCGTGTTGATATGGTCGTCGGACTGGATGGCCTGCGCCGCCAGTGCGGCCTTGGCCTGCCCGGCGGCAATGACGACTGCCGTGCACTCCGGATTGCGCGTGATCGTCCGCAAGCCGATCGTGATCACCAGACACCGGCGGGCCATCTCGATCCCGCCGAGGTCTGTTGCGGCCGCGGCCTGGGTCTCGTAGTTCGTCGGACACAGGCGCGTTGTGGAATTGTGATCGGAACCCTTGATATTGAAGCCGATGTGTCCGTCGGGGCCGATGCCGCCCAGGAAGAAGCCGATGCCGCCGAGTTTGCGGATACGCTGTTCGTATTGCATGCACCACTGATCGACATCTTCGAGCAGCGCCTGCTGTCGGCGTTCAAGGTTTGTCCGCGCCTGGCGATAGCGCAGCGTCAGATCCACGTGCTTGTCGGGCCAGACATCAAGGAGGGTTTCGCCCTCGCGCAATCCGATGGCGGCGGAATCGATGAGCAAGGCTTTGTCCGGATCGAGGCCGAAGCCCTCGATGTAGAAGTGCTTGACGTAGTGGTAAAAGCTGTTGTGCTGGGCCGAGTCCAGCGGATAGAAATCGTCGATTTGTACGAAGTGGAGACTGGCCATGTCGGGTTTCGTGGCCGGATCAATGCCCGCCTCCTTGAGCGTACGACGGATCTCCGGTGTCTCCCAACCGTCGAGCAGACGCCGGACCCACTTGATGAAGTGTTCGGGGCTCTTGCCGGTCGGCAGCGAAATGACGCCGCCGGCGTGATTCTGTACCCACTCCACGAAACGCATGGCGGCCAGCCTGCCGAGCGCCGGGAAATTCTCCACGACGATGGTCGGGATCTTCTCAGTCGGGGGGTAAAGCACGTCGAAGGAGGAGGCTTTGACGGCGATCTCTTCAACGGGGGTCAGATTGATACTCGGATTGTTCTTCATGATTCTACTTGCTCAAAAGTGAGGTGATTGCGCGGAGATACCCCGGCCGTCGGGCAGTTCCTCCTCCTCCCTGCGAGCCGCAGTGATCTCCATGTGCTTGTGCCTGCTTGGTTGCCCGCCGCAGCGGTAATGGTTGCATCAGTTTGTCAGGCCGGCGGTGGCTGCTCCCAGCAATGTGGCGTTCTCGACGCTGATGATCTCGTAGGCGACGCCCTGGCCACCGACGAGATACTGTTTCAGATAGTACTCTACTTTCTGTCGCAGCGATTTCAGATGGTAGAACGTGGTCCCTTCGGCCACGATGCAGACCGGGCGGCACGGGTTTTGCCCCTTGCCCGATTTGATGGCGGCTGACGACAAGTTCGCCGCGGTCAGTTTGGCCGCTCGTTCGATGAGGGCATCGGTCAGGCTATAGGCGGTGACCACATCGGTCGGTTCGCCGTTCGCCAGGGCTTTGCCCAACAGGTTGTCCGTTCGCTCCGGGGCGCTCATGAACTCGCTGATGTCCTTGGTCGTGGCTTGTGGAATCGCCAGCAGGTTCTTCGCCGCCGCTTCGGAGAACAGGCCTTCCTTGACAGCGGCCTGGATCGTCGTCATGCAGAGCGGGCCGAGATAGGCGCCGGAGATCATCTTCTCGAACACGTTGATTCCGGGACTGGCGGACGCCGCGTCGAATTGCTCATCGATCGTGCCGCGCGGGGCCTTTCCAAAACCACCCGACTCGACGTTGATGATTTGGCTCTTGCCCGGGTCGAGATCGCTGGCTTTGGTGATGTTGCTGTTATGTTCGACGTAGGCCGTGTTGGTGCCGGTCCCCAGGATGAACCCGATGTAGCTGTCATAGTTGAGTCCGCTAGCGGCGCCGCGTCCGGCCAGAAGCGTCGCGACCGTATCGTTGAGCAGTACCATTTGTTTGGCATCGGAACTGGTGGATTCGACGATGGCGGCGTTGAGCCCTGCGCCGATCATCTGGTTGACAACCTCCGGGGCCTTGATCTCTTTCGAGAAATACAGCACGCGGCCGTCCTTGCTGGGGAACATCTCGATCGGATACGAAAAGCAGAAGCCGACGCTCTGGCTCTTGTCAATGATGTCGGCAACATAGCCGGCCATGGTGCCGAAGAAGTGTTCCTTGCTGACTTCTTTCTTGATACCCGGCATCGGAAAGACGCGGAAGTCCGCAATCTCAGGATCGCCCTGATTCTTGAAACAAACCGTAGCGACGCGGAAGTTGGTGCCCCCGGCATCCATCACGATGACGGGTTCGTTGCGGGGTAGCTCACGGTCGGTCTCGATATAGGTAGGCAACATGGCCAGAGAGCCGTCGTTAGTGGTCAAGCCACGGGTCATCTCCTCCAGAAACAGATTGCATGTCTGGTCGATGTCGATATCGCCGTGATACATGCCGTTCTTGGCCAGAAACGCTGTCACGTTGTCTTTCACTTCTTTCACTGGCTCATCTCCTACGTGTTTTCTTCTCCGGCTCTCGACCTCGATCGGGATACCCGTCGGGGTGATCGCAATGCCATTTCCAGGCGGTGGCCACCATGGTCTCCAACTCCGGTTTCTCGGGCACCCACCCGAGTTCGCGCCGGGCCTTGGTGGCGTCCGAGGTCAGAATGCCCGGATCGCCCGGTCGACGATCGGCTTCGACCACTTTGAAGTCCTTCCCCGAGACGCGCTTAACCGTTTCAATGACCTCACGAACGGAATAGCCCTGTCCGTTGCCCAGATTGTAGACCTGTTCGTCGCAGTCGTCCAGCTTGTTCAAAGCCAGTAGATGGGCCCGACACAGATCATCGATATGGATATAGTCGCGGATGCAGGTGCCGTCCGGGGTTTCGTAATCGGTCCCGAAAACCTTGACATCGGGTCGTCGGCCCAGGGCGGCCTGGATGATCAACGGGATCAGGTGCGATTCTGGGCGGTGGTCCTCGCCCCGGGCCCCATCGCTGCCGGCGCCGCAGGCGTTGAAATAGCGCAGGGCCGCGTAATTCAGCCGGCCCGTCTGGCTAAGGTAATGGCACATCTGCTCGACCGCCCATTTGCTGTGACCGTACGGATTGATCGGGGCCTTGGGCGTCTCTTCCACGATCGGAACCGTCCGCGGCATGCCGTAGACCGCCGCCGTACTGCTAAAGACGAACTTGCCCACGCCCGTCGCTTCCATGGCCGATAGCAGGTTCTGTGTGTTCGAGAAGTTGTTGCGGTAGTACTTCAACGGTTCGGCGACAGACTCTCCCACTTCAATCCAGGCCGCGAAGTGCATTACTGCTTCGATTTGTCGGGCTTTCAGCGTTTCAACGAGCAGGTCATAGTCGGCCAGGTCGCCGATGATGATCTCCGCGTCCTGAACCGCAACCCGATGGCCCTTGCTGAGATTGTCAAAAACGACCGGCGTGTGTCCTTCGGCGGCCAACAGCGCCGTCATGTTGCTCCCGATGTACCCGGCGCCCCCACAGACAAGTATTTTCATGGTGTTTCGTCTTTCTCCTGATGCGCCATCCTCTCGACGACGCGCTGTAAGATCCTCTCGGCCAGAGCCGAGTCTTCGCCCAGATCGATCCAGGCCAGGCCTTCACGCTGTTCGGGCTCCAACTCTAGCCGTTGAATGCTGGGCGTGCTGCGCGAATACATGCGATAGGCTTGGGAGATGCTGGCGACCTCATTGGCCGGGAGACTCAGGCGTTGGACGTGCACCTGACAATCGATGTGGATTTCGTCGCCGTCAGGTTTCAACTGGAGTTCCACCGACCGGCGCAGCGTGTGCAGGTTGGCCTCCAGCGTTTGGGCCGGACCGACGTTGTCGGATCGCCAGAATTCGAAAAACTGGGCACCCGTCAGGGGTTTGGTTCGAATGATGCCCTGCGCTGGGTCGGCTTTCTCAATGACGAAATGCATGCGACTCAAGGCGGCTTCAGCGCTGCTCATCGCCTCAGCCATATTGGCATCCGCGATATTTACGGACCCTTCTTGGGGCCTTGGCTCCGGCGTTGTGGCGCAGCCTGCCGCCAGAACCAGGCCCGTCAACAACGAGAACAGCATGTGTCTTCTAAGGTTGCGCATGTGCGTTTATCCCTGCAAATCGAGGGTCGATTATATGCTCCCGACTGTTGCCTCTCAAGCTTCATCAGCGAACAATCGCGAGAATCCGTCCAGTTGGGTCAGGCGCCGCCGCTGATGTCGATCAGGTGCATCTGTCGGCCGGCGCCGGTATGGGGCGAGTCGATGATGACGCTCTTTCCGTCGGGGCTGAAACGCGGATGCGTGTCGCAGCGCCATTCGCCTCTGTACTCCGGGGGCAGAAAGAAACCGCCCAGAGAGACGGTCCGGCCTGTGGCGACATGATAGAGATAGACCTGCTGCCTGCGACCCCTATCGGGGTAGGTGTCGTTGAGAATCCAGCGGTTGCCCGGCAGGTAGGTGCAGTGGCCGTTACGCGTCATGATGCCTTTGCCGACTACCTCCGCCACATCCGTGCCATCTTCGTAGAGATAGAAGGCATTGCCATGGGAGGGATGCCAGGCCCAGGCGAGGATGTGTTTAGGATCGCGCCAGATGAAGTGGGAGGTTCTGCCGTAGGGATCGACGATTCGAATGTCCTTGCCTTCGGTGGTTGCGGTCAACATACGGGTGCCAAAGCCGCCTGCGCTACGATGCTGCGCGCTATCCCAAGGGCGCCAGCGGTGCAGAAAGATGAAGCGCGATCCGTCCGTGTTGAACAGCAGGTGGTTGAAGTAATGCTTGGCATTCTTCGGATTGCCCGGGATTTCCCCAAATCGCGCGATGTCGGCCAACGAGACGATTAACTCCTGCTGGCCCGTGTCCAAATCCACGCGGAAGATGCCGGAATACTGCGGCGCCAACTCGTTGCCGTGCGGATCGGGCAGACCCGCGTAACCATACCCCGGACGCATGTCGTTGATACGCCGGAAATCGGCGGCCACGGCGGTCTTGCCGTCCGGGCTGAGGGTATAGACGGGGTGAGGCAGGGTTCTCTTGCGGCGGGTGTGGATGTCGAGGATGTGGCAGACGAACCGGTCGCCCTGCCGATCGTTCCATAGGATCTCGCGGTCCGAGCCCGGTCGCCACTGGAGCATGCACCCCTGTTGCCAGCCCCAGGAACAGCTCTTGCCCAGTTCGATCCACTGGTCGTCATTCTCCAAATCGACCATGCCGATCCCAATCACATCGTTGGATTGAGGGCTGCGGTGTTCGAAATCCACCTCCATGCCCAGGGCGTAGCGGCAGGTCGGGTCGAATTGGAGCTTATCATAGTAAGCAAACCAGTGGTGTTTCGGCCCGCGGGTGATCGTACGAACCGGTGGTAGCCCCTCAGATTGGACTCCGAAAGCTCTCTTGGGGCCAATGAGACCCATTGTGCTCGCTGAAATCGCAGCATATTGCATGAAGTGGCGACGGGTCAACTTGCGGTCGGACATGCCTGGATTCCTGGTATCAGACAAGGCTATGAGGGCAATACCGCGCTCCCGGGCGACGGCCCATATCAACGGTATGGTAATGCGCCGCCTCTCGCCAAGCAAGTCTGGGTGTGTGTTTCAAATATATGCGCTCGGAGCGCTTCTGCCTGCTAAAGGTGGGGTTCCGTTCGGGCCGATATGCCCAATGTAGAGCCAACTCCTTGATAAGATGGGCACCTTCAATGTCGGTGGCACAGAGACAATCGATCGCCAGGGATCTCCGAACGCTCTCACTGGGCAGAACGGTGATCGACTTTCTCGATTATCTCGTGGTGGAGGCGGGGCTTTCTCAGAACACCGTACTGGCTTATGGCCGGGATCTGCGCGATTTCTCCGTCTTCTGCCAAACGCATGGTATTCGCCGGATCGAGCAGGTTATTCCTACCGTTGTTCAGAAGTATCTCTGCGAGCAGACCTATGCGCAGAAGAGTGAGAACTCCGCCAAGCGGGCTCTGGCCGCCATTCGCATGCTCCTGCGTTTCGCCAAGCTGACGGGGCTGATTGAGGATGACGGGGCTACGATGCTGGAGACACCCAAAACGTGGCAGAAGCTGCCCGTGGTCTGCAACAAGCAGCAGGTGGCCAGACTGTTGGAGGCCCCACAGCCGGAGGAGCGATTCTACCTGCGGGACAAGGCCATCCTGGAGTTGCTCTATGCCACGGGGGTGCGGGCCAGTGAGCTGGCCGGGCTGAAGATATCCGATATCAACTTTGAGGTGGGTTACCTGCGGTGTTTAGGGAAAGGGCACAAGGAGAGGATCATCCCGGTGGGCAACGCGGCTATTGCGGCGACACGAGCCTATTTGCGTGATCAACGCCCCCAGATTGTCAGTTCGGAAAGTGGTGCATACCTCCTATTGTCACGAACAGGAAGGCCTCTGACCCGTATAGAAATATGGAGGTTTGTCAAGAAGTACGCCATTCGTGCGGGGATGCCCCGAAACTTGACTGCCCATACGTTGCGACATTGTTTTGCGACGCATTTGCTCAGTGGGGGAGCAGATCTTCGCAGTGTTCAGGAGATGCTTGGCCACGTCGATGTAGGGACTACCCAGATTTACACTCACGTCGATCACGAACGGCTCCGACGGATTCACAAGGAGTTTCACCCTCGGCAGTGAAATCCGGTTGCTCTGGGCCGCTCCAGGGCCTGAAATAGGATAGACAGGGACTTCGTGCTTTCGTGCAGTTGCGGGTTGGCATGGAAATTGTACGGATGAGACGAAAATGATGTTTTAGGTGATTGACTTTTGTTCGCAAACGGGCCTATTATAAAGACTAATGAGTAGTGTAGGGGTTCGCTGAAGGTTATCGGAATGGCTGCTTCACGTCGCTGCATCCTGTTGGTAGTACTGATAACAGGTCTGCTTGGATCTGTTAGGGCTCAGGATGTAGCATCGTCGGCGCCGGCAGCCACCGCCAATGGCGAAGTGGACAAGCAGGTCCGGATAAACAAGACCCTCCTCCTGGAGGGCAAGGATGAGCAGACGCGCCTGGATGCTGCGACACTGCTGCTCTTCGGTGACAATGGGGAGTCCCGCAAAGAGCTCCTCGATGTCCTGCGGGACCAGGATCATCCCGAGGCCCGGGCGGCCATCTGCAAGGCACTGATGACGGCGCGCGAGGACCGTAGGCCGATCGCGGGTAAGGAAGAGCTGATCGAGCCCTTGATAGGCGTTCTCAGTACTGAAAACGACCCTGGCCGCGCTGAATTGGTTGCCCAGGCCCTCCTCATGTTCACCTATGACGACGTGCGGAGCCAACTTGAGCGTCTGGTCAGTGCTGCTGAGGTGAGCCAGATTGCTCGCCTCAACGCGGTAAGGGCCCTCAAGTATCAGCCTGACAATCGGGCGATTTTCAAGCTCGTTGATCTGCTGAGCAATCCCGAGACGGAGGTCGCGGCTGAATGCAGAAGAGCCCTTGATCTACTGGGCATTCGCATTCCGGCCGATCCCAATGCGGCCCGGAGCGTGACGGAGGGATTGAGACGCCGTGGTCCTGAGGCGTATCTGAGCAATCCGCTGATCATGAGGAACTGGCTTGTCAGTCGAGAAAGCCGCATCCGGGATCTGACGGCTGTAGCCACATCGTGGGAGCAGAAGTATCTGACCGCGCTGGCGTCGCTTTACGATGCTCAGGGGGACGAGAACAGCCGGAGTGAGTTTCTCGAGCGGCAATTGAACGCACCGGAGCCCAGTGTCAAGTTGTGGGCCCTGGGGAAACTGGAGGAGTTAAGGAAGGGGACCAGCAAGGGCAAGCTGTCGCAGGATCTGGAGGGGATGGTGTTGAACCTGATCTCGCACCGCGACCGGCGCGTCCGGCTCAGAACGGCAAGCCTGTTGACGCTGATGTGGGAGCTGGATTCGACGAAGCGGCTACTCGATCAGTTGCAGGCGGAGGAGGACGGCGAAGTCCGGCACGCCCTGTTCGGCGCCCTGGGGAATGCGTGCTACTACGCTTCTCTGCCGACCTCCTCGGTGAAGGTCCCCGATGCCGTGCGCAAGCAGACACTGGAATTGGCTGTGAGTTTCCTCAACGAGGCTGCGCCGGAGAGGACGCGTAGCGGCGCGGACGTCGTGCGCAAGCTCCTGGAGCAGGATGGTCTGACGCCGGAGGACATCGACAAATACTTGACGGCGCTGTCCCAGCGATATCGGCAAGTAGCGCCCACGGTCAACCACGGTCTTCGGGGGGAACTCTTGAGCGCGATGGCTGCGTTGTGTTCGCAACGTAGCGTCATTCGGGTCCAGGCAGCCCGTCTGTACGGTCCCGTCTTCGAGAAGGCCTTGGGCGATGAGGTCGAATCGGTGCGGCAGGCGGCCGTAGAGGGTCTGGTGAATATCGACAAAGTGGCCGCCTTGAGGCGGTTGAGAACCGATTTCGTGAAGGACCCCAGCGCGGCGATACGCGCCCGCCTGGTTGAGGTGGCTGGTGAGGTGGGGGGGCAGGAAGATCTCGATTGGCTGTCGAAAATGCTTGGCGTTGCTGGCGAGGGCGAAGCGGCTTGGCAGGCCATGCTGAAGATTTTCCGGCGGGTGGATACCGATGTCATGAGCACGTGGGTGGCACGGTTTGACACGCTGGCAGGGCCGAACAGGCTGACACCGGAGCAGGCCATATCCTTTCTTTCGCTGGTTGAGCAGAGGGCTCAAGCGGAGAATAAGCCTGAAACGCTGAAAGAGGCGCGGATCAAGTTGTTCGAGTTCTATGCGGCTGCCAATGACGTGCCACGGGCAACGGAATACATGGGGCGAGTTCTGGGCATGGCTGGCGGCGGACAACCGAAGGGCGTCACGATTGCGGATCTGCTGGGTGCGTCCTTGCGGGCCGGCAATGCCGGGCTCGATTTGGCGGGGACCATATTGGAGAAGTACTTGTCCGAACAGGACTTAGGTCCTGAAGATCCGATGACCCAATCGCTAAGCACTTATCTACGTGAGCCGCCAGCCGGAGCGGATCCCAATGCCCTGTTGGCGAGGCTCCGGCAGGTCAAGGTGCCGGAGCCGGAGAAACGCACGCATTGGCGCCAGCTGATGGTCGAGTGGGAGGCCTTCGCAAAGGTGAAGAAGACCACGCCGGCTGAGAAAGCCAACAACTAGGCCTTGGATCGCACGGCGCATTCAGGCGCAGGTGGGGACTTGATCCGACCAAAGGCGATCGCGGAGCGTTTTTTCCCGTTTTTTTCCGGTTTTGTATTTGCACGCGAAGAGTCTCTGCGATATATTCATCGATTTATAATTAGCAGCCGCTGAAACCACGGCCAGGGTCTTGTCGTTGATGTCGAGGACCGTAGGGGAAAGTGTCTTCGGACCTTGACGACAACGCCCTGGTATTGTTATAAGTGCCGACGGACGTTGGCATTGTGCAGCGCTGGATACAAAATGTTGCTGCTGTAGCTCAGTTGGTAGAGCGCGTCCTTGGTAAGGACGAGGTCATGGGTCCGAGTCCCATCAGCAGCTCCATGTAAGCAGGCCAAGCCGACCAAGGCTTGTGAATCATAGTTTTGTGACGGGGCAGCCGCCGAATGCTGCTCGCAGGTTTGTCTTGACGGCGATCTGCAATAACACAGGGCGAATAACCGCTAACCAGGCACATTGGAGGTTTAAGTTAAGATGGCTAAGGCAGTGTTTGAGCGGACCAAACCACACATTAACATCGGGACGATCGGTCACATCGATCATGGGAAGACGACGTTGACCGCTGCGATCACTATGCGATTGGCCCAGAAGTCCGGGTCAGGGAACGTGCGGAAGTTCGATGAGATCGATAACGCTCCCGAAGAGAAAGAGCGCGGCATTACCATCAATACCGCTCACGTCGAGTATGAGACCGAGAATCGCCACTACGCTCACGTGGACTGTCCGGGACATGCCGACTACATCAAGAATATGATCACCGGTGCTGCTCAGATGGACGGCGCGATTTTGGTGGTGGCGGCCAGCGATGGCCCCATGCCCCAGACCCGCGAGCACATTCTGCTGGCCCGACAGGTGAATGTGCCGAGTATCGTGGTTTTCCTGAACAAGGTCGATCAGGTCGACGATCCGGAACTGTTGGAACTGGTGGAACTGGAAATCCGCGAGTTGCTCAGCAAGTACGACTTCCCGGGTGACGACATTCCGATCGTCAGCGGATCGGCTCTGGCTGCGATGGAGAGTGAAGGCAAGGACGAGGAAGCGTGCAAGTGCATCGACGATCTGATGGCCGCTGTGGATGCGTACTTCCCGCTGCCTGAGCGCGATGTGGACAAGCCCTTCCTGATGCCGGTCGAAGACGTCTTCAGCATCAAGGGCCGTGGCACCGTCGGTACCGGTCGTGTCGAGCGTGGCCACGTTCGGGTTGGCGAAGAGGTCGAAGTGGTCGGCATGGCCAAGGAAATCCGCAAGACCGTGGTGACCGGCGTAGAGATGTTCAACAAGACTCTCGACGAAGGGCAGGCTGGCGACAATGTCGGTATCCTCCTGCGCGGCGTTGAGAAGAAAGAACTCGAAAGAGGCCAGGTCATCGCCGCGCCGGGCAGCATCACACCGCACACGAAGTTCCATGCTGAGGTGTACGTGCTGACGCAAGCCGAAGGCGGGCGCCATACCCCGTTCTTCGCGGGCTACAAGCCTCAATTCTACTTCCGCACCACCGACGTCACCGGTCAGATTCATGGCCTGCTCAGCGAAGAAGGCAAAAGCGCTGAGATGTGTATGCCGGGCGACAACATCACGATGAACGTCGAAATCATCGCGCCGATCGCCATGGAAGACGGTTTGCGATTCGCCATTCGCGAAGGTGGCCGAACCGTCGGTGCCGGTGTGGTGACGAAGATTCTGGAATAGACTTGGCACAGGGACGTCGGAATCCTTTCCTGGTCGATCAGTGCCGACCCTAGGCGAGGAGTTGACCGTTAGAATAGTGGTTCGGCGGGCCAGCCTGTAGGCATGGTCGGTCGATCCGCAGAGTGGAATTCGTGTCATGGCGAAGAAGAAAAGCAAGAGAGAGAATGTGTGGCTGGAATGCACGGAGTGCAAACAGCGCAATTACCGAACCAACGTCAGCGTTGCTGAGGGAGCGCCGAAGCTGGAGTTGAAGAAGTTCTGTAAGCAGGAGCGAAAGCACACGGTCCACAAGCTCAGGCGCAAATAGAAGGCTCTCGGGCTTTTGTGTGAGGATAGGCCAGTAGCTCAATTTGGCAGAGCGTCGGTCTCCAAAACCGAAGGTTGGGGGTTCGATTCCCTCCTGGCCTGATACAGAAGGCGCGGCATGATGGCCGCGTGCTGGCGATAGTTGACAGGGTGGCGTGCTTATGTTGACAAAGATCTACAAGCCCGGACAGGGCAAGTACACGCGGTTGTGCAGTGGCTTCGTCGTGGCGACGATCGTTGCGTTTGGTTGCTGGCGGCTGTACCAGAAGCTGGATGCCACGGACTGGAATCTGTGGGTGATCTCACTGGTTCCGGTGGTGGTGTTTGCCGCCTTTGCGGTGCTGGTTTATTGGCTGCTGAACAAGGCGGTCTTGGCGGATTTTCTGATTGCGGCCGAGGGAGAGCTGAAAAAAGTGAATTGGTCCAGCCGACGCGAAGTGGTGGTCTCGACGATCGTGGTGATCGTGGTCGTCATCGCGACGGCGGTCTTGCTGGGCACGACGGACATGGTCTTTCGGTTGTTCTTTCAGTACCTCCTGGGTTAGTTGAGGTCAAAAGCACCGGTCAGCGCGGCGGCAAGGGGACCGAGTGGGCCGCGGTGGTCGGTGGGTAGTCCGGGGTGTCGGTCGCGTCGGCGGGCAGCCTAGAAATGGGGCAGACGGACCCCTCAGGTGCGGATCGCCTTTCCGGCGATGAACCAAGGGTATCGGGATGCATTGGTACGTCTTAAGAGTTGCGGCAAACAAAGAGATGCAGGTCAAGGAGGCCCTGGAGCGCAAGGTCGAGCAAGAAGGCTTGGCGGAGGTGGTCGGGCGCATCGAAGTGCCGACCGAGCAGATCAAGCGCATCCGGGCCGGCAAGCAGACCGTGCACAAGCGCAAGCTCTATCCCGGGTACGTGTTCATGGAGATGGAGGCGACCGAGGATGGTCGGGTGCCCGAAGGGGCGTGGTTCATGATCAAGGGCACTGGTGGCGTCGGCGATTTTATCGGTACCGAGGGGATGCCGACACCGATGCGCGACACGGATGTGGCCAAGATGTTGCTCGATGCGGAGAAGCCGGAAGAGGCACCGAGCATCAAGGTGGAGTTTCAGAAGGGTGATCATATCAAGATTCGCGAAGGGGCCTTTGAGAATTTCGAAGGCACGGTGGATTCGATTGACGCGGAACGCGGGATCGTCAAAGTGATCGTGACGATCTTCGGGCGCAGCACGCCGCTCGACATCGAGTATTGGCAGATCGAGAAGGTTTGAAGCCGGCGCGTTTTGAGGCTTTGTAGTCCGTACTACGAAGTCGCCTGGCGATAGCACAAGGGTGTCAGATGGCTAAAGAGATTGTTGTACAAATCAAGTTGCAGGCTCCGGGTGGTCAGGCCACGCCGGCACCGCCTATTGGACCGGCACTGGGTCA
>Ga0272443_10004343_pt1 | contig 15534 bp, 12 predicted proteins | sample SSMAcet12_FD_193581 | JGI IMG/M metagenome (GOLD analysis project Ga0272443, IMG submission 193581) | Marine sediment archaeal communities from Little Sippewissett salt marsh, Falmouth, MA, United States - SSM-Acet-12 | ecosystem: Environmental > Aquatic > Marine > Wetlands > Sediment ...
CCGCCGTCAGCGTCGTCTTCCCGTGATCCACGTGACCGATCGTGCCCACGTTCACATGCGGCTTCGTGCGCTCGAACTTCTCCTTCGCCATGGCGAAATGACCTCCTCGTCGGGGTTTCAACCCCAGAACGTGACAAAACGACTGGCGATGTTCCTCGGCACCTTCTCGAAGTGCGAGAACTCCATCGTGAAATTGGCCCGGCCCTGCGTCAGGCTCCTGAGCTGCGTCATGTAGCCGAACATTTCGGCCAGCGGCACCACGGCGCGGACCACCTGCATCTCCATGCGCGGCGCCATGCCCTCCACGCGCCCGCGGCGGGCGTTCAGGTCGCCGATGACGTCCCCCGTGAAGTCGGCGGGAGCGACCACCTCCACGCTCATCACCGGCTCCAGGAGCACGGGCTCGGCGTGAAGGACCGCGTCGCGGAAGGCCAGGGCGGCGGCCGCCCGGAAGGCCTGCTCGCAGGAATCCACCTCGTGGTGGGCGCCGCCGAGCAGCGTGACGCCGCAGTCGACCATCTCGTAGCCGGCCAGCACGCCCGAACCCATGGCCTCGCTCACGCCCTGGCGCACGGCGGGCACGAACTCCTTGGGGACCTGGGCCGTGTCGGCCTCGGCGGCAAAGACGAGGCCCGCCCCCTTCCCCGCCGGCTCGACGGCCAGGCGGACGCGGGCGAACAGCCCGTGGCCGCCGATCTGGCGCTGGTACTCGTGCTCGCCCTCGGCGCGCACGGTCACCGATTCCTTGTAGACCACCTGGGGCTTGCCGACGTTCGCCGCGACGTTGAACTCCCGGAACAGGCGGTCCTGCAGCACCTCCAGGTGCAACTCGCCCATGCCCGAGATGATCATCTGCCCCGTGTCCGGGTCGGTGCGGACCCGGAAGGTGGGATCCTCCTCGGCCAGGCGCTCGAGGGCGTGGTCGAGCTTCTCCTGGTCGGCCTTGGTCTTGGGCTCGATGGCGATGTCGATCACCGGATCGGGGAAGTCCATCGTCTCGAGCATCAGCGGGTGGGCGGCATCACTGAGCGTGTGGCCCGTGCGCGAGAACTTGAGGCCCACCACGGCGGCGATGTCGCCCGCCGCCACGGAGGGTATCTCCTCGCGCTTGTTGGCGTGCATGCGGAGCAGCTTGCCGAGGCGCTCCTTCTTTTCCGCCGCCACGTTCAGGACCATCTTGCCGACATCCACCTTTCCGCTGTAGACGCGGATGAATGCCAGCTTCCCCGCGTAGGAGTCGCTGGCGATCTTGAAGACCAGCGCCGCGAAGGGCTCGTTCGCGTCCGCCTTCCGCGTCGCCGTGCCGCGTCCCTTGGGCAGCTCCCCCTCCACGGGGGGCAGGTCCAGGGGGCTCGGCAGGTAATCGACGATGCCGTCCAGCAAGGGCTGGATCCCCGTGTTCCTCAGGGCCGAGCCGGCGAAGACCGGCACCAGCTCGACCTTCAGGGTCCCGGCCCTCAGGGCCCGGACCAGCAGCTCCGCCGGCACCTCGCGGCCCTCCAGGTAGGCCTCGGCGAGCTCGTCGTCGAACTCCGCCGCCGCCTCGAGAAGCCGCTCGCGGCCGGCCCGCGCCGCCTCCGCCGCCTCCGGCGGGATCTCGCGGGTCTCGTACTGGGCCCCCAGGCTGGATTCGTCCCAGTAGTAGGCCTTCATCGTGACGAGATCCGCGACGCCCGCGAACTCCTCGCCGCCGCCGATGGGCAGCTGGACGGGCACCCCGTTGGCCCCCAGGCGCTCCCGGATCCCCTTGACCGCGCTCTCGAAATCCGCCCCCACCCGGTCCATCTTGTTGATGAAGGCGATGCGCGGCACCCGGTAGCGATCCGCCTGGTGCCAGACCGTCTCCGACTGGGGCTCCACGCCCCCGACGGCGCAGAAGACGGCCACCATTCCATCCAGGACCCGGAGGCTGCGCTCCACCTCCATCGTGAAGTCCACGTGACCGGGCGTGTCGATGATGTTCACCCGGTGCTCGCGCCAGCTGCAGGTGGTGGCGGCGGAGGTAATGGTGATCCCCCGCTCCTTCTCCTGCTGCATCCAGTCCATGGTGGCGGCGCCGTCGTGCACCTCTCCCATGCGATGGATGATCCCGGCGTAGTAGAGGATCCGCTCGGTGGTCGTCGTCTTGCCGGCATCGATGTGGGCCGCGATGCCGATGTTGCGCAACCTCTCGAGTGAACCGCTCCTGGACATGGGCCCTGTGAAAATCCCTCCTGAGGTCTCGGACGCACGGGATCTGCAGTTCGAGACCTCAGGAGGGGTATCCTTCACAGGACCCGATCCTGCAGGCATCCCAGCCCCGGCGGTTGAGCCCCCCGATGCAAGGGGGCCGCGGCCTTGCCGCCGCCGGCGCCTATGGCGTCCGGACCTCGCTTTCCTCGTCTAGAACCGGAAGTGGGCGAAGGCCTTGTTGGCCTCGGCCATCCGGTGCGTGTCCTCGCGTTTCTTGATGGACGGGCCCTCCTTGCGGAAGGCCGCCAGCAGCTCCGCCCCCAGGCGCTCGGCCATGGTGTGGTCGGGACGGCTGCGGCTGAACTGCAGTATCCAGCGCATGGCGAGGCCGGTCCGCCGGGCGGGCCGCACCTCGATGGGCACCTGGTAGTTGGCGCCGCCGACGCGCTTGGTGGTCACCTCGAGGATGGGCTTGACGTTGTTGATGGCCGTGGTGAAGACCTCCAGGCCCTTCTTGCCCGAACGCTCCTCGATGATGTCCATGGCGTCGTAGAAGATCCGCTCGGCGACGCTCTTCTTGCCGTCCAGCATCATGTAGTTGATGAACTGGGCGACCAGCGCGCTGTTGAAGCGCGGATCCGAGATCATGTCCCTCGACTTCTTGACCTTGCGACGCGGCATCTGTCTCGCTCCTGATTCCCCGGTCTGCGGCCGTTCTACTTGTTGGGCTTCTTGGTGCCGTACTTGGAGCGGCGCTGGTTGCGCCCGTCGACGCCGCTCGTGTCCAGGGTGCCGCGGACGATGTGGTAGCGGACACCCGGCAGGTCCTTCACGCGGCCGCCGCGGATGAGGACGATGGAGTGCTCCTGGAGATTGTGCCCCTCGCCCGGGATGTAGGCCGTCACCTCGATGCTGTTGGTCAGGCGCACGCGCGCCACCTTCCGCAGCGCCGAGTTGGGCTTCTTGGGCGTGGTGGTGTAGACGCGGGTGCAGACGCCGCGCTTCTGCGGGCAGGACTGCAGAGCCGGCGACTTGCTCTTCTTGGCGATGACCCTCCGCCCCTTGCGGATGAGCTGGTTCAGGGTCGGCACACTCGGTCTCCTCGCACTCCTCGCGACCCGACGCGGCCGTCGGCTCCAAGGTGTTGACAGTCAATGACTTGCTAGGTACGCGGCGCGGCCAGGGGCTGGGCGCACAAAGCGGCAAATGTAAGCCAAAACACCTTGCATGTCAAGCCGTTACGGGGCCGCCGCGCATATTTCCTCCGCCTAGCCCGCCTTGCCCCCCTCCGCGTCCTGGCCGCCGGCCTCCGCCGGCGCGGGCTCCAGGTCCGCCTCGGGCTCGGGGAAGAGCTCCTTCCCCTCCAGGAGGCTGGCCACCTGCTTCTCGGTGTCCTGGACGCTCCCGGCAGCGGCCAGGGCCTCCTCCTCCTCCTGGGCCTTGCGCACGCGGGCCTCCTCCTCCAGATGCCGGAGCTCGTCCTCGGCCACGCGCAGGTCGCGGTAGCGGTGGTGGCCCGTGCCGGCCGGGATGAGCCGGCCCATGATGACGTTCTCCTTGCAGCCGTAGAGGAAGTCCGTCTTGCCGTGGATGGCCGCCTCGGTGAGCACCCGCGTGGTCTCCTGGAAGCTGGCCGCGGAGATGAAGCTCTCCGTGGTCAGCGAGGCCTTGGTGATGCCCAGCAGCAGGGGCCGGTAGGTGGCCAGGTCGCCGCCCTCGGCGGCGACGCGCTCGTTCTCCTCCTGGAACTCGGCCCGCTCCACGTGGTCACCCTCGAGGAAGCGGGTGCTGCCGGAGTCCTCCACCTGCACCTTGCGCAGCATCTGGCGGACGATCACCTCGATGTGCTTGTCGTTGATCTTCACGCCCTGCAGCCGGTACACGGACTGGATCTCGTTGACCAGGTAGGTCTGTACCGCCTGCACGCCCTTGATCGTCAGGATGTCGAAGGGGTTGATGGGGCCCTCGGTCAGGCGGTCGCCCGCCGTCACCTCGTCGCCGTCGTGGACGCGCAGGTGCTTGCCCTGGGGGATGAGGTACTCGTTCTGGGTCTCTTCGTCCCGCTTGATGGTCACCTTGCGCATGCCGCGCGTCACGCCGCCGATGCTGACGATGCCGTCGATGGCCGTGACCACGGCCGCGTCCTTGGGCTTGCGCACCTCGAAGAGGTCCACCACCCGCGGCAGGCCGCCCGTGATGTCGCCGGTGTGGCCGATGTCCTTGGGCACCTTGACCAGGGTGGTGCCCGCCGGCAGCGTCTGCCCGTCCTTGACCATCAGGATGGCGCCGGTGGGCATGAAGAACTTCTCCAGGACCTTGCCGTCAGGGTTGATGATCTTGATCTCCGGGTAGAGCTCCTTCTGCAGGTCGTCGTTGATGACGGCCTGGCGGCGGCCCTTGTCGTCCGTCTCCTCCTTGAGGGTCCGGCCGGGCTCGATGTCCACGAACTGCACCTCGCCCCGCTTGGTGGTCACGATGGGATCCGCGTAGGGGTCCCATGCGAACAGCTCGTCGCCCTCCTTCACGTTCTGGCCCGACTTCACGTTGAGGACTGCGCCGTAGGGCGCGCTGTAGCGGGCGCGGATGCGCTCCTGGACCTTCGTCTTCTTCTTGCCGCGGCCGGCCTGCGATTCCTGCTCCTCGACGACCTTGACCAGGATCTCTCCCTTGTGGCCGATGACCACGTGCTTCTTGTCCTCGGTGCGGACGGTGCGCACGCTCTGGAACTCGACGGTCGCGTCGCAGGGCGCCGTCTTGGTGCTCTGCTCGGCGATGCGGCCGGCGATGCCGCCCACGTGGAAGGTCCGCAGGGTGAGCTGCGTGCCCGGCTCGCCGATGGACTGGGCGGCGACCACGCCCACGGCCTCGCCGATGTCGACGACCTTGCCGGTGGCCAGGTTGCGGCCGTAGCACTTGATGCAGACGCCGCGTCGCGTCTCGCAGGTGAGCACGTCGCGGATCTTCACCGTCTCGATGCCGGCCTGCTCGACCTTCGCCGCCAGGCCCTCGTCGATGAGCGTGCTGGCGTCCACCAGGATCTCGCCGGTGACCGGGTCGATGACCTCCTCCGCCGTGAAGCAGCCCAGGATGCGGTCGTAGAGGCTCTCGATGACCTCCTCGCCCTCCTTGAGGGCGCTGACGTCGAGTCCGCGGATGGTCCCGCAGTCCTGCTCGATGACGATGACGTCCTGGGCCACGTCCACGAGGCGGCGGGTCAGGTAGCCCGCGTCCGCGGTCTTGAGTGCGGTGTCGGCCAGTCCCTTGCGCGCGCCGTGGGTGGAAATGAAGTACTGCAGCACCGACAGGCCCTCGCGGAAGTTGTTCTTGATGGGCTGCTCGATGATCTCGCCCACCTGGCCGGTCATCTTCTTCTGGGGCTTGGCCATCAGTCCGCGCATGCCGCTCAGCTGCGAGATCTGGTCCCGGCTGCCGCGCGAGCCGGAGTGGGCCATCATGAAGACCGGGTTGAAGCCGTCGCGGTCGGTCTCCATGGCGTCCATCATGGCGTCGGCGACGGCGTCGCGGGCCTGGGTCCAGCGATCGATGACGCGGTTGTACCGCTCGCCCTCGGAGATGCGCTTGTTGTTGAAGTCGTCGACGATGCGGTTCACCTCGCGCTGCGCGTCGTCGAGGATGGTGGCCTTGCTCTCGGGGATGATGAGGTCGTCGATGCCGATGGTGATCCCCGCCAGCGTCGCGTAGCGGAAACCCAGCTCCTTCAGCTCGTCCAGGAAGTAGACCGTCTGCTCGCCACCCAGTTCCAGGTGGGCGCGGCTCACCAGGGCGCCGAGGGAGTGGTTGTCCATGACCTCGTTGACGTAGCCCAGGTCGTCGGGAACGCTCTGGTTGAAGATGACGCGGCCGGGCGTGGTGTGGAGCCACTCGCCGCCGCGTTTCACGTCGATCCAGGCGTGCAGGTCCACCAGGTGATGGTCCAGGGCCTGGATGACGTCCGCGTCGTTCAGGAAGCGCATGCCCTCGCCCTTCACGGCGGGCCGCGGCTTCGTCAGGTAGTAGCAGCCGAGCACCATCTCCTGGTGCGGAGTCGCCACCGGGTAGCCGTTGGAGGGCAGCAGGATGTTGTTGGCCGACAGCATGAGGATCCGGCTCTCGAGCTGGGCCTCGAAGGACAGCGGCACGTGAACGGCCATCTGGTCGCCGTCGAAGTCGGCGTTGAAGGCCTGGCAGACCAGCGGGTGGATGCGGATGGCCTTGCCCTCCACCAGGGTCGGCTGGAAGGCCTGGATGCCGAGGCGGTGCAGCGTGGGCGCGCGGTTGAGCAGGACGGGGTGGTCCTGGATGATCTCCTCCAGGATGTCCCAGACCTCGGGGCGCTCCCGCTCCACCAGCTTCTTGGCGCTCTTGACCGTCTGGACGTAGCCCTTCTCCTCCAGCTTGCGGATGATGAAGGGCTTGAACAGCTCCAGGGCCATGCTCTTGGGCAGGCCGCACTCGTGCAGCTTCAGCTCCGGGCCGACGACGATCACCGAGCGGCCCGAATAGTCCACGCGCTTGCCCAGCAGGTTCTGGCGGAAGCGGCCCTGCTTGCCCTTGAGCATGTCGCTCAGGCTCTTCAGGGGCCGGTTGCCGTGGCCGCGCACCGCCCGGCTGCGGCGGCTGTTGTCGAAGAGCGCGTCCACGGCCTCCTGGAGCATGCGCTTCTCGTTGCGGAGGATCACCTCCGGCGCCTTGATCTCGATGAGCTTCTTGAGGCGGTTGTTCCGGTTGATGATGCGCCGGTACAGGTCGTTGAGATCGCTGGTGGCGAACCGACCGCCCTCCAGGGGCACCAGCGGCCGCAGGTCCGGCGGCAGCACGGGGATGACGTGCAGGATCATCCACTCGGGCCGGTTGCCGCCCGAGTTGCGGAAGGCCTCGACGACCTTCAGGCGCTTGAGGGCCTCCTGCTTGCGCTGCATGGAGGTCTCGTTGGCGATCTGGTCGCGCAGCTCGATGGACAGCTCGTCCAGCTCGAGCTTGCCCAGGAGCGACTGGATGGCCTCGCCGCCCATCTTGGCCTCGAACTCGAAGCCCTCGTCCAGCAGCTCGTAGTAGCGCTCCTCGCTGATGAGCTCGCGCACCTGCAGGGTCGTGTTGCCGGGATCGGTGACCAGGTAGGACTCGTAGTAGATGACCCGCTCGAGATCCTTGATGGTCATGCCCAGCAGGTGGCCAATGCGGCTGGGGAGCCCCTTGAAGAACCAGATGTGGGCGACGGGCACGGCCAGCTCGATGTGGCCCATGCGCTCGCGGCGCACGCGCGAGAGGGTCACCTCGACGCCGCAGCGGTCGCAGATGACGCCCCGGTAGCGGATGCGCTTGTACTTGCCGCAGGCGCACTCCCAGTCCTTCACCGGGCCGAAGATCTTCTCGCAGAAGAGGCCGTTCTTCTCCGGCTTGAAGGAGCGGTAGTTGATGGTCTCCGGCTTGGTGACCTCACCGAAGCTCCACTCGCGGATGGTCTCCGGGCTGGCCAGCGAGATGCGGATGGCCTTGAAATCCGGGGACTCGGGCTCGCGGTTGCGGAAGCTGAGGAACACGCTAACCTCCTTGACCGGCGCCCCGTCGGGCGCCGTGCCGTGCGGATCAGGCCTTGTCCAGTTCGACGTCCAGGCAGAGGCTCTGCATCTCCTTCACCAGGACATTGAACGACTCCGGTACGCCGGGCTTCGACGGGTTCTCGCCCTTGACGATCGCCTCGTAGATGGCGCTGCGCCCCGCCACGTCGTCGCTCTTCACCGTCAGCATCTCCTGCAGGGTGTGGGCGGCGCCGTAGGCCTCGAGGGCCCAGACCTCCATCTCGCCGAAGCGCTGGCCGCCGAACTGCGCCTTGCCGCCCAGGGGCTGCTGGGTGACCAGGCTGTAGGGGCCGATGCTCCGGGCGTGGATCTTGTCGTCGACGAGGTGCGACAGCTTCATCATGTAGATGTAGCCGACCGTCACCTGCTCGTCGAAGGACTCGCCCGTGCGGCCGTCGTAGAGCTCGGTCTTGCCGCTCTCCGGCACGTCCGCGCTCTCGAGGACCGACTTGATCTCCGACAGCGAGGCGCCGTCGAAGACGCCGGTCAGGGCCTGGAAGCCCAGGACCTTCGCGGCCCAGCCCAGGTGCGTCTCGAGGATCTGCCCCACGTTCATGCGGCTGGGCACGCCGAGGGGATTGAGCACGATCTCCACGGGCGTGCCGTCGGGCAGGTAGGGCATGTCCTCCTCGGGGAGGATCTTGGCGATGACGCCCTTGTTGCCGTGGCGGCCGGCCATCTTGTCGCCCACGGAGAGCTTGCGCTTGCGGGAGACCAGCACCTTGACGAGCTGGATGACGCCGGGCGGCAGCTCGTCGCCCATGGTGACGCGCTCGGTCTCCTTCTCGAGGTCGCGGTCGACCTTCTCCAGGGCGCGCGCCGCCGCGTCCATCAGGCGCTTGATCTTGCGGTCCACGGCCTGGTCCTTGACGATGGGCAGGCCCCAGTGCAGGCCGTCCAGGTCCAGCTCCTCCATCAGGGCCTCGGTGATCCGGCGCCCGTCGCGCAGGACCACCTCGCCGGTCTCGGCGTGAACCAGCTTCTGGCTCAACTCACCGACCATGAGGGAGTACAGGCGCTCGTCGCGCAGGCCGAGGATGCGCCTGCGCTCGTTCGCGGCCTTGTTGCGCAGGCGATCGACGCGGCGCCGCTCCTCGCTGCGCGTGCTGTCGTCGCGCTCCTTGCGCGAGAAGACCTTCACGTCGACGACGATGCCGTCCATGCCGGGGGGCGCCTTGAGGCTGGCGTTGCGCACGTCGCCGGCCTTGTCGCCGAAGATGGCTCGCAGCAGGCGCTCCTCCGGGGAGAGCTCCGTCTCGCCCTTGGGCGTGACCTTCCCCACCAGGATGTCGCCCGACTTGACGCGGGCGCCGATGCGGATGATGCCGTGCTCGTCCAGGTCCTTCAGCGCGTCCTCGCCGACGTTCGGCAGCTCGCGCGTGATCTCCTCGCGGCCCGCCTTGATCTCGCGGACCTGGCACTCGAACTCCTCGATGTGGATCGAGGTGAAGCGGTCCTCCTTGACCAGCCGCTCGCTGAGCAGGATGGCGTCCTCGTAGTTGTATCCGCCCCAGGGCATGAAGGCGACGAGGGTGTTGACGCCCAGCGCCAGCTCGCCGGCGGCCGTGCCGGGGCCGTCGGCGATGACCTGGTCCGCCCGGACCTTGTCGCCCACCTTGACGATGGGCTTCTGGTTGACGCAGGTGTCCTGGTTCGAGCGGTGGAACTTCTGCAGGTTGTAGACGTCCTGCCCCTCGAACTCGGAGAAATCCTCCAGGTCCGAGGCCCGGCTGCGCGCCGGCTGGATGATGACGCGGTCGCCCGTGACGCTGACCACGGAGCCGGCGCGGCGCGCCAGGACCACGGCCTGGCTGTCGCGGGCCACGCGCTCCTCCATGCCCGTGCCCACCAGGGGCGCCTCCGTGCGCAGCAGGGGCACGGCCTGGCGCTGCATGTTGCAGCCCATGAGGGCGCGGTTCGCGTCGTCGTGCTCCAGGAAGGGGATCAGGCTCGCCGCCGCGCTCACGAGCTGCTTGGGCGAGACGTCCATGTACTCCACGTCGTCGGGCGTGACGATGGGGAACTCGCCCTTGGTGCGCGCCAGGACCTCCTCCCGCTCGAAGCGGTTGCGGGCGTCCAGGGGCGCGTTGGCCTGGGCGATGGTGACGCGGTCCTCCTCGTCGGCGCTCAGGTAGACGATGTCGTCGGTGACTCGGCCATTCTTCACGCGCCGGTACGGCGTCTCCAGGAAGCCGAAGGCGTTGATGCGCGCGTAGGTCGAGAGGCTGGTGATGAGGCCGATGTTGGGGCCCTCCGGCGTCTCGATGGGGCACATGCGGCCGTAGTGCGTGTAGTGGACGTCGCGCACCTCGAAGCCCGCCCGCTCGCGCGTCAGTCCGCCGGGGCCGAGGGCCGACAGGCGGCGCTTGTGCGTCAGCTCGGACAGCGGGTTGGTCTGATCCATGAACTGCGAGAGCTGGCTGCTGCCGAAGAAGGACTGGATCACGGCCGAGATGGTCCGGGCGTTCACCAGGTCCGTCGGCGTGATGTTCTCGCTGTCCTGCAGGGCCATGCGCTCGCGGATGATGCGCGCCATGCGCGAGAGGCCGAGGCTGAACTGGTTGCTCAGCAGCTCGCCCACCGAGCGCACGCGGCGGTTGCCGAGGTGGTCGATGTCGTCGACGTGCCCCGCGCCGGCCTTGATGTCGAGCAGGTAGGCGATGACGGCCACGAAGTCCGTGGGCGTCAGCACCGTCGTCTCGATGGGGATGTCCAGGCCGAGGCGCGTGTTGAGCTTGTAGCGGCCGACGCCGGCCAGGTCGTAGCGCTTCTCGTTGAAGAAGAGCCGGTCGAGCAGAGCGCGCGCCGTTTCCATGTTCGGCGGGTCGCCCGGGCGCAGCAGGTTGTAGATGAACTTGAGGGCGTCCTCCTCGCTGTTCGTCACGTCCTTGGCCAGGGTGTTGAGGATGACGTTGCTGCGCACGTCCTCCTCGCGCGACAGCACCTCGAACTCGAAGATCTTGAACTGCCGCATCATGACCAGCAGCGCCTCGGTGAGCGCAGAGCCCGCCTCGGCGAAGATCTCGCCCGTGTCCGGATTGTAGAGGTCCTCCACCAGCACGCGGTCCAGGACCGCGCCGTCGGACTTGGCCGGGCGCTTGGCGAGGGACAGCGTCTCGGTGGTGCTGAAGGCCCGCAGCAGCTTGGCGTCGCTCTCGAAGCCGATGGCCCGCAGCAGGGTCGTCACGGGCAGCTTCTTCTTGCGGTCGATGTGCACGAACATCGTGTCGTTGATGTCCGTGGTGAACTCGACCCAGGAGCCGCGGTAGGGAATGATGCGCGCGCTGTAGAGCATCTTCCCGTTGGGGTGCACCGACTCGCTGAAGAAGACGCCGGGGCTTCGGTGGAGCTGGCTGACGATGACCCGCTCGGCGCCGTTGATGATGAAGGTCCCCTTGGCCGTGATCAGGGGCAGCTCGCCCAGGTAGACCTCGGACTCGATGATGTCCTTCACGCGGCGCTCGCCGTCCTCCTCCTCGGCCTCCTTGACGATGAGGCGCAGGCGGGCCTTGAGCGGCACCACGAAGGTCAGGTCGCGCTCCTGGCACTCCTCGACGCTGTACTTGGGCTCGCCGACGGAGTAGTCCAGGTACTCGAGGATGAAGTCGCCGCGCGTCGACTCGATGGGGAAGATCGCGCGGAAGACCCCCTCGAGGCCCTGGTTCTGGCGCTGCTGGGGCGGCGCCTCGGCCTGGAGGAAGGTCTCGAAGGATTCGAGCTGCACCGACAGCAGGTCCGGGATGTCCATCACCGGGTGCAGCTGGGAGTAGTCTTTCTTGGGGAACGGAATCGGCGCGCTCACGCTATTCCTCCCATCGGGCGGCGGAAATAGACAGACCGGTGCCCGGGGAAGCCTGTTCCCCCCGGGCACCGTATTCGTGTGTCTGCGGTCGGACGGGCGGTCGGCTACTTGAGCTCAACCACTCCCCCGACTTCCTCGATCTGGCCCTTGATCTGCTCGGCCTCGTCTTTGGACACCCCTTCCTTGACCTTGTTCGGGGCGCCGTCCACCAGCTCCTTGGCCTCCTTGAGGCCCAGGCCGGTGATGGCCCGCACGACCTTGATGACCTGGATCTTCTTGTCACCCGCGGCGCTGAGGACGACGTCGAACTCCGTCTTCTCCTCGGCGGCGGCGTCGCCGCCGCCCGCGGCGGGCATGGCGGCCATGGCCATCATCGGGGCGGCAGCGCTGACGTCGAACTTCTCCTCGAGGGCCTTGACGAGCTCGTTGAGCTCGAGGACGGTCAGGCCTTCGACGGTCTGGATGATCTGATCAACCTTCTCGGACATGGCTCGGAGTCTCCTCGTCTATGCCTCTCCGGCTCGCGCCGGTTGCTTGCGTATGCGATAGGCCGCTCAGGCGGCCTCCTCCTTCTTCTTCGCGATCTGGTCGAGGGCGGTCGCCAACCCCGTGAGGTCGGCGTTGAGCACGCGCACCAGGCCGGCGATCGGCGCCTGCAGCGTCGCCGCCAGCATGGCCAGGAGCTGCTCGCGGGCGGGCAGGTCGGCCAGAGCCTTGACGCCGTCGGCGTCGATGACCTGCCCCTCGACGTAGCCCGCCTTGAAGGCGAGCTTGCCGTATTCCTTGGCGAACTCCTGGAGCACCTTGGCCGTGGCGACCTGGTCGTCGCTGAAGGCGACGGCCGTCGGACCCACGAAGTGCTCGCGCAGCCCCTCCATGTCGGTCCCCTCCACCGCGCGGCCCACCAGGGTGTTCTTGACGACACGGAAGGTGACGCCAGAGTCCCGGCAGCGCCGGCGCAGTTCGGAGATCTCTTCGACGTTGATGCCCGTGAAGTCGCTGAGGACCAGGCTGCCGGCGGACCCGAGGTCCTTGGCAATCTCCTCGACCAGCGCGACCTTCTGCGGCTTGGGCATGGTGCCTTCTCCTGTTTGCTACATGGCGAGAGCCGCCAGATCAGCCTCCGCCAGCTTGACCGAGGGGCCCATGCTGGAGCTCAGGTAGGCCGATTTGATGTACTTGCCCTTGGCCGTGGCGGGCTTGACGCGGATCAGCTCGCGGAAGAGCGCGTTGACGTTCTCCTCGAGCTTGGCCTCGTCGAAGGAGGCCTTGCCGACGGGGACGTGGATGTTCGCGCCCTTGTCGACGCGGTACTCCACCTTGCCCGCCTTGACCTCCTGCACCGCCTTGGCGACGTCCGTGGCGACGGTGCCGCTCTTGGGATTGGGCATGAGCCCGCGGGGGCCGAGGATCTTCCCCAGCCGCCCCACATCCTTCATCATGTCGGGCGTCGTGATGATGACGTCCACGTCGGTCCAGCCGCCCTGGATCTTCTCCAGGTACTCGTCTGCCCCGACCATGTCGGCGCCGGCGCTCTTGGCGGCCTCGACGTGCTCGCCCTTGACCAGGGCCAGCACGCGGACCGAACGGCCGGTGCCGTGCGGAAGGACGACGGTCCCGCGGACCATCTGGTCCGCGTGACGCGGGTTCACGCCGAGCCTGGCTGACACCTCCACGGTCTCGTCGAACTTGGCCCGGCTCATCTCCTTCACCTTCTTGACGGCGTCGGGGATGTTGAGCGCCTCGGCCTTGTCCCTGAGCGCGGCGGCTTCGCGGTACTGCTTACCACGCTTCATCGTAAGATCCTCACGATCAGCTCAGCATCGATGAACGATGGTTGTGTCGAAGAGGGATTGGACCGGACGCGCGGAGAAGCTCGTCTCCCCCCTCTGAACGGGAGACCCGCGTTGCCCGGGCTTGAGGGCTACCCTTTGACCTCGATTCCCATGCTGCGGGCCGTGCCCGCGATCATGCGCATGGCGGCATCGACGTCCATTGCGTTGAGATCGGGCGCCTTCAATTCGGCTATCTCCTTCACCTGCGCCATGGTCACACGGCCCACCTTGTTGCGGTTGGGCTCGCCGGACGCCTTCTCGAGCTTGGCGGCCTTCTTCAGCAGCACGGCCGCCGGCGGCGTCTTGGTGACGAAGGTGAAGCTGCGGTCACCGTAAACGGTGATGACGACGGGGGTGACCATGCCCGAGGCGCTCTGCGTCTGGGCGTTGAACGCCTTGCAGAACTCCATGATGTTGACCTGATGCTGTCCCAGGGCGGGCCCGACGGGCGGCGCCGGTGTCGCCTGGCCGCCTGGGATCTGGATCTTGATCTGGGCGACGATCTTCTTCTTGCTCTTGGCCATGGCCCTTGCTCCGTCTTGCTGTCGTGTTCTCGTTTCCCGCCGCGGCGCGCCTAGATCGGCTCCACCTGCAGGAAATCCAGTTCCACGGGGGTTTCGCGGCCGAAGATGGTAACCATCACCTTCAGCGTCCCCCGCTCGGTGTTGACGTCGTTCACGACGCCGTTGAAGTCGCTGAACGGGCCGTCGATGACCCGGATGTGATCGCCCACCTGGTAGGGGATCTCCGTCACCCGCTGCACCGTCGGCTGCTCGATGCGGCCCAGGATGCGCCCCACCTCCTGCGGCCGCAGGGGCACGGGGCGGGTGTTGGGATCGCGCGTGTCCAGGCCCACGAAGCGGGTCACGCCGCTGATGGAGTTGACGAGGTGGTAGGCCTCGTCGCACATCTCCATCTCCACGAGGATGTAGCTGGGGAAGTACTTGCGGTTGACGACCGTCTTCCGCCCCTTCTTCATCTCCGTGACTTCCTCGGTGGGCACCAGGACCTGGCCGAACTTGTCGTGCAGGTCCTCGCTCTGGATGCGCTTGAGCAGGTTCGTGCGCACCTTGTTCTCGTGCCCCGAGTAGGTGTGGACGGCATACCACTTGAGCTTGGGGTTCTTGGGCTCCTCCTCGACAAGGGGCTCGGCCAACGCGGCCGCGGGCTCGCCCCCGGCCTCGGGCGCCTCGGCGTCCGCCGCGGGCTCGCCCCCGGCCTCGGGCGCCTCGGCGTCCGCCGCGGGCTCGTCGCTCGTCTCGGGCGCCTCGGCGTCCGCCGCGGGTTCGTCCGCGGTCTCCGGCTCCACGGCGGCCGCCTCCTCGGCGGGCGCCGGCGCGGGGGCCGGGGCGGGCGCGGGGGCGGACTCGGCGAAGGGGGCCGTCACCGGCTCGCGCTCGGCGGGCGCCTCCGCGGCGGCCTCGTCGCCCTCCTGCCTATCGACGCGTTCCTCGAGCATGCGCAGGCCTCTCCCTAGCGGCTCAGCAGCCGGGTGATGCCCATCACCCCGCTGTCGACGACGCGGTCGACGGCGAAGATGAAGACCGTGACGACGAAGGTGGCCACGATGACCACCACCGTCGATTCCCTCAACTCGTTGCGCGTGGGCCAGGTGACCTTGCCCATCTCCAGCCAGACGTCGCGTATGTATTTCCGCAGCTTCGCAAACATCGCCGACCGCTCCTTCAGGACATCGGGCCGCGCCGCCGGGGCGCCGGCCGTTCGGGCAGGCCAGGAGGGATTCGAACCCCCAACCCTCGGTTTTGGAGACCGATGCTCTACCAGTTCGAGCTACTGGCCTGTGCGGACCCTAGCGGGTCTCCTTGAAGATCGTGTGCTCCCGGTCCCGGGGGCAGTACTTCTTGAACTCGACCCGGTCGGGGTGGAGCCGCTTGTTCTTCATGGTCGTGTACCAGGTCTTCTTGCACTTGGTGCAGCGCAGTTTGATCAGCTCGCGCATCGTGCTCCCCCCGGGCGCTTCGCGGGCGGGCGCCAGGCCCGCCCGGCTCGGAATGCCGTTACTCGAAGATCTTCGTCACCACGCCGGCGCCCACCGTGCGCCCGCCCTCGCGGATCGCGAACCGGAGATTGTCCTCCATCGCGATCGGCGTGATCAGATCGATCTTCAGCTTCACGTTGTCGCCCG
>Ga0272443_10004344_pt1 | contig 15530 bp, 10 predicted proteins | sample SSMAcet12_FD_193581 | JGI IMG/M metagenome (GOLD analysis project Ga0272443, IMG submission 193581) | Marine sediment archaeal communities from Little Sippewissett salt marsh, Falmouth, MA, United States - SSM-Acet-12 | ecosystem: Environmental > Aquatic > Marine > Wetlands > Sediment ...
TGCTATATGAATAAAGATGGTGAACTTGCTGAATATACTCCAGATAATATTTTGCGAAAAGCCGCAGCATTATTAAAACAAAATTCTGGCTTGGAATTTTATGCCCTAACGGAATTAGAATTCTATCTAATCGGTGATTATGAAAATAAAATATATTCTCAAGAAAGTCAGAAGGGATACCATGCAGCATCTCCATACATCAAAGGTTCTTTTATACTCGACGAAATGCTAAGATATATAACTCAGATTACTGGATGTGTTAAATATGCACACAATGAAGTTGGACATATTGACAATATTCAAAGCAATTTTGAGATATTAAATGGCAAGAGTGCCGAGCAAAAAGAGATTGAATTTTTGCTTGCTCCAGTTGATGAAATGGCTAATCATATCATAGTATCAAGCTGGATAATCAGAAACGTAGCTTATAAATATGGTTTCTTAGCTACTTTTTTCCCAAAAATTGAAGTAGGACACGCCGGTAGTGGTTTGCATTTTCATACTGCTTTATATAAAAAAGGAAAGAATATAATATCAAATCAGAATGGCGATCTGAGCCAGGAAGCCATGCAATTAATTGGCGGTCTTTGCCATTATGCTCCAAGTTTGACTGCTTTCGGCAATACTACTCCAGCGTCATACCTGCGGTTAGTACCGGGCCAGGAAGCCCCTACAAAAGTCTGCTGGAGCGAGATGAATCGTAGCGCTATGATTCGAGTACCTTTGGCTTGGACTAAGGTTAATAATTTGGCATCAAAAATCAATTCACAACAAACTGATAGAATTGACAGCTCTGAAAGCCGCCAAACTGTTGAATTGAGAAGCCCTGACGGTAGTGCTAATGCTCATTTACTACTTTCTGGTATGACTATGGCTGCAGAATGGGGATTGACGCACAAGGAAGAAGCATTAGACTTAGCAAAAATGAGCCATGTTTCTGTTAATATACATAGCTCATCTTTGGACCAGGAACTACCAAGTCTTGCTCAGAGCTGTGTTGAATCATCAGAGAAAATATTACACGACAGATCCCTTTATGAAAGAAACAACATATTTCCATCAAAGGTTATTAGTTATGTAGCAGATACTCTCAATAAAGAAAACGACCAGAATTTGAACAGTCGGATGATGTCTCTTGATAATGAAGAAAGAATATTCCAGTTAAAAAGAATGATGCACCATGACCTTCATAAATTTTAATATTCGGTAATACATTCCGATAATAATTTGATGAATCAAATCTCCCAAAGTATCTAAATATTGGGAGATTTGAATTTCATGTATGATATGTGTATGTTCATACTTGAAAACTTCTGAACTTCTAAGGGCGTAGTACCTTTTGTAGTTGTATCCATCAGATTATTCTATTCAATTTCCTTTTTCTAATTTCTTACATTGTCTCCAGGATTACCATTATTCGATTGAATGAAAAAAAAAAGCAAGCAGCAATTTGTATATCTAACGAAATAAGTTGCTTTCTTCTATAAAATCAATTAAATTGAAATTAAATGTAAATCTATAGGGAAATGAAATGGGAGATGATAATATTTATAAAAAACTTTTTAATGAATTGAACCAAGCAGTTTTAGTACAAAAACTGATACAGAAGGGCAATAGTATAGTAGTTAGATTCGCCAACAAAACAGCAGCAGAAGTCTTTCAATTTAATCCTAATAATCCAGAATCTCTTGAGTTAAGAGTAATATTTGACGAGAGCCATTATAAAGATTACTATCAGTTGTTATACTCCCTGCCAGATAAAACTCCTATTACACATAGCTCTCGGATAAATATTAATGGCAAGAACTATAATATTCAGCTCGTAAGCAGTAAGATTAACTTGAATAATGAAAAGCTGGTTATTAGCACTGCAAGAGTTATTAGAAATGAATCAGACTGGCAAAATAATTATCAGCTGATAGGCAAAATAATGCACACAACTCAAGCGGGAGTAATTGGCATTTCCTTGATTAATAAAATTGAATTCTGGAACAAAGGCGCCGAGAATATATTCGGTTACACTGAAAAAGAAATTTTTAGAAAAAAAGCAAATATTCTTGTGCCACTTGATAATAGAAAAGAGTTTAATACTCTAATCAACAACACAAGAAAAGGCGATAAGCTGATTCGTATGGATATGGAGGGCTGGACAAAATCAGACCAAAGAATTCATGTAGCTATTACTATCACTCCATTCAATGACATCTATGGCAATGTGTTGGGAATGTCTATGATAGTCCATGATATTTCTGAAAAAGTCAATGCCGAGCAGGAATTGAAAAAATCTCACGAACAGCTTAGATTGCTTACTAAACACATAGAAACAGTCCGAGAGAACGAAAGAAAACTCATAGCTATTGAATTGCATGATGAATTAGGACAGGCACTGACGGCACTTAGTTTGGATCTGTCATGGTTGAAAAAGAAAATATCCAAAGATAATGTGGAAGCACATGCTAAACTTTACTCCATGCACAACTATATTGATAAAACTGTAGAACTGGTAAGCAATATTACATCACAGCTTAGGCCTACTATACTCGATCATTTTGGGCTTGTACCGGCTATAGAATGGCAAGCAGAAGAATTTAAAAAAAGATCAGGCATAGAATACAATATCAACAACCACCTTGGAGAATTAGAGCTTAGAGAAAACCAGCAAATAGTGATTTTCAGAATATTTCAGGAACTCCTAAATAATATTATTCGCCATTCTAAAGCATCGGTAGTTAATATTTATCTGGATTTATCTGGAGATAATCTAATTATGAGAGTCAATGATAACGGTATTGGCATTAAGCAAGATAACATAAATAGTCCAGAATCTTATGGAATTTTGGGAATAAAAGAGAGAATCAATAGTATAGACGGAACCGTATTATTTGTAAATAAAAAAAATGGCGGAACCAATGTAACCGTCATTGCACCAATAAACCATTGAAGGTGTGAAAAATGAATCTTATTATAGCTGATGACCACGAAATAGTTCGCAAGGGGATAGTCCAACTTCTATATATGGAAGAGCGCCTTGGCATTCGAAATATTGATGAAGCATCTTCCGGAGAAGAACTGCTCTCGAAAATACGAAAGAATAATTACGAAATAGTTATTCTCGATATTTCTATGCCAGGAATGGGAGGACTCGAAGCTCTAAAAGAAATTGTGGTAGGATACCCAAATATTCCTGTGCTGATACTTAGCACTCACAGCGAAGATCAGTATGCTATTAGAGTACTAAAAGCTGGTGCCAGAGGTTATGTTCGCAAAAGTAGTGGTACTGAAGAATTAGTTAAAGCCATAGAGAAAATTCTTTCAGGCAGAAAATATTTCTCTGAATCTGTAGCCGAAAAACTACTTGATATTGGTAGAAAAAATATGCCACACGAAATACTATCTGATAGAGAATATCAGATAATGGTTAATATTGCTATCGGAAAAACCCAAAAGCAAATAGCAGATGAATTGTCATTAAGCATTAAAACTATTAGCACTTACAGAAAGCGTATCTTAGACAAATTGGGCTTTCAAGATAATAATGACATATTCAAATATTCCAGCAACCATGGATTAATAGAAAGTTAATTATTATTAATATTGTAAGAATTATTCCTACATACTCTTCAGATAATTTACCTATTTTATATAGAGCAAGTCCTAATATTTTTCAATTACTTATATATATCTTTGTATCAATGACAATGACATAGAGGTCAGATATGAATAGTAAATTAGATATTAATTTCTAATGAAATTGAAAAAAGAAGAGTTTAGGTTATACTATAATGAAATTGTTATTAATAAGTGATTCAGAGCAAGTAAAACTTCGTTTAAAAGAAGTTTTGAAAGAAAACTCTCCTTCATTTAAGATCTTTGAAATGCAGCTTGGGCAAAATGGATTGATGAAAGATATAAGCACCATTAATCCGGATGTAGTTCTAATACTTTTGAATTATTCTTCAATGTCAAAATTAAATCAATTTAAAAGTATTAAGGCGATCTATCCTGATATAACTCTTATATTATATTGTTATTACGGATGCAACGATCACAAGGACTTACAAAACGAGATACAAGCTGATCATTATTTGGAGAAGCCCTCTGGTCTTGAGAATATTTATAAAATATTGAAAGACTTGAAAAATATGAGTTATGAAATTATTTAGTTCTTTGAAATTTTTGTTACGGCGAAATGATAAATTAGTAAGTAAAGTGACGAATTGATTGGAATGATAAGAAAAGATTCGATAAGTACCCAGGTCAATAAGAAATTGCATTGGTAATGGAGAATTTGACTTTTAGTGGTTAATGGTTGATATGTGATTATGGTTTGATTATTTGACAGGTGGTTTTGTAAATATGATGACTCGGAATAATATGATGATTGTTGATGAAGCAATTAATATTTACCAGGGTACTTCGAATACTTGATTTAAGATTGAAATTAATAAGTTCAAAGTAACCCCCGTGATATGATAAAGAGTGAAATGGCATTAATGAGCTTTAGATAAAGTAATTGACAATATAGATTGACATTGAACTTTGAACTTATTTTTATATTTTATTGGGTGCCAAAGGCAAGAGATACATAGTAGAGCAAATAGCTGATTGGTTAGTAAATAGATAGAAAGCGGTACAAGTAAATCCTCATATCATTACTATGCTGCTTAGTTAGTTTAAAATAAGAGAATAGCGAGTACAATAAAAGAATCAATAGCAAATAGTTAGAATCGGATATTTATATTTAGATATGGCACCCAATAATTAAAATTGTTTTTTGATATGAACCCCTAAGTGAAGTGACCGGTTTTGTGAGATATCAAAACCGGTTTTTTTTACTTAATTATTTCTGAAATCTCCTTGGCCTTTTGTCTTGCTGCAAGAATACCTTCGTAAGAGATTATCTCTTCCCACTTCTCGGAAATGAACATTTCAAAAAGTTCGTTCCTCGATTGAGGAGTAATATCTTCTTTGGATAAGACGAGTTCTCTGAACTCACCAGCAAGCTCAAATATATCAGCCATACTTTTTGGATAATCCCTCTGTAACTGCTTTCTGATCTGCTTTACCAGAAATGGAGCATTACCTCCACTACCAACGGACAGCACTAAATCGCCTCGCTTAACTGTGGCAGGCATAATAAAGCTACAAAGATCCGGCACATCAGCTACATTTAGCAAAATGTTCTCCTCTTCGCAATCATCTTTTATTAGTTGATCTGCTTGAGGGTCGCCTGTAGCTGCAAATACGAGCTTATAATGCTTTACATCTCCTCCTGTATATTTTCTTTTCGTGAGCTTCAGTTTGTGCTTATCTATATAAACCTGCATAGCAGGTATTATCTCAGGAGCAATAATATCTGGAACTGCACCAAATTTCCAAAGAGTAAGCAGTTTGCGATATGCAATATTACCACCACCAATCACTAAAGCAGGCATATTTGAAATATCAAGATTCACTGGTAAATATTTCTTTTTCATATTTCTAAAATTATTTTGTAACAAAAATTGAATTAAATCGTATCAGAAAATAGACGTACCCATAAGTATAGATATATACTTGAGTTGCCTTGAGAATTAAAATTTTCAAGGCAATTTTATTTTAATAAAACCTTATTTTTTACAAAATTAGCACATTTTTCCAGCATTTCTTTCTTTTTTTCGATGTGAGGTATATGTCCACAATCAGATAAAATCTCATATTCGGAATTTTTCAGATTTCTCTCAGAAATTGACAGAACCTGCTTTAAGGTTCCATATTGGTCATTATCCCCTTGAAGTACTAAAACTGGGCAAATAATCTTATTCAATTCATCATATATATTCCACTCTACCAAGCCATCGCTCGACCATGTCAAAGCCCATGAATAAAATATGTCATCTGTCCTATCACCAAGACGCTTCATAAGCTTTTCCTTGAACTTTAAATTATCATACAGTTTAATAGTTTTCTTGACACCATTGAAAGTATGATCTTCAAGAAATGTATGCGCTGCCACCGATATAACTGCAGAAGGTTTGTTAGGAAAGAGACCTCCAAATATCAATGCAATGGTAGCACCGTCGCTATGACCGAAAATAATTGGACTTCGTATTCCAAGCTCTTTAATCAAATCATTTAGTAAATTCGCTTCCTCATGTAGATAATTGCTGTTTCCCACCCAGAAGTGCTTTGATGATTTACCATAACCTCTTCTGTCGTAAATTAATGCAGGAAGCTCAAGCATTTGAGATAGCTCATAAGCATAAAAGCCCCAGCTTTCAGATGTGCCAAGGCCTTCATGCAAAAAGATAATAACAGGTTTTGTAAGGATTTCCGAAGGATTCAGTATTTTGCAATATATTTCAAAATCACCGATATTAACAAATCTCTCAGAAATCCTACTTTCTATTGACATATTATTCCCATTTATCGGATAAACCTCTAAACTCAGAATCGGTTATAATATACTTCAATATTTTTGTCATGTGTGTTTTTTCCATTTTGATTATCTCATCAAGTTCCTTGCTATCACCAACTATATCTTTAATTCCATGATAGAAAAGGACAGATTCTTTCTCGAATTCATAAGCTTTCTTTAGCACATCCTCTTCATTTATATCGTTAATCTTTTCCATATATCCGAAATGGGATGAAATATCAATTTGTTTCAGGAAATCATAATGTTCATCTGAAATATTGATGTTTTTGCTTGGTTCTAAATTCATAAGATCGGCGAATTGCTTCTTGTGGTCAACTTCATCACGAGCCAATTGCTCCAAAGTTGCTTTAAGTTCTTCATTAGCATCAAATTTTTTTGCAAGCTGAGCATAAAATTTTGCTCCAAGTTCTTCTGCTTTCATAGCTATTTCAATTGCTTGTTTGATCTCCATACTCTCCTCTAATATAATGTTATAAAATCAACAATCATGATTTCTGCAATTTAAGTATTTTTTTTCTGATTTTTTTCATATTCGATAATACTCATCTGTAAATGCCCCTTTAAAGTGTGTGGTGCGATTCTACCACATCTACCAGTTCCATCAGAAGCTGGTTTGCAAATACGAAAGCACCATGGGGATCTATTCTTGGTATATGGGCAACCAAGATATGAATATTCTCTAAGTCTGTTCTTCATAATAGTCTTTTCAATAATTAATAAATTATTTTATAGGCAAACCTAATCAATTCTAAAACTAATTATAACCTCAAATATTGTTTTATACATTAGCTTTTTGTTCATTTATACATCGAATCAAAGAAATAGAAAATGAAAATCCTATTCTTGCAATCAATAATATGCTTTTCTAACTGATACAAATAAATACGATGAAGATAATATTATGCTATTAATTCATAAGCATATCTATTGCTGGCAACTTCAAATAAATCATTAGTATATATTTACATTTGCTTTTGGTATCCTTTCAAATTATTCATTGGGAATATACAGTAATATATAAAAATGCAAACGGCAAACATATTACTATTTGATTGATATATCAATTATTTAACATTGCTTAGCAATATACAAATATAAAGAATTATCTAATATAAAAGCAATTTACACTTATGATATAATATTATTCTATATAACTATTATTTTAATATATAAAATATTATTTAAAAAAAATCCGAAATATGTGTAACTTTGTTCTTTCAATATTGTTATTGTTTTTGAAGGTTCATAAAAAGTAGTTATATTGAAATAATATATATGATATTTGAAAAATACAATTAGTATTATTATACATTTTCTTAATGTTTAACATTTTTGGGAGACTAAAATGAACAATTTAAAACGCACTTCACTTTTTACGAAGGTGATGATGACAGCAGCAATGCTGATTATGTTCTTTGCTACGCAGCAAAGCTCTAACGCTCAGCAAGATTACTGTACTTACTTTGGCGAGAATTACTACAACTATCCAGGTATTACATGCTATCCAATGTATCTCGGTAGCTTAACTTATTACGATTGGTATTTTGACAATACTATCGTTAGCTTAAGAGTAGAGACAGAAGATGGCGACGAAGTATTCTTCTTCGAATCTGGTGATATTTTCGAGGGATGCTATGTATTCCGCGAAGATGCACCTATTATAGAACTATCTTTGGGAGGCACATATTTTATTGAATATGTAATTCTCAATAAATACTATAGCTATAATGGAACGGATTATTGCTCACTCTATAATTATAGAACATATTACACTCACAGATTATTTATTGACTGGAATGTTGATGGATTCTTCGATTGGGACTACGATCCAACAGAATGGATCAATAATTACAGAACAGACAATCCAAATCGTTTAGACTTAAATGAAAGAGCAATGTGGCGTAATATTCAGTACTGCGGTACATATCACACCTATCGCTATGAAGTTACAGTTCCCGACAACTCTCCGCTCGATATAAGTAGATTAAGAATAATGACATCATATTATTATCCTTACGATCCTTACTATCCTTCAAATAATGCTTGTAGTAATGGGTATTATGACAGATATAATACTCCGCCTAATTATGGATATAATTATGGTGAGGTTGAAGATTACCTCGTTGAGTTTACACTTGCTATTAAAGATGCTTTCCCGCGTACTGGTTCGATCCTTTATGCAGGGCAGGACTATGATGGAACAACGAGAGAGATTAATATTAATGACGAAATGGTAGAAGTAGATTTTGAGCATCCAATGGTATTGTTCGGTGGAGCTCAAAGTGCAGGCACACAGCTAACTTACCAGATCACTGGTCCTTTGCCATCAACCAATGTTGTATTTGAAGCCCTTGACCCAATCAGCGGTTCAAGAAATATTGATGTAGAAGGATTCACAAAATATGACATCGTAGAATCACGTGGTTCTGCTTCTCCTTATGGAACAGGTGTTTTCATGGCAGAGCAGGGTGGCGAGTATCGTCTTGGTGTGTCTATTGCTTTACCAGGCAAAGACCCCAGTACAAAATTCTTCCCATTCACTGTTGCATGGACAAATGACTTATCAGTAAGAAATGTCGTTTCTCCGAGAACCAACGTAGCTCCAAGATACTTCAAATATATGAGAGGTCAGACAGTACCGATTATCATAGAATTCCAGAATGTAGGTCTTACTGATGTTACAGAATTTGAAGGAACAGTAGTTATCAGAGACGATAATGGTATTCCAGTTAGAAGTATGGATGCCCACTGGGAAGCTGATGATGACTTAAATCCACCACTCAAGACAGGTGATGTAAAAGAGATGAGATTCTCCGGTTACAGAGCAGTAGAGGCAGGAATCTATACAGTAGAAGTAGTCTGCGATCTTCAGAGTGCAATAGATCAGGAAGAATTTAATGATTATTTTGCTCGTCCAGGCGAGCCAGCTTACACATTCGAGATTGGCTATGAGATACAACTCGAAGCATATCAGATATTGAATCCAGAGGATGAAGAGCAGATAATTGCCAAGAGACCTCTTCGCCCCAAAACAGTTATCAAAAATCATGGTGTCAGCGATGCTTCTGATATTCCAGTCAAACTGACAGTTAAAGACCTTGATAATGACGTTATAGTCTATTCAGATGAACAGACAGTCCAAGACGTACCAAGCGGTTTATACAATACCCGCGAAGTATTCTTTGATCCAATGGCAATAAACGCTGCTGGTAACTATGAAATCTGCTTTGAAGTAGATCACTATGACGATATAGTTGTTGATGATGACGTATTATGCCAGACATTCACAGTAATCGAAGGTATGTCAGGCGATTATACAATAGGTAATCGCAACTTTGGCAATCCACGCAACTTTGAAACAGTAACCAAAGCAATGGATGCTCTTTACGCCAAAGGTATAGTAGATGACGTAACATTTTACTTCACAGACGAAGAATATACAATTACAGCACTTGGACCAGATCAACCAGCATGGGATCTTACAACAATGATTCTCGGCTCTGGCTATGATGCCGATAATGATCGCTATAATGAGATCACGTTCAAACCATCACAGGAAATGCAACTCAGAAAAGGTAGCATTCAGATTAATCTGGTATCCGGCAATGGTAAAGGTTTGTTCTTCGGTCAGTCCGTAAACAACATGAACACAAATACAATATTCAGCAAACCACTCGGAAGAGAAAACTTCACAAAATTTGCAAACTCTGCTGGCTATATCAGTATTGATGGTGGTCCATACAAATCCTTTGTATTCGAGTTATTCACAGAAGCAGAGCATGGAGCAGCATTCTATTTGAATCGTGGTTCAAGCAATATCACAGTGAAAAACTGTATCATCAAGAATGGAACACCTGGCATTGCAGAAAACATCTGGTTGCCATATACAATGTATGATCCATCTGTACAGGATTTTGCATTCGACAATGACTCATTGGTTAAAGCCGGTGGCTTGGTAGAATCCTATTCCGCAGGTATCGTAAACCGCTCAATCGTTTTCAGCTCACCAGAATTTGAGAACATGAGCTTAGACACATTGACCAACAACAACAACAAGATTATTGGTAATGATATTAGTGGTTTCGGTTATGGTATTCTTGGTATCGGTATCGGTCAGCTCAAGAGCCCCGACGGACAGAGCTTCGCAGCATACTACAACAAGAACAACCAATATATCCAAAACACGATCCATGACATCTATGCTTTCGGTATCTTTGCCGGTTACGAGCAAGATTCAAAGATCAACAACAACTATATATATAATGTTGGCAGCGACGATTTCACAGCAGCTGGTATCACAGCAGGTGCCTTCAGTCGCGATAGCTACAAGGGCTATCATAATATTCGCTTAGAAATCATCGGTAATGAAGTCCACGACATCCTGTCAGGACTCAATACCGCAGGTATCTTCGTAACGCAGAGCCAGAACACATTGGCAGGCGACGGTGGATTCATGAGCTTCCCCGAAACAGACGAAGCCAGCAAGATAGCCAATAACTCATTATGGAGCATCAGAGGTACAAGCGCAAGTGCCGTAAGAGCTGGTATTGCCTTGATGACAGAAAGATACACAGATCGCGGTGTCTGGCATTTACTGATACCAGAAATTACAAACTATTACACCAAGAGTGATCAGATTGTAAACAATACAATCGTTATGAATGCTGATAACAACAGCAATATCTCAACAGGTATCCTTGTACAGCAAGCAAAAGATTGCATGGTCTATAACAATGCCGTTAGCGTAACTGGTCAGAACAATGCCCAGACAGCCACATCATGTATATTTTATCAGGGTGAGCTTCCAAACGAAGGCAATGGTATGATGAGTGATCGCAACGTATTCTATTACCCACAGAATAACGATGCCGTACTGGCAATGTTTGCCGAAATGGACGAAGACAATAACCTGATTGAATACTATATGCCAAATGATTTCAAGAACATAAGCCAGTGGAGAGTCTGGACAGGTCAGGATACATATTCAGTATTCTCAGACTTTATGAACGATATGGAATTCATAGGTTTTGCACCAAATCAAGAACTAAGAATAAAGACCGACCCAGTTCCACAGGGCTCAGTACTTAACGATCGTGGCGATGACTTCTCATGGTTAAGAACCGATATTGACGGTACAATCAGAGGTATAGCCGACAGACGTTTCGACATCGGTGCAGTAGAATTTGATGGACGTAAGAACGTAACCGACGTGGAAGTAAGCTATGTAAATTACCCAGCCGCATGGAAAGCAGTAGCCGGTCAGTTCGCAGATGCTCAGTACATCATGGACGATGGTCCGGTAGATGTAAAAGCAATCGCCCGTAACGACGGTAGCTTGGAACGCATATCCGTTGATATGACAGTCAATATCTTCAGACAAGAGCCAGACGGCACTTATGGCGATCCAATCCTTACTCAGATGGTAGAAGCCGACATTCGTACAAACGAAAGCGAAATCGTATCCTTCGGTCTTGCTGATGGCGAAGGCGATGACTTCGTACCACAGAGCTATAGTGATCTTAGATTACTTGATGACACTTATACTGTACCAGATCATTTCTCGACAATGGCAGCAAACGTAACACCTATCTATAAGATAGTTGTCGAGACCGAGCCAGACGAGCACAATGGCAACAACGTAGCCGAGACATACGTAAGGTATTATATCCAACGCAGCCCAATGAGACTGATGATTTCCTCAGCAGACAGCTATGTAACGATAGGCGAAGAAACAGCCGCTTCAACGATAGCAAGCAAGCTGAACTATGATTACCTCGTAGATGGCTTTAAAGACCTCGGATGGTACGTTGACGTAGATAATATGGTTACAACAGACGATGACGTATTTGATTTCGATAACTTCGACAGAAGTGCATGGGAACCAAAAGCAGTCAATTACCGCATGTATCGCTCTATTGTCTGGTCAGATGGCGATGGCGAATTAGCCGATCCAATGAACAGATACGAGAGAAAAGACCTGAAGAGATTCTTTAATGACAACTACTACGAAGATAAACAAAACCTCTTGATCGGTAGCCAGGAATTACTCAGAACAGGAACAGACACAGAATTCCTGACAGAATACATCAGTGCAAACTATGCCACACCAGGCAACCCATTGGGAGTAAATGTAAGCAACGATGGCAACTCAGTAGTTGGCAGATACGTAGCCAAAGACATAGTTGAAGAGATTGCAGCAACAGGCAGAGAAAACGATCCAGAGCCATATTGCGGCTTGATGACCTTATACTCCGAAGGAGCTGGCAATGCATTCGTAGCTTATGATTACTTGAACCATGACGCTTCAGAGACTAACAGCATGATGGGTGTAGCCACAACAACATTAGACAGAAACGTAATGTATCTTGGTGTTGATTGGAGACATTTTACAGATGTATATAGAGTACTTCGCGGTGGATTTGACTTCGTAGAGAAGAACGATGGTTACGTAATACCAGTAGAATTAGCAAACTTTGATGCCCGCTACGTAGGCAATAAAGTAAGCATCAACTGGGCAACAGCAAGCGAGCTGAACACAGACCGCTTCGAAGTAGAAAAAGCAGTCAAGGGCAACGACTTTGCTAAGATAGCCGAAGTAACAGCCAAAGGCAACAGCCAGGAACAAGTCAATTATGGACCAGTCTATGACAGAGATGTAACAGTAGGCAACGTATATGTCTATCGTTTGAAAGTTGTAGATTTCAATGGTGAATTTAGCTACAGCGACGAAAGAGAAGTCGAAATTGGTGGTGATTTCTGGTTAAGCGAAGCAAAACCAAATCCTGCTAACGACGTAGTAAGATTCGACCTTAATGGTGTAGAGTCAAGCAATGTAACTCTTACTATTATTGATGTAGATGGCAAGGTGATTACACCGATCTATACAATAAGTGGTGGAGCATTGGAAGTCAATCTGACGAGCATTGCCAGTGGTACTTATACCATGCTGGTAAAAGTTGGCACTGAGACTATGACCAGACAGTTCAAGGTTGTAAGATAATAAGAAAACATCCCCCTACCCCCCTTTTACAAAAAGGGGGATCAGGTGGGATACCCCTCTTAAAAAAAGAGGGTGCGAATGGTTAGAATAATATTTGCCCTTTCGGTGGTTAGCATCGAAAGGGCTTTTTTATTGCGGGAATCTTCATTTTTTACTATGGACTTGTTTTCTGATTTTCAATAATCTAAAATTGTAATTATCATTGTCATTAATTAGATAATATCTAAATTTCTAAAATAAATAAATATATCGGAAAAGAACACCTAAAATGTTATAATACAATTAGTTACAAAGTAATTTAAAAAAAAGGAGGATCACTTTTCCGAATAAGAAAATTAAAAAAAAATGTGAGCCATTTAATGATTTGTGCATATAAATAATTCAAACAGCTATTGATGTAAAATAGCTAACAGCAGATTTACTGATATTTGAAAGAGAATCAAGCATTTTCAAAAAGATAAGAATATTCGGGTCAATGTCTGTAAGCTCTTTCAAGGTATCGTAATAGCTAACATTACTCCATGTATATGCAAATGCCTGCTTCTGTGCATGAGTATCTTGCATATCTATATCTTCATAGAGAAAATTATAATTCCTTTTGGAATTGAATGAGGAATCAATGTACAGCAGATCAATAAATCAATTTGGATACTACTGCTGAATATCTTTCATTTGAAAGTAAATAATTTTATTATAACTACTTATAAATTGGTAAATACACAACTCTTTACCCTACAACTAAAAAATAAGGAGTTTATGAGGATTCTACTATAAACAATAATTTCGTTTTTTTCAAGGATATATATCAGACAACACCCCCTGCCCCCTCTTGGAAAGATGGTGATACCACTGGTTTTTCACCCTCTTTGTAAATCGTTAATAAATGTCCGTTTTTGTTTATCCAATTCAAATGTTTTTTATATGATGGCATTGCATGGGCAACAATATTCCAGAATTTTTGGGAATGGTTCATTTCTATGAGATGAGCAAGCTCATGAACAATCACATAATCTATTGCAGCATCAGGAGCCATGATAAGCCGCCAGCTTAGATTAATGTTCTTTTTCGAGCTGCATGATCCCCATCTTTTCTGAGCATTTGAAATTTTGACTTTGTTGAATTGTACTTTCATGCTATTTGCATAGTGCTTTGCTTTTCTGTTAAAATAATTGTATGCTTCAATTTTATACCATTTCTCTAAGAGTTGTGGAGCATACTTCTCGTACCTTTTATCAATGATGATGTGGTTATTCTTCAGTAATATAGGCGGTGTCAAATTGTTCTCATACTTCAACGTACAGTTGTTTCCTCGGTAAAGGAACTTTTCTCCTTCGTTAAAACTAATAGTTGGAACTTCTTCTTGTTTTCTGATTACTTCACGCTTTTTCTTTGTTATCCATATTTCTTTTTCATTAATCAATTCCTGGATAAACTTTTTTGGTGTTTTATTGGGAGCTCTTACAATTAATCTACCTTTACCATCAATAATCAATGATATAGTTTTCCTATTTGAAAAATGCAATTCGTCAATTTCAACATTATTCATGATCTACTTTTTTCTCTAATTGGAAATAAACAATTAAACGCTTATTAATAAATTCTTTGAGCGGAGTTTTAACCATAGCAATTTCATAGACTCTTTCATTGCTTTTCATATACATATTGCTGATTAACGACATTGCCATTGCCACAAAAAACCAGAGATTATATGTTATCAGATTGTTGGCAGATAAAAAATTCGTTTGAAATACAATGATAAAAGCTACGATGGTTGTCCCAAGCAATCTCTGATCTTTATCTGACAAAATCTTATTATACTTACTATCCTTAACCAATCTAAATAAATGATAATAAATACCAATGAATATACCAATGAAAACCATAATAGCCGGCACACCCATTTCTGCCAGAATTGTAAATGAACTAAAGTCAATATAGGTAAGATCAAATCTTGGATCAAACTGAGTCTGCCCTAATCCAATACCTGTAATTGGATTGCGTTCCATTAAAACCACACTTATTGTTGCAGTTTTTGCTCTTGCACCGAAAGAATCACCCATCATCCCTTCTGCAATTCGTTTATCCTTTGGTATCAAACTCGATATCCTTTTC
>Ga0272443_10004346_pt1 | contig 15526 bp, 6 predicted proteins | sample SSMAcet12_FD_193581 | JGI IMG/M metagenome (GOLD analysis project Ga0272443, IMG submission 193581) | Marine sediment archaeal communities from Little Sippewissett salt marsh, Falmouth, MA, United States - SSM-Acet-12 | ecosystem: Environmental > Aquatic > Marine > Wetlands > Sediment ...
TGCCGTGCCGTGAATTTCAATAATTTTCTCAGGTGAATTCCCTGCCTTCTGGTGCAGGTTGTCTATGTTCTGTGTAACAATAGCCAAAAGTTTTCCGCTATTTTCAAGGGTCTTGATTGCCAGATGAGCCCGGTTTGGGGCAGCATATTTCATGGTATCGTAGAACTCGGTGCTCATCTCCCAGTATTTTTCCCTGGTCTTTTCACTGGAAATAATCTTATCAAAATAGAAATCTGACGGGTTGTATTTACTCCAGACACCCCCTGGGCTCCTGAAGTCTGGAATCCCGGATTCTGTGCTCATGCCCGCACCGCTGAAAACCAATATTTTTCTGGCTTCCTTTATGATCTGCGACCCCGTTCTGATCAAGTCATCCATATCACTTTTACTTTTCAGATTGTTTTACATTTGATTTCTATAGGAAACAGGGGACAAGTGAGTCATAATTCCTACAAAACCTCCATGACGATTTCGGATAGCTCCTTTACCGGCAGTCCTTTGTCCGTCGCCGGATCTTCAAAATTCATCACACAGAAAGGACAGCTCGTTGTGAGCACCTGGGCCCCTTTTTGGATTGCTTCCAGCACCTTTTTTTCACTATTCCTTTGATACGAAATCTCGGGCTCATAAAACATCCTCCCCCCTCCGCCTTCACAGCAGAGGGAATTTTCCCTTGACCCTGCAAATTCAAGGAGTTCAAGACCATCAATGGCCCTGAGGATCTCTCTCGGTGCTTCAAATATTTTATTTTGTTTCCCCAGAAAACAGGGGTCATGGTATATCACCTTTGCCTTATAGGGCGAATTGAAGGTAAGGGATCCCTCTTCAATCATAGCCGCCAATACTTCTGTATAGTGGGATACTTTGATGCCCAGATCACCATATTCATTTTTCAATGCATTCATGCAGTGGGGAGACAGAGCGATAATCTCCTGGATTTCATACTTCTGGAAAGTGGCTATGTTTTCTTCCTGAAGTTCCTCATAAAGGCCAAATTCCCCCATCCTTCGTATCTCATTGCCGCAGCAAGCTTCCTCCGTCACTAAGACACCGAATTCAACGCCACCTTTGTTAAGTATTCTAGCCACATTCATGGGTATAACCATACACCGGGGATCATAGGCCTGGATACAGCAGCTAAAAAGGAGCTTTTTTGATTTTGTTTCACTTATATGGGGAATCTCAATATCAAGTTCCTTTAACCACTCACCCCTTTTGGATCGTGGTCGGCCCCATGGGTTCTTTTGAACAAATGTTCCCTCGAGAGCCTTTTGAATCGCTAAGGGTATCTGACCTTCTTCTACAAAGGCGGATCTCAAATCAAAAATCATTTCCGATGGATTCACACTTCTCGGGCACCTGAGCGTACATTCGCCGCATGACGTGCAAAACCAGGGAGTTAATTTCTCTATCCCGCGATTTAACTGATTTCTTCTCACCAGCATCCGTATATTCAAATCGGTTATCCCTGCTTCAGGGCAGCTCGCTGTACATACCCCACATTGCATGCACATTGAAACATTACTTTGTTTTTGGTTAATCATGAAATTTACTCCTCTGATAAGATATGTGACAGAAAAACACTCTTTTATTGAACCACACGTAAAATTTAAATTGAATCGTAGTACTGTGAATTACTAACCCACATTGATCATCCGTGCCAGAGATTTTGCCAGGGTGTCAAGGACGGCCTTATCCGGCAAGGTAACGGTCATTTTCAGCTCCCCGTTTTCACCCTCATCCAGGCATTCTGAAAGTCTTTTTTTAAAGGTATCGGCCAATTGCGTAGTTTCTTCTGTCTCCTCTTTCTTAGGGAACATTTCACCAAGGAAGGCAAAGGCTGCCCCTAACAGCTTTCCGCCTGCCTTTGCGATTTTTTCTCTCCTTGCAAGCTGTTCCGCCTCTTTTTCAACCTGTTCTTTCAGGCTTTCATCAGGAGGCGCGTCTGGTTTTGCGCCTAGAAGAATCTCCAAACGATTTTTTAATTCCTCTATACCGCTCGAAAGATCAATGACCGAGGCTTCAGCCTCTGGGTCAAGAGCCGCCAGAAACAAAGCCTGCTTTGCTGCGAGTGTTCCCAGGAGACTTTCCTCTAAGGTATCCTCAGTGACTAAAAGGAATACCTGCACAGGTCTTTTTTGCCCCATTCGATGGGCCCTGCCTATCCGCTGTTCGAGTACTGCCGGATTCCAGGGCAGGTCCACATTTATAACGGTGTTTGCGGCCTGGAGGTTCAGTCCTGTAGAGCCGGCATTGGTACTGACAAACAGTTTACAGTGAGGATCATTTTGAAACTGATGCATTAGACCTTGTCTTTTTTTCTGGGGGACGGAGCCATCTAGTCTGACATAATCAATCTCCCGTTTATTCAATAAGGGTTCGATCAGATTTAACATTGTGGTCCATTCAGAGAATAGAACAATTTTCCTGTCTTCCTCACCCATCAATTGCTCAATAAGAACGTCAAGCTCTTCTAATTTACTGGAGTATCCGGGTGGATTCTTATCCACTAAAAAGGTGCTATTGGCAGCCATTCTGCACATGAGCAGGGCCTTCTGGAGCCGTAGGAGATCCATTTCCGAAATGTATTTCTTTGAAATAATACTGCTGATAATCCTCTTATGACCATTGTGAAGCTTAAACTGTTGATCTGTGGGAGGGATCCTTCTTATTTCAGTGGTTCGTGGGGGCAATTCTTTAATAACCTTTTGTCTTGTTCGCCGAAGCAGGACGGGCTTTAGTTTATTTCGTAGGACATCAAGGTTCTTGTATCCAAGCAATTTCCCTTTTTCATCCGTCACTCTGTATTTATTATAAAAACGAAAGGCTGGGCCTAAGCGTCTATCATCAATAAACTCCAGTATTGAAAAGAGTTCTTCTAAGCGATTCTCAAGGGGTGTTCCTGAAAGGACTAATGCAAAAGGGGATCTAAGTGACTTAACCGTCTGACTGGTTTTGGCCTGCCAGTTTTTGATCCTTTGTCCCTCATCCAGGATGATGAGGTCCCATTTGACCTTCTCAATGGATAGGATGTCTCGAAGAACTTGTTCATAGTTACAAACAGTAAAAAAACATTGGCTGTCATATTGCGCAGATCTCTCCTGTGCGCTTCCCAGGACAATCTGACAGGTGCGATCAGTAAAGCGTTTGATCTCCAATCGCCACTGGGACTTGAGAGATGCCGGGCATATAATAAGAACTTTAGAAATATTAACATCTTGCGAAAGTAACTCAGCTACCCCAATACCCTGGATGGTTTTGCCCAACCCCATGTCGTCGGCAATCACAGCCCTTCCGACGCCCACGGCAAATGCAATACCATCAAGCTGATAAGGAAGCAATTCAGCCTCTAAGAGCGTCTTCCGCAAAGCATGATTCCCTGGGTTTTTCCGTATTTCCCTGACCTTTTTCTTCACCCTTTGAAGGTATAGCTCTTTATTGATATATTCTTCTGCATCGGGATAAATGGTCACTTCATAGCCAAGTTTATCAAGTTTTCTGATGCGATTCAAAAGACCTCTGACATCCTTAATCGATTTTTCCCTTAAAGAGCGAATCACTGCCATGGCCTTTACGTCAACATATTCTGGGATGAGAAGCCGCAATTCCAATTCCCTGCCGTAGCGGAGGTAAAGAGCCATGTCTTTGATCTGACAGGGGGTATCGCGCATGGTTTTATTGAATCTACCTTTTACCTTGTCCAGAACATGCAAGATATGCTTGCAGGTACCCAGAGTGTTTTTCCGGAAATCAGGGCACGTGCAGTACGATTCTCCCCTTTCCCACCCCCGCAATGCGACGCGGTATGTCTTGCCTGAGGCGCTATTGGTCACCGTATAGTCGGTCCATAATTCTTTTGGATTAAAAGACTTTAAGCGCATTTTTTGGGTCTTTGCCCTCTCAGCCCTCTCAGAAATGGCCTGTTTGACGAGTTCCTCATCACTAAGGCTTTCAATAGGGGTTCTCTCAGGTGGCGGAGCAGCAAGCCCAAGGGCCAATTTCTCTTCGAGTATCAAAGAAAACGCTGCCCCAAGGTGATGGCATGCGGTTTTGCATTCACTGCACTGAAAATTCAATTTCTGTTTTTTCGCTGGATCAAGACAAATTTTAACAACAGCCTCACCTAATTTGACCTGAAAAAGGTCTCTTTGCAAAACCACCTCTTCGTCGAGGTTAATGTCGTATCTTCCACCCTGTCTGATCAGTTTTTCGCCTTGAGGTCCTAACAGCTTACACGCCTGTCTATAGGTGAGATGGGATAGTTTATCTTTTAAATTGATCATGGTTATAACCCCTAGTTTTGTAAAACTTTTTCCCTAATAGCGCAGAGAAGGGGGCGGCATGTGTTTGTTTAAACTTATGACGGTATCTTTCTAATGTTCTGTAACTAAAATTTCAACAAAATATTTATAGTGCCACAAAAAAAGGCGTCTTGTTTTAAGACACTAAAGCCTCATTACCCATGCCCAGGGAATGATGACCTCAAAAGGTGAATCTTTACCATGGAGGTATCGCGGGCTTTCGTATTTATCGGCAGGATTGAAGGCGGGGTTTTCCACGAAACCGTGGTCTGAGAAAAGGATTAAGAGGGATCGTGAAGGAAGCTTCTTAAGTCTAAAGAGCAGTTCTATTTCGAGATAGCTTATCACACTGGCAAAAAGGTGGGTAAGGGGGCCTTTTTCTGTGTGTATCTTCTCATCAATGCCACTTACCTTTAACAGAAGCTCTTTTGGATCCACATCCGGGTAAGTTAAGCGGAAGGCTTGTTCAAACCTGGAAAGCTGCGACGGCGTATTACTGGGCTGGTTTGCCCAGAAGGCCCCTTCACGCACAATACGAAAAAAATTGGGCCATTTACCAAAGAAATCAGATTTAATGCACTCCCAGAGATCCCAGCGCATGCCGTCCATTAGGACATAAAAGAACTGTTTGTGGTCGGGCACCCTGCGTTTTTTTGAGAGTAAGGCAGGAATATCCTGGATCATCATTGGGCGTGGGCCTTCAGCCTTTTCCCACAATGGAAGAGCGGACTGATAAAATTCACTGAAATTCCCTTTAATCCCATTGAGCTTACGTATCACATCTTTGTGTTCCTTCCTTAAGAAAGGGGGTACCCGGGTGCCAATTCTGTCTAACTGTCCATAAAGGGTGCTGATGAGGGACGGGATAGAGGAAACGTTCTTGATAAAATAGGTTTCCCACTTAGCGTAAGCGTTAGGTCCCGAATCCTTTAATGACTTGAGCCCTAAACTTTTTTCTTTTAAAAGATGATAATTCTTAAGTGCTTTTACCATCTCATCTCTTTGCTCACGAAAAAGAGAATCCTCTCCCGGCTTTTGGGTGTCGGAATCCAAAAGTCCTGTTAGGTCCTCTTTCTCAGGCTTTCCACACATAACCCGTTCAAAGGCCTCCTTTAAAACGAGCGGAAAAACAAATTCCTTTTCAAAGACCTCGGCTGGAGAAAAAGAGGGGAGGGCAGACCATAGTTCCTTCATAAAAGACGCAGTTTCTTCAACTTCAGAAACCAATGATTCAAAAAGCCGAGGCTCTTGGGAACGAAGAGACCGTGCCAATTCAATAAGATGTACGACCCAGCGCTCGTTTTCAGATTGTGCGCCCCTTTCGAGAAAGGGAAATATCTCGAGGAGCTTTTGAGTGGGGATGTTGTACTGCTTGGACCAATAGGAAGTGATCATAGCCCTCACCAGCTGATGGTGCCCTATTTCCCGGTGAAGGAATAAAAGATGATTGAACTGTTCTTTTAAAAAGACCCTAAACCCCTCCTTTGTCTGATCAGAAGGTTCTGTTCCTCCCTTTCCCAGGAAATGCAAGAAGGTATCCATGGAGATTGCTTCTTCTGTGAGCCAGTCCTCAATAATCTTGCGGGTCTGGGCCAGGGTGTATTTTCGATGAATGAGTTTCTGATACAGGTGGTCAAGGTCTCTTTTGACAACCACCACCTTACCTCGAAATGCTTCATTGATGTTCCGGATGACCTGTGGTGTAAGACACTGATCTAATTGATCGAGAAACGGCTCCTCATGCGCGGACAGGGCCAAGAATTGGCGGATAGCATCAGCCTCTTTTTTCTTTCCAACAAGGTCCAGACCCTCCAGGAAAGGCACAATTTTTTCCTGTATGGCAGGTGCCTTAAAGGCGTCGATTGTCTCTTTAATACCCAGATCCATGGCTCTCTCAATCTCTCTCAATGGTCTGATATATGTGCTTTCTCCCAGTTGAAACCCGCAGGAGCAGGCCGGCTGGCCTTGCAGAACATCCTGGGGGGATTGAGAACATCGTTTTAAAAGAACCGAGGAAATACCCTGATCTATTGAGCGGCGGTCGTGTTCCACCGAGATCATTTCCAACTGATCAAGACGCTTAAGAAGACTGTACCGTCTGGAACGGGTCAATTGTTCGTAGGGCTCGAACTGGCTGCCTCCCCGGGCCCTTTGGTGGGCATCCACATAAATCTTTGTGTAGATTCGTTGGAAGCTCTCAAAATGGTCAAAGAGTCCTTCCAGTGCCTGAGGCGTCAGGGAAGCGGATGTCACCTGAAAATAGTTGAGAACCTCAGCTCGATCCTGCCTCAGTTCCGCATAGCCCGCTTGGGCGAAATTTTCATTGACACCCTTTTCCCGGACTTGGGTTTCTTGTGCATACGGTTCAATATCAGGGATATGGAGCTTCTGATCTGTCAGATATTGATAGACAAAAAGCGCACGTTCAGCACGATCCAAAAAGCCTCTGCAGCCCTCGACAGCCTTAATCTTCTTCTCAAGGAATGGTTCTCTAAAACCCGCACTGATGAAGCGTTCCAGGCCTTCCCTGGAGGTTAGGCTGACCTTGACCTCATTCCACTGGGCGGTCAGATCTTCAATGTCCTTGAGGACGTCCTTGAAAGGCATGTTTTTAAACGCCTCGAATGGCGCAGCCCATTCGATTTTTGATCTCAGTGTTTCCAGATCTTCAAGGGCGGCAGGCTTTCCGGTCTTTATCTCAGCCCACAATTCTTCCTGGGAGGCCAGAGTAACGGGCATGTCTCTATATTTCCGGGGAATCAAGGGATGTTTACTCATGGCCTGGCGAATTTCCTCCCCTATAATTTCCCCCTTACCCAGGGAAGTGATGCCTTTAAGGCCACTCCGGGTCAATTCATCCGGGCCTTTGCGGTGCATGCCTCTGTATGCGACTAAGTGACCGGAGAAGAGCAGGGCGAGAACCAAGAGTTCAAAATGGGACTTGAGCAGTCCATACGGACCCTTGCGGAAGGCCCAATACATCTCCTCCATGGGGACAGTATCCCTCTCGGCGAGTTGACTAAAAAAATACCTGGCCAATTCGTTTTGTTTGGGATTGACCTGCAGTTCGTAATGATTGCCTTTTCTTTTTACAAGTCCCATGGGTTGCAGAAGCCCATCTAAGACGTCACGGATCCCGAACTTGGACCGGTCGTCCACCAGGAGCATTCCGCTTGAAAGAAAATCTTTAAGCATTTCCATAAGAATCCCTGGCGCCAGGGCATCCATATACGGCTGAATACGACTGTGCTTAGGGAAACGACGTTGTAAAAGGGGATGAACGAATTCGGTCAGGAACTTTTCCTGGCTCAGGTACCCAAAACGGGACAGGTCAACCCGATTTTCGTCCCAGAGAAGGATTCCGTGATAGTATCGTTTTGAAAAGTATTCGATGAGCCTGCTTTTTTCCCTATCGACAAAGGCCTGAAGAAAATCATCTCCCTGCTGTGTTTTGTCTTTTGACTGGCGGTTCACTCCTTCTTTAAGCAGTAATGCAGCCAATATCTCCTTGAGCCATTTAATGTCTTCTTCAAATGACCCGGGTATCCAAAAGAGGAAAGTACCCGGCTGGTGTTCACGAATCTTTAGCAGCAGATCATTCTTCACATGGCGATATTGCTCATCTCGGTTATGGGTTGTCCCAACCAGCAGAAAAAAATCCTCCTCACTTCTTGCCCACTGCCTGGAAAGGCCTTCTAATTCGTTAACGGAGAGTTCGTCTAACTGGCGGAGTAACAGGGTTCCAACTCGTTGTGTGTGCTGCCACAACAAAGTGACCCGCTGTCTGCCCGTGTCAACCCAATCACTTAAGGGAAGATAGGGAGTGTCCACCATAGCAGCGGTTTTCCAAAAGAGCCTCCGGTCTTCCGGAAAAAATTCAGAGGCCATATGGCGGATCCTTCTGCGCATGATCCCGCCTATATCTGCCTTGAGGTCAATGGTATAGTGGTTATCCAATGGATCGTCCCGGGTTTCTACGCGAACATAAGACCCCTCTTTAGCTAATCGATCCAGAATATCGTGAAGGAACTGGTAATTGATCTCGGCCTCCATTGGCGTGATCTGGAAGAGGACCATCTCTGCCATATGGCGAACGGTATATTTGTATTTCACAGGTGAGATGGCAAATAGGATCAGGAGCTTTATGACCACAAGGGCGATGTTCCTCTGGTCTGGGTCCTGGAACAGGTCCGGGATCTCATCCTGACTGGTCTCAAACACCCTTTGTACATAGATCTGGGTTTCGGAGCGCTCGCGTATACGATCTAAGAAATGGTCAAATAGGATCTCAGGGGTCAAAAGTTCGTTCATAGGCTTGTCAAGCCAGGATGGAATATGTCTTTCAGGGTCTCCTCTCAGTCTGAAATGGATAAAATCCACCACACCACGATGCTCGGAGAAAAGCGGTTTGAGACGGTCTAACAGGGATGATGTGGCAGGGTGTACCGGATACAGCCGAATAAACCGCTCTCGTGTCACCGGGAAGTTCGGGAAATACGATTTAAGGTCTTCAAATAATTTGGTAATACGGATTTCTGCCCCTTCCTTGTGCCGGATCAATCGCTCAGAGACCAGTTCTTCAATATGGGCGCGGCCCAGGGAAAGACGGATTCGGTAACGGTCCTTGATTTTGTTGAAGGTGTCCTGATGAATCTCCCCTGTCTCTTCAATCCATTCCTGCAAAGAGGCGATTATCCAGAATGGAAATGAACTTGCTTCCTCTCCAAGGTATTGTAAGAAACGGATGTCCTCGTTATATGCACGCGCGTCACTCTTTGAGCGCAAAAATTCGGAGAGTTCATCTATTAGAATGACCATGCCGGAGTATCCCTCTTCCTCCAGCAATACCTTGAGTCTTGAAAAGGTCTCGTGCCGGGTCTCCGCGCCCTCAAATCGGGCTGCCACTTCATCACGAAGCCCTTCAGAGATACTGCGCAGGACGATATCTTCTAAAAATTCAGAACCCCGGTGCTGAACTAAGGAAATTTCCACAACCATGAAGTGGCGTTTATCAAGCTTCTGCTCAAATTCTTCAAGAGAAGGGGCCTGCGAAAGGACCGTTTCCCAGGACCGGGGATACTTAATCAGGAGACTGAGCATGCTCAGAAAATGGGATTTTCCGGATCCAAAATGTCCTTTTAAAAATACGCCCCGACCTTCAGGTGCGGTGAGACTGGTGAACACCGCCTGCAGGTTGCTCTGCACTTCGGAAGTGAGCACGAAGGTTTCCACAATCATTCGACGGAGATTATCATCCTTTACATCTTCCAATTGGATGACCGTCCTGATGTCCGGGACCTCCACCAGGTCTCGGATTCTTAGAGATCCATTTTCACGTTCCAAAGCCAATCGGTTCTTCCTTTCACAGGTACCATGGGCATCATATATGATATTTTACTCTAAATTTCTTAATTCCGTTAAATTCTCTTGTATTCTAGAAACCTAACTCATAAAAAACTAAATCAAAGGGTTATTTTCTATCAAAATCACAAATGGTTTCAAAAGACAATACATATCTCAAGCTTTCCTTCACCCATGGGGTGCCTCATGGAGACACATCCAAATTTCTGCAGATCTCGCCCTAGTGGGACAGATTGGACTTAGTGATAATAGTATGAAAATTGTTTTAAAACTGGGTGGGTTCCTTCTCATCCCTGATTTGATTTAAAACCCTCAGAAATGCCTTTCCATATTTTTTTAATGTAACCTCACCAACGCCTACGATACGAAGGAGTTCCTCAGGGGTTAAGGGCAGGGCTCTGGCCATTTCTCTCAGCGTTCTGTCATGGAAGATACAATAAGAAGGCAGTCTTTCTTCCTTGGCCAGGCGGGAGCGTAATTCTCGGAGCCTGTTAAAAATTTCCATTTCTACGCCATGATGCAGTGGACGTTCCGATTTGACAGACCTTTGCGCAATAACGGCAGGGGAAAGATGAATTATCTCCTTTCCTGCCATCACCCGGTATCCCCGATCCGTGAGTTCCACAACCGGATACCTTTTCTCACCCAAGGACGTGCGGCGTGAAACAACACACCCTTTAGCAATAAGTTCCTTTATCCAGTCCTGAATCTGATTTTGTGTATGATCTGAAAGAAGACCATAGGTGGAAAGATGCTGAAGTCTAAATTGAAAAAGCATGCGGTCTTTTGACCCTGTGAGGACCTTAACAGCCATGCCAGCCCCAAACCGTCCTTTCAACCGGGCAATGCCACTTAAGATTTTAATAGTCAGGGTCGGATCGGAACCATTTTCGAGAGAAGCGGTTCGATTTTCTTGGGTCTTACAGCGGTCACAGGCACCGCAGTTATCCCCTTTTGCCGACTCCCCAAAATAGCGAAGCAGAAAGCTGCGGCGACATTTTTCTGTGGTGGCATAATCCATCATCTGGTCCAGTTTCGCCAATTCATATGCTTTGCGAACCTTGAGGGCCTGAAAATCAATACCCAGTTGGTCTGGTTTAACTCGTTTGAGTATCCGAAGTCCCCTGCCGCGGAAGGGGGCAATATAGGTAGATGCCCGCTCAGCCTCCATCTGTGAAAAACATTTCCTCATGGCATCCGTGGAGAGCCCTATTCGTTTTGCCAATTCCGCGGGGAGAAACTGTATTCCGCTTGTGAGTTGGTCTTCGGTATAGATTTCTTCAAGTTTGTGAAGGAGTTTCTCCCTGTTCAGCGCCCGTGTGGGAAGTTCATTGATGAGTATCTGAAGACTTTTGTGAAGATACAGTTCTGCCCGGTTATCATAGTGATGAAGTCTTTTCACGACAGCGGCATCTTCCAATATTTTGATGCACGAGCCAACTGCCAGGTCAGGAATTTTCGCTTCGCCCATCATACCGATTTCACGGTAGGTCAACCACAGGAGCTCCTCGGGGCGCTTTCGAATGGTATCGTAAACCTTAAATACGGTTTCACGAGGGGGGTAACGCGTATTAATAAAAAACTCCTGAAGCATCCTGTCGGAAGGCGTATAAAGCAGCAGGCAGGTCGCCTGATCGCCGTCCCTGCCGGCACGGCCCCCTTCCTGGTAGTATGCCTCAATGCTTCCAGGAAAGGTGTGATGGATGACCATCCGGATATCTGAGCGGTCGATTCCCATGCCAAAGGCGTTTGTCGCCACCACAAGATTCGTGCGGCCTTCCATGAAGCTTTCCTGGACCCGGGTCCTCTCGATCTCATCTAACCCGGCGTGGTAGGCCTCGGCCCTTAAATGGTGCTTGTTAAGCTTTTTGACAATACGTTCCACATTCTTCCGGGTGCCTGTGTAAACAATGGCCGCACCGGAAAGGCCTGAGAGCCGCTCCATCATTATGGATGTTTTTTCTTTTTCATCCGTGCATTGCGTTACTTCCCAAAAGAGATTCCGGCGGTCAAAACCGGTAATAAAAACACGGGGGGCTCTTAAATTCAGGTGTTTAACGATATCCGATCGGACCTTTTCCGTGGCTGTAGCCGTAAGGGCAATGATTTGGGGCCTGCCGATAGAGCGAATGGCCTGGCTGATCCTCAAGTAATCGGGCCTGAAATCATGGCCCCACTGAGAAATACAGTGGGCTTCGTCCACTGCAACCATAGAGACGGTGTTTCTCCTGAGTGTATCTATAAAGCGCTGGTTTCGCAATCTTTCAGGCGAGGCATACACTAATCTGGTTTTACCTTCGGCAATTTTTTGCAGCGTCTCTTCCTGCTCCTTGAGCCCCATCAGACTATGAACGGCCTCGGCGGGCTGGTCCAGGACGCGAAGCGAGTCTACTTGATCTTTCATCAAGGCAATGAGGGGGGAAATAACCAGGGTTGTACCGGGCCTTATGAATGCAGGAATCTGGTAGCAAAGGGATTTACCACCACCCGTGGGCATGATTGCCAAAGTATCCGAATCCTGAAGCACAGATTCCAGGATGTCATCCTGCCCCGACCTGAACTCATGAAAGCCATAAACCCGTTTCATGAAAGAGAGGGCCTTCTCCATAGGGTCGGCATGGGGGGAGGTGGTGTCGATTTCAGGGTTTTTTGCCATTGACCTGTTTTTGGATCTTTTTTAAAGTCCCCATCAGTTTGACGTTGTGAGGATGATCCTTCAGTATTTCTTCTAATAACGTTACAAAACCTTTAAGATTTTGAATTGTTGTGTATATTTTTTCAAGCGTCTTCTTCACAATATAGTCGTTGGGGTCCTTGCGGAAGGCGTCCCCCAATGTGTGAAGTGCCTTTTCATAGTCCTTGCGTTGGTAGTGACAAAATCCTTCCTGCTTCAGGAAAAAGACATTATTCAAGTCGAGGCGCTGGGCTACGCGAAATTCGGCTGCCGCCTCTTCCAGTTTTCCTTTTTCCTTGAGCTTTTGACCTAAAAATCCATGAAGCTGGGCGTCATCCTTTCCTGAAGGGAGTTTTACCACTGTCTGTAATTCATGTATGACGGTTTCATCCGGTCTATTTTTTCCTTTTAGCCGGTAAATTTCTTTGCGAACAAAACTGTCATCCGGATTTAATTGTTGCAGACTTTCATAGATCTCGAGGGCTTCGTTTAGCCGTTTCATCCGGATGAGGATTATCGCCTTTTCCTTTAGTAAACCGGTATTTTTTCTTTCACGCACTAACGCGGAATCGATGGTTTCAATTGCCTCTTTGTGACGCTCCATCTTTGACAGAGTCCTTGCAACTCGCAAAATGAGATATGGCCTTGGATCTTTTTGAGATGCCTGCTGAAAATACTCAAGTGCCTGTTCAAAAAAGTTTTGTTTATAAAATATCTCTCCGAGGATGTACAGGGCTTTGGGATATTGTGGATCAAACGAAAGGATGGATTCCGCAAGGACTTTGGCTTCCATGGATCTGTTTTGTCTTAAATATACGTCTGCAAGACTTGCCTTGAGCAGGAAATGATCGGGTGTGTCTTCAAGGGCCTCTTTTAGCTCTCTCACTGCCTCCGGGTATTGACCCCGTTTCTTGAGGTCAATTGCCCGTTCCCATTTACCGCGAGAAAATTCAGTAAGCTTCATATCGCGACCTCTCGATTCAGCAGTCGATGCAAGTCCTTAAAAAGACGATGCTATATCAGAAAAATCCTCTTCAATCTCCATTTTCAAAATGGGGGAGAAGCCGAAATGCCCTGGCGTATTGACGGGTTATTCATCTTTTGATTGAAAATGTTTTTTACTGTATAGCACATTAAAATGATATAATGAATCACGGGCATACAAAAATGATGGGGCGCAGGCCTATTTATCCCCGGCTTCGCCCTACAGGTGGGTGTATCATTACAGGAAAGATCAAAACCACGTCAATCAGCGCCACCAGTAGAACCGGTGGTATGAAGAAAGCCCAACAAAGGAGCCACTGAAATAGTCAGGGAGAGTGAATATAAAATACGAAAATGGAAATCCAAAATTGGAAATAATATTTACTTTTTTGGAATTTTAAGTGGTTCCTCTTGTTTGTCGCCTACCTGGCAACTGTTTTTGAGTCACGTAGAGATGCCGAGTTTGGGCAGGATGTAAACCTGTAAGAGAAACCAGATGCCGATGACCAGTATAAAAACCCAGAGATTCATCCCTTTCCCCCTTTCCTTTGTTTTTTCGTGCGCCATCTGCTTGATACAGCTCCCGGCTGTAATTTATTAGGCTCAGGAAAATCCGCCGGAAGAAGAACAGGATGAGGATGATGCGAGGTTTCCTAATCCCTGGCTGGAACTTGATGAACTAGATGAAAAAGTAGATAAAAGCCTTTCACTTTTTTTTCCCCCGCAAGTGGGGCAGGGCATGTGGTCTTGATCGTCACTGGCAAAGCACAACTGTTCAAAGACATTTCCACATTTTTTACATTTGAATTCATATATGGGCATATTATATTTCTCCTATGGAAAAACAGACGCTATGATTTCTCTAATCTAAAAGTATATCAAATTATAGATCCATAAATCAACAGAAGGTTACAAAAATGGTATCCCGGATGTAGCGGAAGAGTGACCGTTTATCTCGCTTGAAGGGGATACGATGGGGAGGAAATTCCCTCCTTTTTTTTATTATATTAAGTCCTTTGGGACCAATTGCAAGTAGAAATTTGTATAACCGTTCACAAGTTCAAATGTTCCTCGCTTACACTTCGCTCCAGACGGGATCTTCGACAGGGTTCAAGGTTCAATTCTAACCGACTGAATGCATTTGGGTTCTGTATTTATTAGAAACCCATCAACTTCGTCAGGCCTAATCCAAAATTTGGAGCCAAACTGGCAATTAATTGGAAAAATGAACATTATTATAGAGGACTTCGGGTCTTCAATTCTTTTATTGTCCTTAACCCTGAACGTTGAACCCTGAACCTGTGAACATTTTACGGTTTTATTAAACCCGGTAAAAAAAGGCTCAATGCTGGCCAGTATGTAATTAATAAGAGGGTAAAGAGAAGAAGCAGTAAAAAGGGAAGGGTGGCTTTGTAGATTTGAACAATTGGGCGTTCAAATCTTGAGCTTGCAATAAAAAGATTCAGACCCACTGGCGGTGTATTATATCCAATTCCCAGATTAGCAAGGAAAATCACTCCCAGATGGACAGGATCAATTCCAAATCTGGCGGCAAGCGGAACGATCAGGGGGACTACCACCAAAATGGCACTGAATATATCCATCATACACCCGACAAGGATTAAAAAAATATTCAATATGATCAGGAAACCGATTTTACTTGTGACCGTAGCTTCCATGAGATTTAGAATTTTGGTGGGAATGAAGGCATCCACGAGGTAGTTTGTAAAGCCCAAAGCAGCGCCCAAAATAATCATGATGCTCCCCACCATTTTTGTACTCTCGGTCATGATTTGAGGCAAATCCTTTGTCAGATTTAGCTCCCTAAAGACCACGATTTTAATAAAAAGGACGTACCCAACCGTAAGGGCCGCTGCTTCTGTGGCAGTGCTGATGCCTGAGTAAATACCGGCAACAATTAAGAGGGGAATTGGCAGCTCCCAGGCCGCCCCCTTTAGAGCGGCAAAGAATTCTTTGCCGGAAAATGAAGGTCTTTCGAGTTTCCATCTTTTGCCCATGACCACTGAGAAAAGGCAGGGAACACCTACCATCAAAACACCGGGAATAAGACCGGCAACAAAAAGCCTCTCAATACTCGTGCCTGAAACAAACCCATACAGTATGATAGGAAGACTGGGTGGAAAATGAAGGCCCAGACTGCCTGAAGTGGTCATGAGTCCCAGCGAAAAATTTTCCTTATATTTTT
>Ga0272443_10004347_pt1 | contig 15525 bp, 20 predicted proteins | sample SSMAcet12_FD_193581 | JGI IMG/M metagenome (GOLD analysis project Ga0272443, IMG submission 193581) | Marine sediment archaeal communities from Little Sippewissett salt marsh, Falmouth, MA, United States - SSM-Acet-12 | ecosystem: Environmental > Aquatic > Marine > Wetlands > Sediment ...
ATCACTTTGGTTCCGAATTTATTAGCATGAAGTATTAAGGCTCTCATAATTATATAAAAAAGTTTGTTGTTTTTTAATGTTTCGTCCTTTCAGGCACGCTCTCAAATGTCGTATAAGCCCTGTTATACGAGGCGAGGACGAAGTCCGAGAGTGCAACGTCCCTTTAGCGTTTGGTTTGGAGCGCCAAAAGATTATTAAAATCTCAGATTTTACTATTATTATGAAATCCATAAAGGAATTAAAGAATCCAGATATTGTAACAATCAATGGCGAAAAATTTCAAGTTATTGAAAATACTAGCGTCTGGCATCATACAGATAAAAATGAGTTGGAAATGGGAGTCAGATTAGTAAAAGTTGGAGAAAAAAGTATGACTCCCACTCATAGATTACATTATATTTATGAAAAACCAGACGAAGTAAAGTTATGGAAACTTTTTACTTACAATAAGGATTCAAAAGAGATGAAAGAAATTAATCTGGATTCTCATAATTTCTAAGCTCCAAACCAAATGTCGTATAATTCTTGTTAATTGCCCCGAGCCGTAGGCGAGAGCGCAGCGTGGTCGAGCGTAACGAAGTGGAGCGAAGAAGTTCAGAAAAAAGCGCACTAGTTCAATCCATTAAAGATTAAGGGGTTTTGGCGTATATCTTATTTTAACTTAGAAGTAGTAAATAATAGAAAGATATATAAATAATCATTGTAATCTTACTTTAATATGACTGAAGAAGCTATCAAAAAATTTTTGTACGAAACATGTGGTTATGGAAGAATAGAAGATTTTGTTAGAGGTAACAAGGATGCAGATACTTCTTTAAGAAAATTTTTGGATGGTACAATATTAGGAACATTTGGAACGAGAGCTTCGCCTGCAATGGATTATAAAACTGATGGACAAGGTGCTGCATGGAGAAGAAGATCCATCTCAGTTCCACATATATTCTCTGCATCAGAATTAGAAGAACAAATTGAAAGAGGTAAGAATTATCTTAACAATCTTTATGGAGAAGATATATTGCGGCCAGAAATTCAAGAAAGGGATTTTTTCTTATCAAATTTCACAGTATTTGTTGGTTATACTGGTAGCAGAGTTAGAGACACAATGAAAAAAATCCATGAAGGAGAATTTCCTGAAGCTGACTATCAATTTGAAATTAGGGGTAGGTTTAGAGGTCATGTTAAAGATGAAGATTTTTATTTATTTACGGAGGGCTCTACTTCAAGAAGTGGAGGAAAATTGATTCTCGCATCATTTAATCTTTCAGAAGAAGTTGTGAAATATTTGAATGGAATTTCTGCAAGATACCATCATTTGATGCGAGGTAGAGAAAGCCAAAGCCCCCAATAAAATAAAAGCGCTTTTTTCTGAATTGCAATTAACGATGTTAGGTTGCCTCGCCCGTTTGAGCCCACCACGAAATGAAAATGGAGTGAGTGCTGGCGAAAACTGGATGAGAGGGAAAATTTGCTTTGCAAATTTTAAGTAAAAATTACTTTAGGGGGGGTAAGTTGCCTTTGTAGTAACTTTTAGGTAGTAAGTAAGCGAAAGATTTAAAAAGTATAATTCAATGTTTTTCTTATGGTAAAAAATAGAGCATACATTGTTCCGGATGCAGAAGTTAAAGGAAAAAGAAAAACGTTAGTAATGAGAAGTGCATTTGGGACTAGTCTTGCGTTAGGAATGTCTCCTCATGTAAGAGAAGCATTTCAAGTAGAGGGGGAAGGAAATTTTTCAAATTCTGAACAATTTTACAAGGCAGTAGAAAACTCTGTTAGGGGGAAAATGCCTTGGGAAATGATGGATGCTGTTGAAAAATTTGCAGAACATTATGGATATACTCCAATTAGACTAGTTCCACAAAGAGCTTAAATCTTTCGCAATAATTCTAAGGCAACTTACATTAAATAAGAAAATTCTGAAAGAATTTTTAGTAATAAGGGTGGGAAAAAGTAATTTTTATTCGACCTAATTCCTGTTATGTCTCCCGACGACCAAAGGGAGGAGAGCGCAGCGGGGCAAAATCCGAAGGATTTTGAGTTCAGAATTCGGGCGTATTTGATATTAACTTCAAAGTAGTAAACGAACGAAAGATTTATAAGGTGCCTGCAATTACAAAAATTAGGAGATAATAAAATGTCAAAAATCACAGGATTATTTGAAGGACTTGGAGCATTAGGTTTTGGAATTGCAGGATTATATATGGGATACCAATTAGGTTCCGAAGCAGTTGAATATGCAAGAACAATTACCGAAAATCAAGATGTTCTTGCTTATGTAATAAATCAACATCCGACAATCACAAAGCTAACAACCACATTAGGAGTTGGTGGAGTAATGGCTGAAGTAGGAAAACTTGGCGGATTAATTGATTTAGTTCTTGGAACCTATGATAATCCAGATGAGCGATTAAAAAGAATCGCGAAGAAATTAGACGTAGAATAAATCTTTCGGTTTCTATCTTTTAGCCCGAATTCTGAATTAGACATAAGCCCTGTTAGTTTCGTCCGAATACTTGGAGGACTTGATTTTTAGTGCAACGATGCCGTAGGCAAAAAATCAAAGTTTTTGAGAATGCCGTGTTTATGATTTTGAAATAATATTTTTTTGGGTGGGCAATGTATTAGAGAGACGCGCGCTTTTTTTGTTTCTTTTTTTTCTAAAAAAAGAAAATGGGGATTTCCGTCTTTTTGCCTTCTTTTTTCTAAAAAGAAGATTTTTGTGGGCTGTTAGTTTCCACTAAGCGATAAAATAAAAAGATAAAAATAATAAAAAATAAATTTAACCAAATAAATTCTTAAAGAATCTCATTATTGCTTGCCAGAAACCGCTACTTACACATTCATTATCTACACAAAGATTTGTAGAACATTCAAAATTGTTATTACAAGAAGCATCTGCATCCTTTTGGTTTGAAAATTGCTGGTTATCACAATAAGTGTTTTCCATCCTATAACCAATAGGATAACACTTTTTATCCGAAATACATCCGCTACAATCTTCTTTAACAACTTTAATTTCTTCTTTTACTCCTTCGGTTTCTTCCACAATATCAATAGGTCCTGTTTCTTCTGTTGGCTCTATTTTTGAACAAACTCCATTTTTACATCCACTTGGACAAGGGATGTCATTGTAGAATTCATCTGGAGAACCTTCAACACAAAAGAATTCTCTTAAACTACAATCAGAACCAGAGCATTCTCCACTTTCAGGAGGTTGTCCCGTAGAGGTTATCTGACAATAATCAGTAGAACCTGTATGGTCTGCCATTCTTGAAGGGAAGGTTGTCCCTAAAACTAATGGATTTTTTCCTCCATCATCTTCAGTACATTGTGGCTTGCTTGCAGAACATTTTCCTTTATTACAATAGGGTTTATCAGATGGACAATCCATTAAAAGAGTTGTGTATGCAGTATCATTTATACAATAAGCTTCGTAAATTTTACTTTCTCCCTTTGAATAATCGCACCAATCTCCTTGTCCCCCTGCTCCTTCAATTTCTGCTTTTCCTAAGATAGTTGGATTTTTTCCACCATCACTATCTATACATTTAGAAGTAATTTGAGGAGTATCCTCAATTTTCTCTGCTTTAACAACAGCATGATAACCAGAGCTTTCAGTTCCGATTATATCAATTAGAGTTAATTGAATTCCATTTTTAGAAAACACATTTGCTCCAGAATCATCTTTCAAATCTACCGTAAGACCTTCGAATTTGAAAGTTACATCATTTGAAGAAATTTCTAGAATAGTTAAATCCATTCCACCTTCAATATCGAATTCAATTGTAGAACCGACATAAATTGAACATGCTTCTCCTTCAGAACAAGATGTTATTTGAGGAGTGTCATCAATCTTTTCTGCTTTAACAACAGCATGATAGCCTGAACTTTCAGTTCCGATTATATCAATTAGAGTTAATTGGATTCCATTTTTAGAAAATACATTTGCTCCAGAATCATCTTTCAAATCTACCGTAAGACCTTCGAATTTGAAAGTTACATCATTTGAAGAAATTTCTAAAATAGTTAAATCCATTCCACCTTCAATATCGAATTCAATTGTAGAACCGACATAAATTGAACATGCTTCTCCTTCAGAACAGGTTTCTTGTGCAGAAACAATAAAAGAATTTAACAGGAATATTGAAGCAACCAAAAAAATTCCTAAAATAAATTTTTTGTTTTTCATTTTTTACCTCCTTTCAATAATATTTGACATTGACAATACTTTTTATAATTTGCTATCATATTAAATATAAACATTAAAAATACTTTATTAAGTTTTCTATAGCTTTGGTACAAACATTTGGATATTGCACTTTAAAGTCTTTGGTATAAACATTTGTATGAGCAAATACGACGATATGATTTTATCTATTCTTTCGAAAGACGAGATAAAAAGCACGAATCAAGTTTTAGAAGAATTGCAAAAGAAAGCAGATAAAGTGATAAATTGGCACGCACTTTATCGAGTTTTAATGGAACTTAAAGCGAGTGGAAAAATAGAAAGGTTGCAGAGTAAAGCAGGTTTTTTCTGGAAGAAAAAATAACCGCTCACTTATATAAATTTCAAAATCTTTGATTTTGACTATCTGTCCGAAGGACTAAGGAAATCTCCTATAAGTCCAAAAACGAAGTTTTTGCTATCTAGTTTTCTTAAAAAGAAAACTGCGCGCGTCTCTCCTATTGGGCGGGAGAAAAAATATTATTTCCTATTTCTGTTTTAACTCTAACATGTAGGCATTCTCAAAAATTGAAACTAATCGCTGTTAGCCGACCCGACGACTGAAAGGAGGAGAGCGCAGCGTGGCTCGGAGCGTAGCGGAGAGAGTTTTTTTACTGCCGAAAATTCGTTGTTATCGTAGTTGTTGAAAAATAGTTATTAACTTTCAAGTGGTAAAAGAAACGAAAGATTTATAAAGTATTAATTAATTCTAATTGCAAGGAGATAAAAATGTTCAGTTCAATGTTAGACTATAATGAAAAATCCTTGCAAGTAGCAATCAAAGATTTGCGAGGCAGAGAAACAGATAGCGAAGGATTTCCTAGAGATAATGGTCTTATTTATGACCTTAGAAAAGTTTTTGCTAAAATTAATGATTATGCCGAAACGATATTCGGAGAATTCTTTGAGCAAGGTGGGATTTATAGGGTTGCTCCAGTTGTTGCAGAAGCAGGACCTGGAGAACTAGTCAAAGAATTCGGAAAACAATTCGGAATAGAAAATACAATGTGCATTGGCGGAATCGTTGCTCCATTCAGAGCAACAGATGAGCAAGCAAAAACTTTACTTGAAGAATTAGCAAGAAATCCTGAGCAGTTTTACACATCTGCCGAGAAAGTAATGTTTGGTTAAATCTTTCGTTCTACTATTTTATTTTTCAACAATTTCGTTAAAATTTTGTTAGATGAAGTGCGAAGCATTTCATTAGGTTTTCTTTTATGATTTTAACGAAGATAACAACATTAGAATTTTAGGTTTACCGACGCTAGGAGGCAGTAAAAAAATTTTGGCTAACACACTTTATGCGAATATTCAAATATTTTATCGCATTAAAGCCTGAAAGGCTTTGATTTAGTTGATGCCTTTAGAAATTTTGTAATCACTTTTAAATTCAAAGAGAAATATTTAAAGTTCTTGTTCTTAAATTGCCTATGCCCTATATTCCTGTAGATATTGACAAAGCTGTTGCTAAAGAATGCAAAAGACGGAGATATTCTGAAAGGACTTGCAAGAGTTATTTGTTTTGCATTAATAAATTTTTAAAATGGTGTGGCAAGGATATTGGAAAAATTTCAAAAAAAGATGTTCGTTTGTTTTTAGAAGAACTCTCTGACAAAGGCAAGGCAGGAAGCACACTCAATGTTTATCATATGGCATTAAGATTTCTTTTTACACAAGTTCTTGATAAAAGGATGTGGATTAATATTAGATATTCAAAGACTCCTGAAAAACTTCCTGAAGTTTTGTCAAAAGAGGAAACAAAAAAGATTTTTGAAAGCATTAAAAATCCAAAGCATAGTTTTATGATTATGCTAATGTATTCTGCTGGATTAAGAGTTTCAGAATTGCTTAATTTAAAAGTTCAAGATTTAAATCTTGATAAAGGGCATGGATGGGTGAGAAAAGGAAAAGGAAACAAAGATAGATTATTTATCTTAAGCAAGAGATTAATTCCTGCTCTAAAAAGAATGATTGACTTGCAGGAATTACAAGAAAATGATTTAATTTTTAAAAGCAACAGAGATAGAAAATACTCTCCAAGAACAATACAAGAAATAATTAAAAAAGCCTGCAAAAAAGCTGAGATTAAAAGAAAAATTCATCCTCACACACTAAGACATAGTTTTGCAACTCATTTAATTGAAAATGGCTATGATGTAACAAATGTTCAGGCATTATTAGGACACAAATCTCCAGAAACAACTTTAATTTATACTCATATTGCATCTCCAAGTCTAATTCAGACAATAAGCCCTTTAGATGGATTATAATTATTCAATCTCACCATAACCAATAAGTCTCCAGTGGTTATTGATGTTTCTTGCAATACCTACATTGTCTCCTTTTAGAGCTACTATTGGAATCTTTAAAGATAATTCAATTTCATTGCCTTTGATTTTTTCAACTTTTCCTACTGTAATTGTTGTATTAACACTAAACATTAGAGTTTCTCCTGTTTTTAATGGCTCAACTTTTTCATGTTCTTGAGTTCCTGCAACTTTTTCAAATAGTTTTTCTTTTATTTTTATATTATAATTTATTTCTGGAAGTTCTCCTTTTTTTGAAACCAAACATCCTATAAGAGAATCTGTTTTTGTTAAAGTTGGATCAAGTTCTGTTTCAATTGAAATACTTGTTCCTGGAATTATTTCATTAACTTTTTTTGAACCTTTGTATAAGGAGATTATTTTTGTTGTAAGAGTTTTATAGATTTGTTGATTTTGTTTTTTCATTGATAATCCTGGTTTTATTTCTATTTCATCTCCAACTTTTAGTGTTCCTTGTTTTAGAATTCCTCCTAAAACTCCTCCATTAAGATTTTTAATTTCAGTTCCTGGTTTGTTAATATCAAAACTTCTAGCAACTAAGAATATTGGTTTATCATTTAGATTTCTTTTAGGAATTTTTATTTCAGCTAATTCTTTTAATATCTTATCTATGTTTACTCCTTGTTGAGCAGAAATAGGAATAATTGGAGCATTTTCAGCAATAGTTCCTTTAACAAAGTCTTTGATTACTTTATAGTTTTCAAGAGCTTGTTTTTTATCTACTAAGTCAATTTTATTTTGAACAATTATAATGTTTTTTATGTTTTTAGCTTGTAAGGCTGATAGATGTTCTCTTGTTTGAGGTTTGATTCCTTCATTTGCAGCAATAACAAGAATAGCAGCATCCATTGTAGCAGCACCAGAAAGCATTGTTGCCATAAGCATTTCATGTCCTGGAGCATCAATAAAAGATAAATATCTTATTGGAGTTCCTTTTCCCTGAACATTGTATGAATCTTTATTTTTAGAGATAGTTGCTTCTGCATAACCTAGTTTAATTGTAATTCCTCTTTTTAATTCTTCTGAGTGAGTGTCTGCAAATTTACCTGAGAGTCTACTAAGTAATGTAGTTTTTCCGTGGTCAATGTGCCCTACAACACCAACATTTAATTCTGGTAGTTCTTTATTCATAGAATATGATATTTATTGAGTTTTTTAAAGCTGTTGATTAAAGAAATATTTAAATAAAGCTTTTTATTAATTGTTTTATGAAAAAAGGGGTTGCTGGATTATTTCTAGGTATTTTATTAATTTCATTAGTAAGTGCTGGAGTAAATGTTCTTAATCCTTATCATGAAGCTTCTCAGATTAGACTGTCAGATGGAAGAAGTTTACAAGATTATGTTTCAGGAACAAATAATGGAGTTGATATGTCTAAACCTTATCATGATGCTACTCAATTTTTATTAGATAGTGGAAGGACTATGCAGGATTTTGTTTCTTGGAATCCAGTAAGACAAGCAGGAACTTCAAATACTCTTAGATCTGAAGGTACAAAAATTACTTCTCCACAAGGAGAAATAATTTATAAGTTTAGAATTAATGTTGATGGAACAGTAACTGTTACTTCAGATATTCAAACTTCTGGAAATCATTATGCTAGTGTTAGGATTCGTAGAAATGGAGTAAGGGTAGGAACTCTTAAAAAAACAGGAAATAAAAAAAGAACTCGTTCTATGGATATTTCTGGTTGGAATAAGGGAGATATAATGGAAATAGAACTTTCTTCTGATCAAGGAAACAAGGACATATTAAATAATATAATTTATATTAGTAATTTTAAAATAAGTGTTGGAGGAATAACTCAAGGAAGTTTTAGTGGAGTTAATAATGCATTAGATAACCATTTAGGTTCTCAAATTGAATTTTCTAATGGAGAAAGTGCTCAAGAATATGTTAATAGCAATCAAAAATCTTCAAGTGCTAGTGTTTCTAGATTAGAGAGAAGAACTTGTGAAAAAGTTCCAGGAGTTTTTGGAGCTTCTAGATGGAATTGTTATTCTTTTTAAATTTTTAGAATTATTTAGGTTCTTTATCTGGATTAGCTTTTTCTTGTTCTGAAGCTTCTGATTCTTTTGGCTCTTGTTCTGGAGCTGCTTCATTTGGTGCTTGCTCTTGTTTTTTAGGTTCTTCTGCTTTTTCTTGAGCAGGTGTTTCACTTGGTTTAGATTCTTCTTTTTTTTCTTCTGCTTCAGGAGTTTTATTTTGATCTGGGAAAACTTCTGAAAGTTTTTTTGAACCTTGTTTTACAACTTTAGTATTAACTTGAATAATAGCATCTGAGATTATTGCACCTCTAACTGTTTTTCTTAGTTTTAATCCTCCTGGCAAAGAACGAGGTTTTTTCTTGTCTCCTTTAGAACGTTTGTGCATTGCTTTTCCATAAGTTAAAAGCTTTTTTTGTAATCCAATACCTTCAGCACTCTTTATAGAAGTGAATCCAGCAAAGTCACTAGTTCCTGTTATTTCTAATTCATATCCTGCTAAGTCTGGAGAGATTTCTTCACCTTTAATAGTGTCTCCTAACTTGTGTTGTTTTAAAGCTGGAGCTTCTGCTTCTAACTTAAAGGTTTTTCCATCTTTTGTTGATATATTAATCTTAAAAGGCATATTTATTTATGATAAAAATGGTTTATAAAGGTTATTGCTAAAAACTTTAAAGATTAGACAAGTTTATTAATGCTTTTTGATTTAAATTAAAATGGAGACTCGTAATTTAGTTATAGCATTTGTTGATTTAGCAAATTATACAGGAAAAACTGCTTTTTCTTCTAGAGAGCAATTATACCGACTTTTAGAGATTTATGAAAGATTAGTTGAACCAATTTTTCCTAAATTTGGAGGAAGAATTATTAAAAAAATAGGAGATTCTTTTATGGTTGCTTTTGAAAGTCCTACAAATGCTGTTTTATGTGGAATGGAAGTTCAAAATATTTTATTTGAGCATAATCAAAGAGCTGAAAAATCAGAACAATTAATGGTGAAAATTGCAATTGATATGGGAGAAGTTCAAATTAGAAAAGGAGATCTTTTTGGAGATGCAGTAAATATTGCTTCAAGAATGGAAAAAGTATCTGAAGTTGGGAATGTTTATTTTACAGATACAGTTTATTTGGCAATGAATAAATCAGAAATACCTTATGTTTTTCTTGGGAAAAAAAAGTTTAAGGGCGTTCCAAGAAAAATAGGAATTTTTAAAGTTCTTAGAGAATATACTGCAGTTTTTGAAAAGAAAAGAGAAAAAATGAGATCAATAAAAAAACTTGGTTCTCTTGCTTTGATAGTTTTTATTTTGTCTTTTGGAATTTATTTTTTATTTTCTTCTGGAATTCTTTCTTTTTATTCTATAAGTGAATTTTTTAAAAATATTTACAATTTCTTTAGAGAGATTTTTTATTTGTTTAGATAGCTTGTTTCCAGATTTCCCAAAAAACTTTTTTATATTGTTCAGCTATATCTTTGCCTTTAATTAAAATTCCAGTAGGAATTTCTCCCCAGCTTGTAATAGCTATTTTATCTTTAAAAATAGCCATATTTGGAGGAAGTGGAGAATTAGTATACTTTTCAACAGTATTTTTGAATTTTGTTACCTTTCCCTTAAGTTCTTCTTTTATTATTCCATAGACTTTAATTTTTTTTTCTTCTCTGTATTTTCTAAATGGTAAATAAACCTTTTCCAGAGTTTCTTCAAAAACTTGTTCATTTGGTCCAAAAAAATAATATTCTTCTTTAGGTTTTGCATCTTCAATTAAAGAGTAATACATGGCTTTGATTCCTTTTAATCCTAGAAAGACTTCTGCTTCTGTTTTTGATTCTGCTGTTTTTGAGAGAAGCTTTAGATTGGGTAATATATTTTTTATTTTTTCTTCTTTATCTTTTAGTTGAGTAAGAAAAATATCAGGAGACGATGCTTTGAAATGCTTTATTTTTCCTTTTAGTATGTATGAAACAAATCCCTTTTCAATTAATCTATTTATTGTTCTATAAAATACTGAATTTTGTAAGCCTGTTTTTTTAAGTATTGGAGAAGCAGTAGACTCTCCTAACTTCAACAATTCCAAATATACTTTTTTCTCATTTTCAGTAAGCAATGCATCTAATTCTTCATATGCCATATAAATGAATAAATTCAGAATATATAAATCTTACTATTCCTCTCCCTATTGGGAGAACAAATGCTTATATATTAATCACTGAGTACCTTATAGTAATTAAATTTGATGGAAAAACATGAAAATGACAAATAAAAGATCAATAGAAATTAGGAGAGGATCAAGAATACAAGAACTCTCAGAAATGCGTCCTGAAGAATTTCATTTGGAACTTTGGGGAGATTTCTTGCTTTCCCAAGCAGGGTATAATTGTTACGGATTTCCTAAAAGAAGTCCAAGAACTTCTGTTGAGAAAGTGCCAAAACCCCAAAGTTTATATTGGGCATATCGAATAAAAGGATAGGCAACTTAAAGAGATTTTATTTTAAAATGAACTTTGAACCAATTTCAATACCTGCACCAGAAGAATTTGCTAGAAAGTACTCTATTCCTAGTCCAGATGAACATTATTCTAATGGCAGTTTAGGATATAATCCTTTATTAAGAAAAGATACTTATTCAACATATTCACTTAAACCAATAGAATATAACTTGGATAAGCATAATATTTAAATTTTTAAAGATTATTCCATAATAAATTAAACATTCTTTTTTCTGTTTCTGCTATGTCCTTGTTTTTTATTAATAATCCAATAGAAGATTCCTTGTTAAATGTAAGAATTGCTATTTTATTTCCATAGATAATTTTTGTTGTTGGAAGGTTTTGTTTTATGAACCTTATATTCACAGATGTCTTGGGAGCTTTTTTCTTGTAATTTCTCATTCTTTTGCAATCTGTTGTAATAACTCTTGAGAATATTTTTTGTTTTCTTTTTCTTTTAATAAAATGAGGAAAATAAAACTCTAAAGAATCCATGAAATTTACATCTGCAATAAACTCTGTTTCTTTTGCTTCTTTTATTACCTCTTCTAAAATTGTTTTTAATCCTGCTATTCCTTGATAAATTTCAGTTGTTGGTTTTTGTATTGCTGATTGTTTTAAAGCTTCAAGATTTGGAAGAACTTGCTTAATCATTTCTTGTTTTTCTTTTAAATCTCCTATAAACTTTTTAGGAGGAGCTGATTCATAGTATTTTACTTTTGATTTTATTGCATATGAAACAAGACCTTTTTCTTGCAGATATTTTAATACATCATAGCATGTTACTCTGTTTAGATTGGCTTTTTTTGCTATTGTATTTGCAGTTGATTGTCCTAAAGCTAGCAAATTAACATAGACTTTAATTTCTTTTTCACTTAAGCCATAGTTTTGAAGAGCTTGATTAATATTTACCATGTTTTATAGAGTAAGAACACATATTTAAAGTTGTCGATTTTCTACAACAAATGTTTATATTTAGTCACAAACTACTCATTAGTAATTAAATTTGATGGAAAAACATGAAAATGAATGCAAAAAACAAACAAATGCAAGAAGTATTTGATTACTTCAATCGAAGGTTAGGAGAAAATAGGGAAATTGACTCTGTGAATGTGTCATATGAAGATATTTCTCCGAATGAGCTTCATTACAGCCTGCCAGATAATAAAGCAACACAAAGAGCAATGGATGTTGTTTTTTCTCATGGCGCAGAAATCCCTGATGAAGCAAAAGCATATGTTGGATTAGCAACTACTTCAGGGAGATCAAGAGGAGTTTATAGCTTTCCTAGAACTCTTGAATGTCCTGCAATAGCAAGAAACATCCCTGGATTAGAAAATGCAGTAAGACTGTTTGAAGACACTCCAACAGAAGCTAGAATCTGTGTATATCCTACAAATGGATGTCTAGGAGACTTGTTAGATGTTTATTTTGATGGCGAACAAATAACTGGCAAAAAAGCAGGAACTCCTGGTTATGAATACAGATTAGATATAGCTAGAAACATGAGAGAAGTAGTTGACATAGCATTTAACATCTACAACAGTTAAATTTTTATATTTTATTTTTTTATTTTAAAATGAACTTTGAACCAATTTCAATACCTGCACCAGAAGAATTTGCTAGAAAGTACTAAATAAAATATACTGTGAAGGGAGTTGAAATGAAAAAGCAAACATTTAAATATAATAAATTATACACTTGTATAAAATAAAATACACTTGTATATTAAAATGAACAATAAGGAAAAAATTCTCAGAGAATTGTATTTAAATCCCACTTATAAATTTCATCTTAGAGAATTATCAAGAAAAACAAAATTAAATCCTAACACAATTCTAAATATTACTGATAAATTAAAAGAACAAGGATTCATTATAAAACAAAAGCACAAGAATATAGTTGAAATTTTCTTAAATATAGAAAACCCTGATTTAATTTTTAGAAAAAAACTATTTAATCTTTTTCAAATACATGAATCTGGAATAATTCCTGTTTTAATAAAAGAATTTTCACCAAAATCAATTTCTTTAATTGGAAGCTACTCAAGAGGAGAAGATATTGAAAAATCTGACATAGATATTGTAATAATCTCTGAGAATAATAAATTAATTAACTTAAGCAAATTTGAAAAAAAATTAAACAGAAGAATACATCTTTTAACTGCAGAAAAAGAAAAAATGTCAAAAGAATTTTTAAATAATTTAATAAATGGGATTGTTTTATATGGAGCAATAAAATTATGAAACCTTTTGAGTATTTTCTAAATCAATCAGATGTGAAAAAATGTTCACCTGATAAAGAATTAGCTAAATCATTGATTAAAGACATGTCTGAAAGAATAGAAAAAAGTCTTTTATTAGATACAGAGGTTTTTTCTAAGTTAATATTTGAAAATATTTATGATGCATTAAGAGATTTTTGCGATGCTATTCTTGCACTAAGAGGATTTAAATCTTATTCACATCAGGCATCTATAGCTTATCTAGAAAAAGAAAATTTTGATTTTCCAACAATACAGGAATTAGATAAAATAAGATACAAACGAAATAGTTCAAAATATTATGGCGAATCTATTTCTAAAAAAGATGCAGAAGAAATAAAAGAATTTTATTTAAAATTAAAAAAGAAAATAAATAATATTATAAAAAAAGAGTTTAAATGACACCAAAAGAATTTATTTTAGGACATTTTAGAAGACATAAAGGAGAATTAATTTTCATAGTTGTTATTGCGTTAATAGGTGCAGGATTAGGAGTGGGAATACCTTATATCTATGGAAGATTATTTGATTTAGCAATTATTCCAAATAGTGCATTAAATATTATATTATCTATAATTGCATTGTGGTTTGTTCTTAGTGTATTATCTAATTTTATATCTAATAAAGTTGGATTACTAGGATTAACTCTTGGTTCAAAAATTTCATTAGAAGCAGAGGCAGAAGCATATGGACATTTTGTAAGTTTGCCTATTCCATTTCATAAGAGGCATAAAAAAGGAGAGATTTTGCAAAGAATTTCTCGAGGTTCATGGAATCTTCAAGATACAATAGAAAATGTTGCAGAAATACTTCCTCAATTTATAATGCTATTAATTGCTATAGGAATTATGTTTTGGATACAATGGCAACTTGCACTAATTTTGATTGGATTTTTTGTTATATATACTATTGTTACAATAAAAAAGACAAAAAGATTATTAAAATTACAGAAAAAAGAAAGCAAAGCATTTGAAAAACAATATGGAAGAGTTTATGATAAGCTGTATAATGTGTTTGTTGTGAAAAATTTTGCAATGGAAGACAAAGAAAAAAAGAGATTTAATGAGGCTCTTGTAAAAAAACTTCTTCCTGTGTTTTCTGCTAATGAAAAAGAGTGGAATTCTTTATCAATGGCTCAGGATATTATATTTAGTATAACTTTGGTTATTATTCTAGGAGGAGCTATTTTATTTTTAAGAACTAATTCAATAACTCCCGGGCAATTTGTTATGTTTATGGGTTATATTAATCTGGCTTTTAATCCATTTAAAAGACTTGGAAGAATATATAGGAGATTTAAAAAATCTTCAATTGCAATAAAAAGGCTTACAAGATTAAAAAATCAAGTTCCAGAAATTATGAAACATGGAAATAAAAAATTAGAAGAAGTAAAAGGAAATATTTTAATTGAAGATGTAAATTTTAGATATTCAAAAGATAAAGGAGTATTAGAGGATATTTCATTAAATATCAAAGCAGGAGAAAGCATTGCATTTGTGGGAAAAAGTGGAGTTGGCAAAACAACTTTGTCTGAGTTGATTTTAGGATATTATAAACCTAAAAAAGGAAAAATATATCTTGATGGAGTAAATATTTCAAAACTTGATTTAAAGTGGTTAAGAAATCAGTTTGCCCTTGTTCCTCAGGATATTAACTTGTTTAATGACACTTTATTAAATAATTTGAAGTATGCAAAGCCAGGAGCAACATTAAAAGAAGTAAAAGAAGCAGCAAAGGCAGCTCATGCAGAAGAATTCATTAAGAAACTTCCAAGAGGATATAATACAATGGTTGGAGAAGAAGGAATAAAGCTATCTATGGGACAGAGGCAGAGAATTGCAATTGCTATGGCTTTTTTAAGAGACCCTAAGATATTAATTATGGATGAACCAACTTCAGCTCTTGATGCTGAATCAGAGAAAAAAGTAAAGGAAAGCATAGAGAAACTTATCAAGGGGAGAACAACAATAATTATTGCTCATAGATTCTCAACCATTAGAAATGTAGATAGAATCGTTGTATTTGACAATGGAAGAATTGCTGAGATGGGTAATCACAGAGAGTTGTTAAAACAAAAAGGAATTTACCATAATCTATATACAATACAAAAGGGGTTGAAATGAAAACTACAATTGTTTATCTGCTAAAAGGAAAAGCAAAAAAATTCAATGAGAAGCTAATTAAAGAAGTTGGGGAAAAATTCAATGAGAGATTTATGATTGAGAATGAATTTCCTT
>Ga0272443_10004349_pt1 | contig 15521 bp, 22 predicted proteins | sample SSMAcet12_FD_193581 | JGI IMG/M metagenome (GOLD analysis project Ga0272443, IMG submission 193581) | Marine sediment archaeal communities from Little Sippewissett salt marsh, Falmouth, MA, United States - SSM-Acet-12 | ecosystem: Environmental > Aquatic > Marine > Wetlands > Sediment ...
CAACAACCATAGGGTCAACAGGTACTCGTTCTGAGGTTTCCTCTTTTTCCTTTGGCTTCTTCTTGGCGAGCTTTTCGACTCTTTTCATCCAGAAAAACATAGTCATTATGTACTGTACAGCTACGAATAGAATTACTCCAAGGACTACGATCATATTATCCGGTTTCTTATAGATGATTAAACCAGCTGCAATAGCCATACCAAACACAGGCACCCCAAGCATAGCTAAGACAAAGCTCCGGTTCTTGTGAAGAATATCAGCTAGGCTAAGTTTCTCATCACTCATGTCGAGGCTAAGATGGGTTGTAAGTGGAAAAAGGTTCCTTTTTTGGCTTTGTTATGGTCTGCGTAGCAGTGAACTGAACTGTGTAAGTGAGCATAAAGTTACTGCCCGCACTAGGTCGCCCTCGGAAACAATGCCTACATATTTTGAATCGCTAGAAAGCAGGACTTGATTAATATCTTGGTCACGGATGTATCGCATTGCATCAAGTATTGGGGTACTTGCTTCTATGCTGATTAACGGTGTGGACATGACTGAACCTGCGGTGGTTTCGCGGGGATCTTGGTATGCAACTATTACTCTTTTAATCATGTCTGAACGGGTTATGATTCCCTTTGGTTCTCCATTTTCTGTTACTATTATACTCCCGATCTTGTTATCGATCATCTTTTGAGCTGCTTCAGAGACGAAAGCCTCTGCCTCAATTGAAATGATGTCCTTCATAACATCAGAGACAATAGATGGGTACTTCAAATCAAACACCTCATTTCGTCGGGAAGTTTGCACTAATCAGCGTAGTCGTTTAATCTATTCCATCTATTACTCTTAGCTTATTGAACACAAAATCGTCCAAAGCTGCTAGGGAGTCAACTTCAATCTTTATTATTAAATCGAACTCACCATAAGTTGTAATGACTTCTTTAACAGACGAGAGGCCTTTAACGACCTCATATACAACTACATCTTGCGCAGGTTTCACCCTAGCTAAAGTATAACTTATGACCATTATTCATGCCTCAATCAAATAGAACGAAAAGAGTATAAATATTAGAAGGCTTTTACAGCGATCGCTACTTCGTTGAGCCCTAGATCATCCAATATCTTCTCTACTGCGGCCTGATCAACTTTTACTCCTGCATGCAGCAGTGTCTCGATTCCAGTGGGAGAGGCAAGTTGATCCTGTCTCCATAAATAGATTATCTTCTTCGTTTCTTCGGTTGATATCGCATCGCGATCATCAGAATCGAGGATTACGGAGACCATTTTGTCTGACAGGCTTTTGTATAGGGATACGGGGATTTTGTTTATTGCTTCCATTTTAGGCACGATTGTATATACCATCAATACAAGATATATCAGCTCCCATTAAGAAAAATGGAAAAAAGCGCCATTTATTGTGAGTTTCTTTAACTTAAGCTTAGTTTTCCTGTATTTTCTTTAAAGAAAAAAATTGGGGTTTGTCTTAAAAATGTAAAAATAGATAAAATATCTTTATAAATTTACATAAATATGTATACTTTGGAATGGTCAGAAAATATCTTTAATCACATTAAAAAAAACACAAATAAAATTAAAGAAAACCATAATCAATCTGAAGAAAACTTAAAAACCTCCTGTTCTACGTAGATAATGAACACATATGTCTATGGATATCCTTGATCTCAAGATTGTAAGATGTCTCACAGAAGACGCACGATGTACATACAAATACATAGCGGAACAAGCAGATGTCAGTGAAGCCACAGTAAAAAACAGAATCGACAAACTCCAAAAGGAAGGCATAATCAAAAAATTCACAATAATAATGGACTACCACAAACTGGGAAGAGCAATCAAGGCATTCATTGGATTAAAAGTTCAGCCAGCGAAAATCTCAGAAATCGTCAGCGTTATAGAGAAAAATCCTGATGTACATGTACTCTACAGAACAAGCGGAGACGTAGACCTATTGATAGAGGTTATTTTCGAGCAAATGGAAGACCTTAACAGTTTTCTTGAGCGTGAGTTAGCGCTTGAAGGAATACTGGGTACAGTTGTAACTATAGTGATTGGTCCTTACAAGAGATGCCCGTGGACAGGACTCTAAAGCCAAGTGTCACGCTTTTGTGAGGTTACCCTGAATATCACCAAGTCATCGATGTTGGTGTGATGCTCCTCTAAATTTACCTTAAACATAGTCTCCAAGTATCCACGAAGATATGCAGCGGGTACAGCTGTATTTTCAACCTTTATCTCGTCTTCTATTCGTTCAAAGTTACCCCATCCGAGGTTCTGTAGCTCATTAAGTACCAAGGGCCAGTTACCTTTGTGAGTAAGGTTGATGTCTCTGAACTCTGGTTTGATTACCTTGCGTTTAAGGGCGGTGGTACTTCCCGCGCGGTAAATTTCTACTTCTGATAGAGACTCGAAAAGATCTAGGAGCATGCCTCGGTCCATGATTATGACGCGGTGTTCGCCGATTCGGTAAATATCAGGAAGCCAGTCATGCATTGAGAGTTTCTTGAATAAGAGCAACGCCTTATGGAGTGCCTCGTTCTTGTTTTTTATGAATCGTGTGCGCTCAAGGAAATCTAAATAGTTGTATAGATCTTCATCTATCTCGGCGGTAAATTCGCGCATCCCCAATCTCTCCTAATTCCTCGATGTCCTCAATAAAAGCTTCTGTCTATACTATTTACTTGTAATGATTTATTGATATAAAACAAGGAAAAATGTATCCTAATAAAGGATAAAAGGGTCATCTTTTTACTAATCGTGCCTCTGTGGGCTTTATGTTGATGATCACTCTTCGCTCATCTTTTTCACGTGGGAACCAGAAACGATCCTTCTGAGCTGGATGCCAATAAAGCCACCACCACTCCCACTTCTGCAATACCTCATCATCTGAAGCAAAGCTTGCCTCACCAGTTACCTCAAAGTATTCTCCCTTTTTCCCCGCCGGGAAAGTGATTAGAACTTTGTTATTTTTCTTGATATCTTTGACTTTTCTGGTGTCTTTCTCTGTAGGGAACCAGATTTGCTCATCCAATTCATCATTGTAGTTAGTCATTTGTCTGGTTCTTTCCTTGTCTCCATTGAAGGTAGTCATGAAAACTACCTTTGCTTTCTTGAAAGCCTCATCTAGGCCTGGTAATTTCTTCATAATATCAACTCGATAAGTATTCTATAAGTCCGTTATTTAAGAAAGTTAAGACTCTTTAACGATCTTTGAGGCTTGTTCCAATACATCAATCTCCCCAATTATCTGCTCCAAGCCCCTAAGCCTATTCCTTAGAGTAACCTCAGTGGTTCCAGCTGCATCAGCAACCTCCTTCTGAATACGCCTATCATCATTCCGGATACAAGCCATGTAGAGAGAAGCTGCCGCAAGACCCCTTGGATCCTTACCGCTAAGCCCATTTCCCTTCTTTGCTTTCATCAATATTCGTACCGCCATTTGCTCGGTATCTCTTTTTAGTTTGAGCTTGCTGGCTATGCTGGGTACAAACTTCATAGGATCATCAATAGGCATCTTTAGCCTCATCTCCCGTAAGAGGAGACGATAGGTTCTGGCTATCTCGCCGTGCTCTCTAGTGGAGAGTCTGGATATTTCCTTTAATGGTCTTGGTAGATTGTTCTGTCGGCATGTAGCGTAGATAGAGGCTGCGACAAAAGCGTCGATACTTCTACCTCTTATTAGGTCCATTTTCAAGGCTCGCCTATAGAGTAGAGCGGATTGTTCCTTGATGTTTTGTGGAAGATGAAGAGCAGTTGTTAATCGGTCTAACTCAGCCATTGCAATACTGAGGTTTCTACGCCATGTTTCATCGAATTTGCTTCGGTTATCGTATTTTCTGAGGCGGTCCATCTTTATACGGGTCTCGTCTTTCAACTGGTTTCCGTATGCATCCCGGTTTCCTCTGAATACAGTTGAAAGTCCTTTGTCGTATAGTGAGTAGCTCATTCCGAGCCCTGTTCGTTGGCGGTCGTTTTTCTCGGTCTGTGTGAATGCTCGCCACTCGGGCCCCATATCAATGATATCGTCTTCTATAACAAGTCCACAATTACTGCAGACGGTCTCTCCGTTCTCTAGATCACTGATTAGATGTGAATTCCCGCATCTGGGACACTTGGCACTCTTGGGTTCTGACAGTTTTTCCACCTAATTAATTAAAATCAATATGGTAATTTACCCATACGTAAATTATATATAACGTCGTTTTTATTTAAGGATTCCGAGGAGAGCCCAATGCCGAAGCCCAAAGGAACATGCGGAGCAACAAAGATGAAGATACTGGCAGTAATCCACAGCAATGAGCAAAGTGGAGACGTATCCTATGGGTACAATATATGGCAGAGCCTCAAAGACAACTTTTACACCTACATGAACGACAACGACATCAGAAATGTCTATCATCACCTCAACGACCTATGCAGCCTAGGCTACATCAGGAAATGCCCAGAGGCAAGTGATGATATAAAACAATGTTACCGAATAACATCGTCAGGGTCGGGAATCCAAGAAAAGTATAATCATTTCCTAGAAGTACTAGAGAAAAACGCCTAAACCTTTAGGAATTTTAGCTTTACATCGTCTCCTAATGTATACTTTGTGTCAGCTGGAAGATAGATGGGTTCGTCTAGCTTTAACGCTAAGTCACCATCAACATCTACAACAGTGGCAGAAACAACTGAAGTACTATCATATTGATCCCTGAACTCTTGCCAAGCCTTCTGTATTTTCTCAAAATCCGTGATGAAATGTTCTCCTAGCTCGGTGATTGTCGAACTGCCGCCGCCTTGTCTGCCGCCTTTTGATGCGTCTATGAGTTTGTCGCCTAGTTTTTCCTCGGCTTTTCGTATTAATCCCCAAGCATATCGGTAACTCATGTCCAGATCTTGGCTAGCTTCCTTGAGAGTCCCCCTTTCCTTAATGGCTTTTAGCAAGCTATAGACGCCGGGCCCGAATACGTATCCTTCATCGGTTTCTAGCCATATTTTTGAGGCAGGTTTAGGTGAGCTCATGTTGTTCATTTAATGTGGTGTTGTGATGGTTTTAACGATAACGACTGATGCGCGATCAGTCATCCATGTCATGGCTACATTTTCTATATAAAACCAAACTACATGGGTGTGTCAAAGGTTACGGTGACACAGATAAATGATAAATAAACTAAGAAACCGTCGCGGTGTAACAGGACTTGAGACAGCAATCATACTGGTTGCGTTCGTGATCACCGCAGCAGCATTCGCGTTCGTCATCTTGAACATGGGATTCATTACCTCCGAGAAAGCACAGAGCGTGATTGCATCAGGAATGAGTGAGGCAACATCAGCGATAATGACAGACAACGGAGTAGTCGCAAACTTTGCCAACGTATCACTTGGAGACCAAAGCGACATCTGTTTAACAAAACTCACATTCTACATCAAACTCAGCCAAGGCCACACACCAATCGACATCGATGACGCCCGACTAGTGGCAACCTTCACAAACGAGAGACACCACGGCGAGCTATATGATGTAAATGGCACAATCATGACCATGACATGCGTCAACGGAGACGGTGACACATTATTAGAGGTCGGTGAAAAGTACAGGGTAGACATTGACTTTACAGAGATACCAAACGATGGGGTTGACCCAGCGGTGGTCAATAGAACTGATCTATATTGCCACCCCTACGAGACCTTCAGGGTAGAGCTTCGACCAAGCGAAGGCGCGGTACTATCGATAAACAGAGAGATACCGGCGGTCTATGTCGCCGTAATGACCATCGACTAATTCCTTTTTTCTTTTCTAGCAGGTCTTTTATTTCCAAGTCTCCCAGAAGTGTGCATGTTATCAAAGGATGCTCTTCTAGGAATACGGGTATTGGATATGAGCAGGGTTCTCGCTGGACCCTTCACAGGTATGCTCCTAGCGGACATGGGTGCAGACGTAATCAAACTGGAGATACCGGGGAGAGGGGATGATAGTCGACAGTTCCCCCCATTCATTGGAGAAGAGTCGATGTATTATGTGAACCTGAACAGGGGGAAGAGGAGCATCACTATCAATCTAAAAACAGAAGATGGAAAAAACATCTTCAAAGAACTAGTCAAACAAAGCGATGTGCTCTTGGAGAACTTTAGACCCGGAACCATGAATAGGCTAGGACTCGGATACGAAGAACTCAAAGAAATCAATCCACGCTTAGTCTATGCGGCCATATCAGGGTTCGGACAATATGGACCCTACAGCAGTAGACCGGGTTATGACATTATTGGTCAAGCCATGGGTGGTCTTCTCAGTATAACTGGTTGGCCTGATAGTCCTCCTACAAGGTCGGGTACGGCGATTGGTGATATTTTGAGTAGTCTCTTCTGTACTGTGGGTATTTTGGGGGCTTTGAAGGTGCGTGATCAGACGGGTGTGGGTCAACTTGTTGATGTATCGCTTGTGGATAGCGTCTTTGCGGCGTTGGAGAATATTCCACAGGTTTACTATGTTGATGGGCATATTCCTGAGCGTATCGGTAACAGGTATGAGTTCATTTACCCCTATGATACCTTTGAGACAAGAGATGGATGGGTTGTCATTGGAATAGCCAACGATAGTCTCTGGAACCGGTTCCTAACAGCAACCAAACTACAGCTAGATGATGATCCACGATACAAGACAAATCCTCTGCGGGTTGAGAACCATGAACCATTAAGAGCAGAGATAGAGAAATGGACTAAACCACAATCAAAAGACGATGTAGTAGGACTGCTTACAGAGGCTGGTGTACCATGTTGCCCCATTTATGATATTAAGGAAGCATCAGAGGACCCACATATCATGGGTGCACGGAAAATGGTACAAGAAATGAACCAACCCGGCATAGGCACAGTGAAGATTCAGGGAAACCCCATCAAGATGTCCATGACAGACCCCCAGCCAAGGGGACCAGCGCCAAGTCTGGGTGGGGACACATTAAATGTCTTGAAAGAGATTCTTGGAGTATCAGAGGAACGCTATAAGCGGTTAAAGGAAGAAGGCGTCGTATAATGTATAGATCAGACACCCGGGAAAAAACGGTGCAAATGAACGAGGTAACAGCACAAGCAAGGTCATGCCTCAACTGCGCCCTCGGACAAACTCGGAAAAACGTGGTTATTGGCTCGGGGAGTCTGGACGCAAAAATAGTTTTGGTGGGAGAAGCACCGGGGAGAAAAGAGGATGAATCAGGGCTTCCTTTTGTGGGTTCCGCTGGTAAGCTTCTTGATGGATTGCTGGAGGCTGCTGGACTGGTGCGTGATGAGATTTTTATTGGGAATATTTTGAAGTGTCGTCCTCCGGGGAACAGGAGACCAAAGAAGTCTGAGGTCGAGTCTTGTGAGGGTTATTTGATGAGGCAGCTTGAGATCATTAAACCCAAGGTTATCGCTCCTATGGGGAATAGCGCGTTAGCTTATTTCCAGTCGAGACACGATATCGGGGGGGATGTTATCGGTGATGCTCATGGTAGGGTCTATGAGGTGGAGACGAGTTGGGGAAAAGTGAAGCTGATGCCTTTGTATCACCCGGCTGCGGCTATTTATCGTAGGCATCTGCTTGGTGATCTTGAGAAAGATATGAAGAAACTGGCTGAACTCTAGCTACATCTGTTCAGGGGCATCGATGCCTAGCACCATCAAAGCGTTACGGAGGGTGATTCTCGCCGCGTCTACTACTTTGAGTCTTGCGCCCATGAGTCCAGCGGTCTCCGCTTTCAACACGTTTTGTGTGGCGTAGAAGCTGTTGAACTTGTCAGCGAGGTTGTTGGCGTATGCTGTTAGGTTTGCGGGTTGTAGTTCTTCTGCTGCGCGTTCAAAGGTCTCTGGGAACTCGGCTAGTAGGTTGATGAGTTCTTTTTCTTTGAGGGCGTTTAGTGTGGCGTATTCTGGTTCTGGGTTCTGTGTGGCTCGTTTGAGTATGTTGCATGTTCGTGCGTGGCTGTATTGGATGAATGGTGCGCTGTTGGTCTCAAAGTCCAGTGCTTTTTTCCAGTCGAAGACCACTTGCTTCATGGGGTCAACGCTGAGCAGTGTGTATTTGACTGCTCCGTAGCCTACCATTTCTGCTATCTCGGTTTTTTCCTCTGGGGTTAGCTCTGGGTTTCGTTTTTCGACTTCCTCCATGGCTAGGCTTACTGCGCGTTCAAGGACTTCGTTGAGGGTAACGTATCGTCCAAGGCGTCCACTCATCTTTACTCCGGGGAGTTTAACGAACTCGTAGGAGTAGTGGAGCTGGTTGTCACCCATTTTTAGATCGCCTATTGCGGCTAGGGCGATTCTGAGTTGTAGCTGGGCTAGTGTTTGTTCCATGCCGATGACGTTGATTACGCGGTCGGCTAAGCCGAACTTGTATATGCTGTAGGCCATGTCTCGTAGGGTGTAGAGGGTTGTTCCGTCGCTTCTGACTAGTACTAGTCTGGGTATCTCGTGTTCTGGGTGGAGGCCCCATCGTTCTTTGAGTTTGAGGTCTCTTGCGATCCAGTCGCAGTCGAGTACCTGTGCGCCCATGTCTTTGATGACGTAGCCTGTTTCTTTGAGTCGGTCTAGTACGTTTTCTGCGGCTTGTGCCCAGACTAGGTCTGACTCGAAGTCGAAGCTGTCGAAGTGGATGCCGAGGAGTCCTAGGCTTTCTTGGAAGCCGTTGAGGCAGTAGTTGATGACGGTTCTGACTTCTTGTACGGTTTCTGGTTCGTTGTTTTCGTAGCTTGTGTTTAGTGCTATTATTTTCGCCATGGGGTCTGGTATTTGGGGTAGTTTTTCACTCATGGCTTTGTAGATGTCTGGGTAGCGTTCTGTGAGCATCTCGGCTGCTTTTTCGTATTCCTCGATCTGTTCTTGGGCTTCAGATGCTTCGTAGACCCAGCCTTCTTGTTCGGCTTCTTTTAGTTCTGCTCGTAGTCGGGTTAGTTCCATGACTACGTTTACCGCGGCGTATATGGTGCCTACCCAGAGTTCTGCGGTGCCTTCTGGTTTGGGTTTACCCATGAGTTTCCAGCCGTATGTTGCCATGGCTACTTGGCGCCCCATGTCGTTTACTAGGAAGTGGATTGTGACGTCGTTTCCTCTGTTTTCTAGTAGGCTTGCGAGGCTGTCGCCTAGGATGCTGTTTCTTGCGTTGCCTATGTGTAGTGGGCTGTTTGGGTTGGCGCTTGTGTGTTCTACCATTACTTTTTGTGGGTTACTGGTTTTGATGAATCCGTATTCTTTGTCTTCTGCTGTGATGGCTTCGAGTACTAGTTTTGAGTATTCTGCTGTGTCGGTGTGGAAGTTGATGTAGCCTTGTACGGCTGTTGCTTTTTCGATGAGGCTGCTCTGGTCGACTGGTATGTTTTGTGTGATGGTTTCTGCGATCTTGTGGGGGGGCTGCCTGAGGGTCCTCGCTAGCTGGAAGCATGCTGGTGATGATAGTTCTCCCATGTCTGGGGTGGGGGGTGTGCTGTATTTTGCGTCTGGTAGCTCCGTGTCGGGGTAGGTTTTTTCTAGCCCCTGTTTTAGGAGTTTTTCGCATTCTGTTCTTAGCGTTGCGAGGGGGTTCATTTCTATGTCCTCTGATGGTTTCTATGGTAGTGGGGGGGTGCTTATAAGTTTGAGTTATGGTGTCTACTGGTGGGTATTTTGGGAAAAAATTTTTCTTGTGTGAAGAAGTGGGAGGATTTGTTACCTTTTGGGACTAGCTTGCGTCTGCTACTAGGTCTACTATTTTGTCGATCTCTTCTTTTATGGCTGGGCTGAGCCCCATGATGCTGACATCCATGAATCCCCTGATGAGTATTCCGATGGCTTGGTCTTCGCTGAGTTTTCGGCTCATGAGGTAGGTTATCTCGCCTTCGTTGAGTTTGCCTACTGCTGCCTCGTGGCTTAGCTCGGCGCCCATCTTGGTTGCTCTTAGTATGGGTATGGCTTCTAGTACTGCTTCATCATCAAGTAGTAGTCCTCTGCATTCTAGGTGTCCTCTGCATTTGTCGCTGTTTCCTTCGATGGTTCCTCTGCTGATGAGTGTGCTGTTTTTTCTGCAGATGGCGCGTGTGTTGAGCTCTGTATTGCTGTTATTGCCTTTGAGTACTGCCCAGCTGCCTATGTCCATCCAGTTGCCTTCCTGCACATAGAGTATGCTGTTGAATACTGCTTTGCTGTTCTCTCCTGAGCATACTGCCTTGGGGAACATTTGCACGTCCTTGGCGGGGCTCATGCAGATGTAGTTGCTGACGAACTCGGCGTCGTCATCGATACGTATGGCGGTTCTTGGTCTTACCTTTGTGTCCTCTGCCCAGTGATGTACCATTGTGAAGGTGAGTTTTGCGCCTTTCTTGACGTATATCTCGCTGATGCCGTAGTGGGCTGCCTCCTGTGCGCCGCTGTGCTGGGCGCAGGTGGTGAGTATGTTACAGTCGCTGCCTTCCTCGGCGATGATGATGTTATGTACCTTTTGCTCGCTTTTGTCTCCAGTGATCATGAGGCAGCTTTGAAGGGGGAACGTTACCTTGGCGCCTTTTTTGATCCTCATGAAGTAGCCGCCGCTCCACTCCTCATGTACGGCTTTGGTGTACTCGTCTTTTTCCGGGTCTACGAGTTGCCAGCGGTATTCTTCAAGCCAAGGATATTTTTTTAGGGCATCCTTGGTGTCCATCATCTCGACTTGATCCATGAAGGCGGTGCCTACCTTGCTGTAAATAGTGCTCTGATCAACGTGGAAGAAAACCCCGCTTGTCTCGTCCTCACTAACGTTGACACCGGTCTTCATGGCTTCCTCGAGTATAGCGTGGGGGATATCCATCAGGCTTTCTTTCTTCATGATAATACCTCCTTTACTCTGTCTGCGCAGTCTAGGCAGTGGTCGTAGCCTCTGACTCTTATCTCCTCGTAGATGCGTTTGGGGTCTGGATAGCAGTGATTCATGCCGTCGATGATGACGCATGCATGGTCAGCCTCGATATAATCTAGGATATCGCCTTTGTGGGTGATTACTAGGGCGCTTGCTCCAGTGGTCTTCAGGTAGCGTTGTATCTCCCTTGCTAAGAGACGTAGACTATCAACATCGACGCCGCTGTCAGGCTCATCAAGTAGGATTAGTTTGGGTTTTAGGAACATTATCTGAAGCATTTCGGCTCGTTTTCTCTCGCCGCCGCTGAAGCCAACGTTGGCGTCCCTGTCGAGGAACTGGGTGAGGTTAAACCTGTCAATCATCTCGAGTTCATCCTCTGAGAAATCATCGTCCTTACCTTTACCGAGGCATATCTTGAGCATGTGGCTGAGTTTGATACCTTGGAGCTCAGGGGGATGCTGATATCCTAGTATGATACCTTGCTTGGAGCGTTCATCAACGCCCATACCGGTGATCTCTTCTCCCATGAACCGGATAGAGCCTGCTGTGACCCTGTATGGAGGGATACCCATTATGGCCTTCAATAGGCTGCTTTTACCTGAGCCATTTGGACCGAAAATGAACCAGTTCTGCCCTGACTCAAGCTCTAGGTTGATGTTATCGAGGATGGTTTTATCGAAAACCTTGACTTGAAGGCCTTCTATTTCTAGTATATTATTATTCAATCGAAAAACCCCAATAAGCTATAACTTGTATCTAAACCATACGTCGCGGTTTATATTCAATCTGACGGTTTTCAGTTTTATTAAAAAATTGGTTGGTAAATAATAGATTTACAATTATTGTATCTAACGGCGTGTATTTTATGAAAAAAGGAAAGTAGCGTTACTTGTTATGGATGGTGTATTTTGCGCCAGTAGGCTTCAAGACTTTTGCTATATCTACTGCTAGTTTATCTAACTGTGCTTTCATTGGTTTCTCCAACCATTCATATACAAAATCGTATTCGCCAAGGTCTGTCTCTGAGGTGCTTACTATGGTATCACAGCGTTCCCTAGTGATGTCACCTGGTCCGCCGAAGTAGCTCATGATCATTTCGATGCTGTCGAGGCTTCCTCCGCCTCCAGCGCCTGAGATTCCGCCTGGTCCGCTGCCTTGGGCTACGTCAATGCCTAGTGATTCGGCTAGGCCTGTGTCCATGATGCAGACTTTGGGCATGTCGATTGCGAGTTTTCTGAGTGCTTTGAGTGCTGGTTCTTTGTCTTTTGCTTCTAGTTTGATGTATGTTTTCATTTTGCTCATGGTTTAGTGGGTAATGATAGTTTATAAATGTAGAAAAAATTGGTTACTGGAAGGATTTATAGTGTTTTTATAGGTTTGGACTAGTATGATTCCTGATCTGCGTATCACGGTTCTGCGGATGTTTCACCCGGATGAGGTGTTTAGAGATGATTATCCTATAGAGAAACAGGATTGGATGGGCCCATGTAATATTCACTACGAGGGGCAAGAGTATATTGTTCATGATGGAGAGATGCCTGTAGGTTTCTGCAGTGGTGCTTGGGTGGCTATTTATCCTCATATTCGCATGCTGTTGATGGGTGGTAATATGCCGGGAGACGACCAAGGTATAGCACTTGGTTCGTGTAATGATGGTTTGAGGCCTGTGATTTACAAGATTCAACGTGTTGATGATTAATTTTTCTTTGTTTGTCAGGCGTATAATAGTGTAGACAAAACTACTATATTATAGTTATATCTATAATATAATTGGTCTTAAATGCAGAAAGCAAAAACAGAGACCAAGATAAACCCAAGACGAACAGCCTACATGGGCGTTTTCACAGCGCTAGTATATGTCACAACATCAATATCCATACCTATGCCACCACCCCTCGGAGTATGGCATATGGGAAACCTCGTATCATTCCTCAGCGCCATACTATGTGGACCCGTCGTAGGAGCCTTTGCCTGCGGAGTAGGAGCAACGCTTTTTGATGTATGGAACCCGCTCTGGGGCAGCAGTTTTTCGGTGTATGCACCGGCTAGCCTGATAATACGTGGGTCAATGGGGTATGTCTTGGGTCTAATAGCGTACAAGCGTGAAAATATCAGAAAGTATGCGATTATCGCGGTGGTAGCTGGTCACCTATGGAAGAATATAGGCTACTTCATCTATGATTACTTGCTTTATGGCTCAGCAGCCTTCTTCGACTTGACATCACTTTCCATTAAAAGCATATTCGAGATAATACTCACAATTGCGACGCTAGAGGCGGTCAGAAGAAAGATAGGGAGAAACTATCTATCATAGTGGTGAATGCGATGAAGATAATAGACGCGCATATGCATCTAGGTGAATTTGCGGTTTTCGGGGAGTCAATCAGCCATAAACAACTAGTGGAGTTAATGAATCAATACGATATTGAGAAAGCGGTAGTATCGGCTCTACCCAACTCACTGACAATTGAAGCAGTGGAAAAATACCCAGAGCGCATCACAGGTCTTGTAAGAGTGAACCCCCATGAAGCGGAGGCGTCTGAAATTGTTGAGAAAGCCCTCACAGAGTGGGGTTTGAAAGGAGTAAAACTAAACCCCTTGTTCAATAACTTTCTACCAGACAGCAAAGTAGTAAACCCGGTAATGGACGTAGCGGCAAAACATAATGTACCAGTCTTGATCCACAGTGGGCACCCTCCGTGGAGTCTACCTTGGAGCTTTGAGCGATTAGCCGACAGGTATCCTGATGTAACCATAGTAATGGCTCACATGGGACATGGACACATAGTCTACATAAATGGAGCACTAGACGTAGCAGAAAGCTACCCTAACATTGTTGTGGACACCGCTGGTATGACCATGCACACCAAAATCAAGGAAGCTGTCAACCGTCTCGGCGTTGATCGAGTGATGTATGGCAGTGATACACCTCTGGGTCATCCGGGTTGGGAGATACCGAAGGTAAAGGTATCTGGACTTGACGAAGAGCAACTAGAACATGTGTTGTACAAGAACGCATTGAAAATCTATCAGATGCAGTAAACTTTTTTTTCTATAATTTTTTGGCGGGTCCGGCAGGATTTGAAGGACTTCCGGCGGTCCATATTCCTCGTATATCGCGGCTCTCATTATATCCTTCTTATTGTTCCATGGTGATTACAATCTTTCCCCGGGTTTTTCCTTCCCCATAATAACGGAGTGCCTCAACTATCTTACTCAATGAGTACATTCTATCTATCACTGGTACTAGTTTTCCTGCTTCATACAGTTCTATAAGAAACTGGAAATCTTCTGTCGTGGGTTGTGCAAACATTGCACCCATTTTCTTGCTCCCCATCAATGAGAGCAATGGTCCAAGAAGCAATGCTTGGAAGTATTGGGATAAGCTGCCTCCAATACAGACGTAGATACCCTCTGGAGCTAGAGCCCGTTTATAATCGAATATTGAGCGATCTCCACCAGCAGCGAAAATCAGATCATAACGCTCATTGTTTTTGGAGAAATCTTCCTTTGTATAATCAATTACATGATCTGCCCCGATGGAAAGCACATAATCGATTTTACCTGTGCTACAAACACCAGTGACTTCGGTATCATATGACTTGGCAATCTGCACAGCATATGTGCCTACACCACCTGAAGCGCCGCAGATCAATACCTTTTGCCCCGACTTTACCTGACCATTATCACGAATACCTAGTAGAGCTGGGATTGCAGCTTCTGGTATGGCTGCTGCTTCCTCGAATGACATGCTTGGTGGCTTGGATACAAAATAGTCTTCAGTAACACATCTGTACTCCGCAAATCCACCAGTATTGCATAACCCAAACACCTCATCGCCGGGTTTGAAACGAGTGATTTTTTCACCTACAGCTTCAACCGTTCCAGAAATATCATCTCCAAGAATCTTCTGTTTTGGTTTCTGGAGTCCTCCTGTGGTTAATCGGAGGAACTTTGATTCGCCTTTTAGGACTTGCCAATCGACGTAGTTTATTGATGTCGCGTGAATTTTTACTAGCATCTCGTTTTCTTTAGGTACAGGTTTCTCAACTTCTTTGATTTGTATTACTTCTGGTGGCCCATATTTTTCGTACACTGCTGCTTTCAATGGTGATCCTGTTCCTTTGGGGGAACAGGGAGATTGTTTTATAATATTCTTTAGTTCAGGGCACTCAACATTATATTACTCGGTTCAAATTAGGGAGTATGTCCGAGACTGATGAAATCTTTCAAGTGGTGCGGAAATACTGGAAGATTCTGGTAAAATGGGTTCTAGGCATACATGGTTACCCAGAGATCACTATTGATGAACTGAAAAATCGTCTAGATTCAGACATACCGCCACTAATGATAGATATCCGCCCAGAATCAGACTATAATGGAACAGGAGACTCAAAATACGGGCATATACCAGACGCAGTATCAATCCCAATGCTGGAACTAGAATCCAAACTAGACGAACTAGAAGAATACAAAGACAAAGAAATAGTAACAATGTGCCCCGGAGGAGGACTATCCTTAGCCGCAGTCGATATAATGCAGGAAGCAGGTTTCAAGAACGTCAAAAGCCTGAAGGGAGGTACTGATGCTTGGCACAAGAAAGGCTACCCTACTGTTTCCGGTTGATGTTAACTTATTTATAATCCAGTCTAAATGGGTGGGTTGGTGCCGAAATTGAGCTGGGTTATTCGTCCT